>Ga0315554_1000800_pt1 | contig 18574 bp, 16 predicted proteins | sample SalMarSW160370MG_FD_202114 | JGI IMG/M metagenome (GOLD analysis project Ga0315554, IMG submission 202114) | Salt marsh sediment microbial communities from the Plum Island Ecosystem LTER, Massachusetts, United States - Salt Marsh Sediment SW1603-70 ... | reverse complement strand
CCCCGGATAGTTTTTAAAAAAAATATTGGTGAAACAGTTTTATATTTTTGGGAGAGTTGAGTGAAGATTGCGATTTACCCGGGAACCTTCGATCCGGTGACCAACGGTCATCTCGACATTTTAGCTCGAGCGGCATCAGTTTTTGAGCTGGTCTACATTGCTGTTGCTCACAACCTTCATAAAAATCCACTCTTTACGATCGAAGAGCGCATCCGGATGATCCAAACCTGCATCAAAGATTATTCGAATGTGAGAATCGAGCAATTTGACGGCTTGGCTGTGGATTTTGCGCGGAAAGTCGGGGCTTCGGTAATTATCCGGGGATTGCGGGCGATATCCGACTTCGACTATGAATTTCAGATGGCCTTAATGAATCGTCACATGGATGATACCATTGATACGGTTTTTTTTATGCCGCATGAAGATTACACCTACTTAAGTTCCAGTACAGTTCGGGAACTGGTACGCTTTGGTGGCAATGTTACGGAATTTGTGCCGGAAATTGTCGAAAAAGAGTTGATTAAAAAACTGAGGAAATGACTATGCGATTGCTGGAGCAGATATGCATTCAAGCCAAGAGCGCAGCTAAACGGATTGTTCTATCCGAAGCTCATGACGAGCGAATTCTTCAAGCGGCAGCCCTGTTAACTGCCGAAAAAATTGCCTCGGTGATTTTGATCGGATCGGAAGCGGCTATCCGGCAGCATGCCGATCAACTTAAAATCTCGCTTAAGGGCATCCTGATAGTCCAACCTGAAACTTCAGAATATCGGGATTCTTTCGCGGCCTCCTATTATGAAAAGCGGAAACATAAGGGGGTAACTCCTGACCAGGCGGTAAAAATGATGCTCAATCCAACCTTTTTTGGGGCAATGATGGTTGATCGTGGGCTGGCTGATGGCTGTGTTTCAGGAGCTGATACTACCACCGGTGATGTGTTAAGAGCGGCACTTCATATTATTGGTACCAATCCTGACTCTCCAACCGTATCAAGTGATTTTTTTATGATTTCTGCGGATGAGAAGAGCATCTGGAGTTTTGCCGACTGTGCCGTATTGCCCGAACCGAGTGCTGAACAGTTAGCCGATATAGCTATTGCGTCTGCCGAAACCCATCGGAAAGTTATCAAAGTCGAGCCCCGCATTGCCATGCTCTCCTTCTCGACCAAGGGTAGTGCTCAACATCCTCTAGCGGATAAAATAATTAGGGCAACCGAGATTGTGAAAAAACGACGTCCCGATCTGGTGATTGATGGAGAATTACAGTTAGATGCGGCAATTGTTCCCGCAGTCGGCGCCAAGAAAGCACCTAATAGCCCCGTCGCAGGCAATGCCAATGTTTTGATTTTCCCGGATCTTCAGTCTGGCAATATCGGCTATAAATTAGCCCAGCGCATCGGCGGCTGTGCCGCAATTGGACCCATTATCCAGGGATTGAAAAAACCGATGAATGATCTTTCCCGTGGTTGCAGTATTGATGATGTTGTCAATGTCGTTGCGATTCTTTGTAACATGGCATAAGTCGAGGATTGAATATGCCAACCTATGAATACCGCTGTCAACATTGTCAATATGAGTTTGAAGCTTTTCAGAGTATTAGCTCTTCGCCGATTGATACCTGTCCACGCTGTAATCAGAAGGCGGTAACTCGTAAAATTAGCGGCGGGAGCGGACTGATTTTCAAAGGTTCCGGCTTCTATATTACGGATTATTCCAGGAAATCTAAAAATTTAACAAAAGAAAAAGTAGAACCTGCAGCAGTTGGTTCGGTAGATAAGTCTAAAGGTAAGGCTCAATCCAAATCAAGCGACTCTTCTTCGGACAAGTCGGAATAAATTTGAAAATGATTATGTGAATGCTATGTCAGATAAAGACATGCGGGGGATTATTTTGACGAATTTTGAGAAGACTTATCCTTTTTTCGATAAAGAATAGCGATCGGGACAATCACCAAATAACCGATCAGTAGAATTATCGGAGCGAGGGTCAATGATTGGAATGAATAAGTTCCGCCTTTTGCCATGATAAAGTAACCGATAATAATTACCAAAATTGCCCCACCAAAAATCAGGTAGTTAATATTTTTAAAAGTCAGATATTCGATAAAAGGGATCTTTTTCGAAGTTTCCTTTTTTACTTTAGCCATTATTCTTCATCTCCTAACTTGACCACTGCCAATTTAACTAATCAAACTAATACATAAAAAGATAAAAAAAGTTCCAATCTATAGATTAAGGCAAATGGACTCATATTATTGTAATGGTAAACCGATTGATGAATAGTGTATTGACAAAGGGCAACCGATTGATTAGTTTAGACCGGAAATTGGTAAAGGGATAATCATTATGCAGGTTGCACGCTGGTGGAAAAAACAGCCTAAAGGCATTGAATGTTTTCTTTGTCCGCGACGCTGTCTCATTGCCGAGGGACATTATGGCTTTTGTAATGTACGTAAGAACGAATCTATGACCCTGCTGACCCTAGCTTATAACCACCCGATTGCAGTGAATCTTGATCCGATTGAAAAAAAGCCGCTGTATCATTTTTATCCTGGTTCACAGATATTGTCGATAGGAACTATTGGCTGCAGTTTAGCCTGTGAGTTCTGTCAGAATTGGGATATTTCCCGGGCTAAACCGGATCAAGCTGCACACCGGGAAATTACTCCCGAAGCGGTCATTAAAATTGCTCAACAAGCGGGCAGTATTGGTATAGCATTTACTTATAATGAGCCAACTATTTTTGGGGAGTATGTGCTGGATATTGCCACGCTGGCTCATCAGTCCGGACTTAAAACGGTGATGGTCAGCAATGGTTATATCACTGCCCAAGCGATCGACGATATTTATCCTTTGATTGATGCGGCTAATATTGATCTGAAGTCTTTCTCCGAAGATTTTTACCGGCGCTATTGCCATGGTCAGTTAAAACCGATACTGGAGGCGCTCGAAAGGATAAAATCCATCGGTACCTTTCTTGAGGTTACTACACTGCTCATTCCCGACTTAAACGATAGTGACTCAGAAATTGAGCAGCTGACCCGCTGGATTGCCAATCATCTGGGCTTTGATACGCCGCTTCATTTTTCAGCCTTCCACCCTGACTACCACCTGCGGCATCTCAACCGAACCCCCAAGGCAACTTTGGACAGAGCTCGGATGATTGCCCGTAATAATGGTTTACGCTATGTTTATGAAGGTAATGTGCTCTCCGATAGAGAAGATGCTACTTACTGTTATAATTGCGGTAAATTACTGATTGAACGGGACGGATTTAGTGTGCTGCGTAGTAATCTGAAGGGAAATATATGCACTTGTGGAGCAAAAATAGCTATTGTGCAGTGAGTCCGAAATTATCAAATTATGACTAAATTTTTAAAGAGGGTTGAGGAATAAGAAATGTTAACAAGATTAAGTATTGAAGTAGACCGGAGTGAGCTACTCGAATTTAAAAGTGTACTGCAGAAGTTAGTCTCTGATAAGCCCAGCGTTGAAATCAAATTGACTCCTGCTGTCCGCGGCATTTGCCGTCTTATTCTTAAAGATATTGATAAATGGGAAACCTTCAAGAGTGAGAGATGGTAGTTTTCTTTCAAAAAACATTGATAATTACAATCAGTTTTGTAAATTCCAAAATGCTGATTAAGAAGAGGAATTCAAAGTATGCCAGATGAAATTTTCACTGATTTTGGCAATGCGGAAAATCGCCGAGCCTATCTCCTATCAAAATTTGATGATCTTCTTCAGGGGATCAATAATATTTATGGGAAAGAACTGATGGAAGAGTTGATTCGTCGTCTGGAAAAAACTGTTGTCCAGTTTCATCAAGATGTCCAGGAGCTAATTAATCAAATAAAGATTAGCAAAACGGCGGGTAAGAACCAATCCGATGCCGCTTTCTTTTCGGATTCACGCGAAGCTGCAAATAAGAATAGGCAAGACAGCAGCTTCGAAGTCAGCAATCCACCTCAGGACTGATTTAAATTACTATTTGGGAAAGGAAAATTGAAAAATAAATTTGGGAGTTGTGCATGAAAGAGATTATTAGAACGGTTGTTTTAGTGGCACTTATCGTCGTTGCAGTTTATTTTGCTTTTGTTGTTAACAAAGTGAATCTGCGCATGGATTATCTAAATGCCCAGGATTCTACTCATGTCGTTAGAATCACTGAATTTGACCACAATTTGAATGATCTGGAGCTACAGTTTATCGGTCGTGGAAAGCATATTCAACAATTTCAAAGAGACTTAAATATTATCAGACAAGATCTGGCAAATACTGTCAGACGCTTTGATGTTAAAGTAGATTCACTGGGATTGTTAATCCGAGAATTACAAAGTAATACTGAGAACCAGCTGGTGATTTTGAAACGAGATCAGGATGAAACTTCCGAGCACCTGACCCAGTTTCAGCGTCAGACCAACCGGACACTTACCGATATACAGACTGCCGTTAGCCGGGTGAACCGCGAGAAAGATGATCTGGAAAAGCGGGTAAAAGTACTCGAAACTCCTCCACCAGAAAAGAAAAAGTAGTCGTTAGTTCAAAGTAAACCTAAAGTAGCAGGGAGCTATATTATATTAGGGATGTATATACTGTGAGGGATAAGGTAATGAAACAGTTAATTTTGATAATCTCGTGTAGTTTTCTCTGGCTCAGCTGTGGAGGAGTAAAAGAGACTGTTCAGATTAGCGGTGTCACCGAGGATGATATTGCTCGTCGTCTGGTCCAGCAGGAGGGCGAAAGACCGATAATTAATCCGGAATCTTTACCGGCTAAGATTCCCCCTCCAAAAATTGTCACCGCCGCAAAACCTACCGAAATAGCTCCTGCTATACCCAAACCCGTTTCGGTTGCCCCGGCTAAAGCCAAAGCCGAGGTCAAGGTTCCGTTGGCAGATACTACAAAATTAGTAGCTGTTACATCGAAAGCCATTGATACTGTGGCAGTAAAAACGCCGTCAGCAGCGGTCGTTAGTCAGCCTCAAGTGGTTGTTAGTGCACCCCCGGTTACGAAGATGCCAGCGGAGCCTCAGGAAATTCCGGTACAAACTTCACCGGAATTAGGACCTTCAAAAGAACTTATATTTCAGAATTTATCTTTTGACGATATCTATTTTAACTCCGGTGAGTGGGCTATGCCCAGTTCGAGTTTTAATTCTAACTACTATGTTACTCTTGGCAAACTGGTCAAAGCCCTGAAAGCCGATCCGGAAATCAAAATCAGGATCTCTGCCTATACCGATAATGAGGGTAATGCTCAATCAGAGTATCAAATCGCACAGAAAAGAGCGCTTACTTTTGGAAAATTGTTAATTGAACTATTTCCTCCTGATAAGCGATGGGGAATTGCCGAGAGGATTGAGATAAATCCGGTAGGTTCGGCGGAGTTATTGGTTGAAACGCCCAATAATGCGCGGCGCATGTTGAACCGTCGGGTCTCTTTCGAACTATTCTATGGAGAACTGCGCAACAATCCTTACTCACAGTATATGGATACTAAAACAATATCCGCTGCAGCTCCAAAGGTGAAACCTGCTACCGGTACCTCGTCAGAATCGCTAAGCATTCAGCAGAAATTATATGATAAAGCAATGGTGCTTTTCGAGCAAAAACGGTATAATGAGTCAATTGACATCTTTGATGAAATCCTCCAGATTGATAAAAAACATCCTCTTGCTGATAATGCCCAATTTTGGATTGGTGAAGCATTGTACTATCAGGGTCGTTATCAGGAAGCCCTCCAGGTATATCAGCAGGTTTTTGGGCTGGGTAATCGCAATAAAGAGGCTTATGCTCAGGTCCGCTTGGGATATTGTTATTTGAGGATGGGGAATAAAGAACGAGCCGTTGAAGAATTGAAAAAAGTGCTACAGAACTATTCCAGATTCCCGGAGGAAGTCAAACGGGCTGAAATGGTACTGTCGAAGATTAGATCGGATTAATACCTTATTAAGATTGCTAATTTCAGGCAATAACTAAGATTGGGATTCAAGCAGAGTCTGGTAAATTACAAGTGCCGAGGGGGGGAATCGAACCCCCATGGACCGAGGTCCGGCGGATTTTGAGTCCGCTGCGTCTACCAATTTCACCACCTCGGCAAAAAGCAGGCTAAAATTAAGGCTTCTCGTATGAAAAACAAAAATTTTTTATAAGGGGGAGAGGGACAATGGCGGAAGTTAACTATCAAACGATTTCGGAAATGTTTGTTACCGTTACCAAAAAGTTTGCCGATAAGGCAGCATTTGGCTTTAAGGTGGGCGATGAATGGAAGACGATCACTTTTGCACAAGTCCGGGATACAGTGGAGAAAATCTCTTCTGGCTTGAAATCACTGGGACTCAAAATGGGAGATCGAGTGGGCATCATCTCCCCCAATAATCAGCTCTGGGCAATGGCCGACTATGGAACAATCTGTGCTCGCGGTGTTGTTGCCACAATTTATCCGACTCTGACAGCTAAGCAGGTCTGGTGGATTGCCCAGCATGCCGAATGCCGCTTTATCTTTGCTGGTGATCGTGAGCAGGGCGAAAAGGTTCTTTCACTGTTACCTGAGTTGAAGAAGGTCGAAAAGGTCATCATCCTGGATGATGCGCCATTTGCCCATGAAAAAATTATGGCGTTGACTTCGCTGCTGGAGCTGGGCGAAGAATATCGCCAAAAGCATCCGGATGAATTTGAAAAAAACGCCATGGCTATCGCAAAAGATGACATACTGACCTTGATTTATACTTCCGGTACGACGGGTGAGCCGAAGGGAGTCATGCTGACTCACGGCAATCTGACTTCCAATATCTCTTCCAGTTTACAAGTAATACTTGCCGATGAAACGGATATCTTTCTCTCATTTTTACCATTGAGTCATAGTTTCGAGCGAATGGCCGGGCATTTTTTAGCAACTTCAATCGGGGCGATGATTTATTACGCCGAAAATATCAACACCGTCGCAGATAATATGCAAGAGATCCACCCAACCCTGATGACCGCAGTACCTCGTTTTTATGAGAAAGTCTACGCCAAGGTGATTGACAGTATCTCGGCCGGTTCAGCAGTGAAGCAGAAGCTTTTCTGGTGGGCAATTAATAATGGTCGTAAGGCAGTTAATCTGAAATTAAAAAATGAACCTGTCAGTTCGATATTAAATGTAAAATTGGCAATAGCCAAAAAATTGGTCTTTTCAAAATTGCATGAGAAGATTGGAGGACGCTTACGTTTCTTTGTTTCAGGCGGTGCCCCGCTGTCGCCCGAAATTGCCGAATTTTTTGCGGCGGCCGGGATTACTATTTTAGAGGGGTATGGTTTATCCGAAACTTCTCCGGTTATTACGGTCAATCCGCTTGAGAAACCTAAAATTGGCACAGTCGGACCGGTGCTTCCGGGTGTCGAGGTTAGAATTGCGGATGATGGTGAAATTTTAACCCGCGGACCGCACGTCATGAAAGGTTATTTTAAAAGTGAAGAGGCAACCAAAGAGGTAATGGACGATGATGGCTGGTTTCATACGGGCGATATTGGACTCCTGGATGAAGAAAATTATCTCAAGATAACCGATCGGAAAAAGAATATTATCGTAACTTCTGGCGGCAAGAATGTTGCTCCTCAACCGCTGGAAAATGTCCTGGTTACTTCTAAGTGGATTGAGCAAATCCTGGTCATTGGGGATAGGAAGAAATTTATCTCAGCCTTAATCGTTCCATCATTCCCGAATCTGGAGGCTTATGCAAATGAGAAGGGATTGCAATGGGATTCTCGCGAAGAGCTAATCAAGTTACCTGAAGTAAAGCGATTATACGACCGGGTGATTGAAGAATCAATGGAAGGTTTCGCCCAATTTGAAAAAGTTAAAAAATACATTTTATTAGCTAAGGAATTTACAATTGAGGATGACGAATTGACACCTTCACTCAAGGTTCGGCGGAACATCGTCGAATCTCGTTACGTTCAGTTAATTAATAGTGTGTATGCAGAGGTTGATGAAAATTGAAGACCACTTATTTAAGCTCCGGCGTCAATATTAAAGCCGGAGACGAAGCAGTCAGACGAATAAAGGGTCTGGTAAAAGAGACTTTTTTACCAAACGTAGTGACGGATATCGGTTCCTTTGGAGGCTGTTTTGAATTTCCAACTTTACAATATAAGAGGCCGGTACTTGTCTCCAGCATGGATGGAGTGGGGACGAAATTGATCGTTGCCAGGCTGATGAAGCATCACGATACTGTCGGGCAGTGCCTTGTAAATCACTGCGTGAATGATATTTTGACAGTTGGTGCCCGGCCACTTTTTTTCCTGGATTATATTGGACTTGGTACCCTAAAGCCAGATATTGTCGTCGAAATTATTCAGGGATTGGTAACTGCGTGTAAAGAGAATCGTTGTTCTCTGGTAGGCGGCGAGATGGCCGAAATGCCTGACATTTACCGTAAAAAGGATTACGATCTGGTTGGGACGATTGTCGGCATCGTGGAACGTGAGCAGATGTTGCCGCGGAATGTTCAGGCTGGCGATATCTTGATTGGTTTACCCTCTAATGGACTGCATACGAATGGTTATTCCCTGGCTCGTAAAATCCTTTTAAAGCACCATAAGGCGACAGATTATATTAGTGAAATTGGTGGTATGTTGGGCGATGTCCTTTTACGGATTCACCGTTCTTATCTAAAGGCGGTGTTACCCTTGCTTGAGGATGCTGATTTACATGGTGTCAGTCACATCACTGGTGGGGGGATTGTGGGCAACACAATTCGAGTTATACCTGCGGGGCTAAAACTCCAGATTGATTGGGGTGCCTGGGAATGGCCCCCGCTTTTCAATTATATTCAGCGCCAGGGTGAAGTGGATGTAGAAGAAATGCGACATGTATTCAATCTGGGAATTGGTTTAATATTAGTCGTCAACTCAAATGCAGTGCAGCGATTTCTAGCCAATTTAAGAGCTAGTGGTGAAGAGCCAATAATCATTGGTCAAATCAACCGCTAACTTTTTTTAGTTAAGGTAAAGATGAAAAAACGGATACGGTTTGCGGTGCTGGGTGCCGGTAGCTGGGGAACAACTATTGCTATCCATTTGAATCACCTGCGTCATTGGGTAACACTATGGGAGTATTTTCCCGAAAATGTTGCTTATATGAATAAAACTCACCGTAATCCGCTTTTGGAAGGAATTCCCATTCCTCCAGAGATTCCCATTGTAAGCGATTTGCGAGCCGCGATCGAGGATGTCTCGGCAATCGTGGTTGCTGTACCGTCTCAATCCGTGAGGGCATTACTTGAGGGTTTACAAGGGCTAATCGGCAAAAACGCTATTTTCATTAATGTGGCAAAAGGAATCGAAGAAAATACAATGATGCGGATGAGTCAAGTCATTCAAGACGGACTTTCAGTCTTACCGGAAAAAATTGTGATACTTTCTGGTCCCAGCCATGCCGAGGAAGTCTCACGTCAGGTACCTACCGCCATCGTAGCCGCTTCGACCGAGATTGAGGCTGCCCGGTTTATTCAACAGAGTTTCAGCTCATCATATTTCCGGGTTTACACTAGTACTGACATAGTTGGTGTTGAAATCGGAGGTGCGGTTAAAAATATTATCGCCATTGCCTCGGGTATCTGCGATGGTTTGGGATTGGGCGATAATACCAAAGCCGCACTAATTACCAGAGGATTGATGGAGATAATTCGTCTGGGAGTCAAGTTAGGTGGTCGGGAAGAAACATTTGCTGGGTTGAGTGGTGTAGGCGATCTAATCGTGACCTGTGGCAGCAAATATAGTCGCAATCGCTATGTCGGTGAGGAAATTGGCAAAGGTCGTAAATTGAAGGACATCCTTTCCGGAATGTCCATGGTTGCCGAAGGTGTTCGTACCTGCGTCACCGTTCACCAAATGAGCCGGAAATATCAGGTACTTATGCCAATTAGCAGTGAAATTTATCAAGTTCTTTTCGAGGGAAAGTCGCCGAAAAAGGCGCTCCATGATCTGATGGGGAGAGAACCGGTTGATGAGTGGCACTCCGTTCCGAAAGCATAATGCGAATTCGAAGCTTATTAATCCTGATTAACCTTCCTCTTTTAATAATAGCGCGGGAGCTGGAACGAGCGGCTCCCCAGCCAATCTGCGGCACGCCCTACACCTGGGGCAAGATTCCCGAAACCGTCATTATTCAGAGTTTGGCGAAACCGACCGCCGGTGATACGACTTTTTATATTCGTGACGACCTATATGCCAGCAGTGTCAAACTGATTGAGGTAGCTTTTAATAAAATTAAAGAAGCGAATGATATTGTCGTCTATGCTGAGTCGGCTGAATATGAAGCCGGCAGGGTGACTGCAACGGATGCTGATCAGCTGTTAAAAGCTCTGCTATATGAGACTCCGTCTGGCTCGATTAATCCGGATAAAGGGATATATGCCAACGAGATTGAGATTTTTGGTCCCGTTCCCGATGTGGATCAAAACGGGAAATTGTTTGTGCTATTGGTTGATATCCGCGATGGCTACGATCCGGAGACTTCAGATACCTATGTTTCCGGCTATTTCGATCCCCTGGATCAAATTAAACAGGCCGGTAAAGGTAATTATGGAGATATTATTTATATAGACACCAATCCGGCAAAAGTGGAGGATCCGGAGACTCAGGGTGTGATCGCTCACGAAATGCAACACTTGATTCATTATGGAGCCGATTCTGATGAGCAGCTCTGGTTAAATGAGGGCATGTCCGAATTAGCACCAGCGATACTGGGTTTTAGTTCTATTTCTTATAGCCTTTTTTTAAGGGATACAAACCGACCTTTGAATTCTTTCGACAATAGCCTGACGGACTATTCCAAGGTAGGCTTGTGGACCTTTTATTGTTATCGGCGCTTCGGCGTTGATTTTATCCGGGCTGTCGTCCGCGATAAAACCAATTCACTGGATAGTTACAAAAAGGTGCTGAATGATTACGGTTATTTAGTTGCTATCGAAGAGGTAATGCGGGATTGGTTTCTTGCCAATTTAATCAATGATCCGACTATTGCAGGCGGTAAGTACAGCTATCAGGGATTTGACATTCCGGCAATTTATTCCGATTATTTTCATAGTAATTTTACCCAGGAACAGATTATCAGTGCCACGGTCAATAATTCTGCTGCCCAGTATATTTGTTTTTATGCGGGTAAGAATATCAGTTATGAAATGTCCTTCAATGTTGATCCACAGTTTAAACTGGCAGGGGTTAAAAATTATGATCCACCGGTTATTACTTTTTATGAAATGACAAGTTCACCCTTGCGGCTGGAGGATCCCGACTTTGGATTGACCTACTCAAAGCTGACCTTGATTCCGTATTGGACGAGAATTTCGGCGACGGCAATTTCACGCTCGGTTAGCTATTTTGCCAAAGGAGCCGGAGGTGTTGAGGAAATCAAGATTACCTACGCCGAAACGCCAGCTGATTATATTCGACTGGATCAAAATGTGGCTGGGGTGAAGTTCATCCCGCCGGATAATCAATACCGCTTAGCCGGGATTTTGGTGAATGTCAGTAATGATTCACCCGTAATTGTAAAAATTTTACCCCAGCTGAACCAAACACCGGTCGTCAGCTATGAATTTATTCCCAACCAACTGGAATGGACAAATTATCTGTTTCCGGAACCGCTGATCTCACTGACTGGTTCCATGGTCTATGTTTCAGTTGAGAGTAATGACGAAAAGCAGGCACTTGGTTACGCCCATACGGCTCAAGGAAACGGGCGGGCATATCTTAAAATGGGTGATATATTTCAAGATTTGCACGATTTTCAGGTTGATGATGAAATCCTGACCGGTGATTGGTTAATCGGCGGCATTTTTCATAAAAGCATCATTACACCGCCAGAATTATCTATTATACCTGATACGCTCTTTTTCTGGAAGGGAGAGTCCTCGAAATCTTTTGAAGTACGAAATCTGGGTTCAGAGGCTTTGGATTGGGAAATTACTTCGCAAATGCCAGATTGGATGCAAATCGCACCGCCCGCAGGTGAAAATCTGCTTGGACTTCAGAAGATAAATGTCCAGATTAATCGCAGTCTGCTGATCCCGAATATTTATAATCATTCAGTCGTGGTCCAATCAACAGCGGGAACGGATTCAATTCTAATTTCTGTTCTGGAAAATAATGTTCACTATCCGCAAGTGGTAATTTACCCCACTAATATGATTTTTGCCGAAAAATCGGTTTGCAAGGTGCTTAAGGTCTTCAATATCGGCAACGGTCGCGCAGATTTTAGCTTTTCTACGACTATTCCTGCCTTGGTGTTCATTCCTGATCAGGGAGCGATAAATATTGATGATACGCTGGCGGTGAATGTCTACCTGGATTCAGAGAATCTCAGCCAGGCTGAAATTCCATTTTCATTTTATAATGGTATTAATACGGTCGAGATGAAATTTGTCTATTCCGGAACAATTTCTCCGACCCCGGAAATGTGCCTGAAATTATTTCCGGTCTTTCCCAATCCCTATATTGCTTCATCCGGGGAATTAGCAAAAATTCGGTTTCGGCTAATTGAAGATTCAAAAGCTGATTTACAGATTTTCAATGTGCTCGGAGAACGAGTGTTGAAAGTTTCCATTGATAATCCGGATAGCGGTTTGCAGGTCTATCTCTGGAATGGGAAAAACCAGAACGGTCAGTGGGTAAGCAGTGGAGTATATTTGCTGCTACTCAGACAAAAGGGCAAACTCAGTCGCCAGAAGATGGTGCTGTTAAATTAGATTCGGATTTAGTACTACTAAGATAAGGTTGAGATAGTATTTATTCTAAACATCGGGTGTAGGTGTCTCGACAAAAGTGGAGGGCAAGCCCGGGATTGGTTTTTCAATAACCCGCATATTTTTCCATTTGCCGCCAAGAAAGCGTAGGAAGAATATTGTTCCAAGACTAATAATGTAGACGGTAATTATTGCCCAGCCGACGAAAATACTCTTTTTCCAGATGATTAGTGCCAGATAGGTTGGTACAATCAGAACAGTAACCGAGAGGAAACTAATCATCCACATAACGAAGCGGGTATCGCCGGCGCCCTTGATAGCCGCGGCAAAAATGATGTTCAGGGTATCGAAAATCGAATACAAGGCGACGAATTTCAGTAAAACAACGACAGTTTTACGGATGAATTCCATTTCGTCACCGGATGAACCAGCGGTGAAGGGTTTAATAAATATATTGGGATTGGTTAAATAAAGCATTGCCATCAGGGACATGTAAATAATCGTAATATGGAAACCGGAATAAACGCTTTTTTGAGCCAGCACCGGCTTATCTTCTCCGAGATATTGGCCGACCATAACCGATACTGCGATGCCAAATCCGATCATCGGCATAAAAGCAAGATTGTTAATGTTGAAAGCAATATTGGTAGCTGCCAGTGAGTCGCGCCCAAGTTGTCCCATCAGCATTAGAAAGGCGGTAAAACCGGCGATGTCAAGAAAGAACTGGACACCATTGGGCAAACCGAACTGGATTAGTCGCCGGAGGAGATGTAGATCAAATTTGCGACTGGACGAGGGGCAAAACTTCATGCAAAATTCGGGACGCATGATAATTATCAGATAGATTGTAAAACTTACGCAGGCTGACATGACAGTAGCGATTGCCGCGCCTCTAATACCCATTTCGGGAAAGCCGAAGTGACCAAAAATCAGGAGGTAATCAAAGATGATATTGGTTAAGGTTGCTATGAAATTGATCCACATCAATGGCCAGGGTCTTCCTCTGCCACTAAAAAAACTCGAAAAGGCTGAGGAGGCAATCGCCGGGAATGCTCCCAAACATAAAATTTGAAAATAGATCACTTCGAGCGATTGAATTTCCGGTGCGTGATTGAAAAAACTAAAAATCGGCCTGGCGAAAGGGATTAACAGCAGATGAACTATCCCACCAAAAATAGCGATGTAGCTGCCCTGCCACACAATCGGACCAATTTTTTTATATTGTTTTGCACCAAAATACTGGGCGACAAAGGTGTTGATGTAGCTGGCTGTTCCAATGAATAGGGTCATTATCATAAAGTTTAGGATTCCGGATGGCATTGCGGCAGCAATAGCTTCGGTTGAGTACCAGGTTAGAAACATCCGATCAACAAAATGCTGAATAGACCAGGCACTTGTACTGAGAATCAGCGGCAAAGCAATACCAAGTAATTCACGGTAACCACCCATTGAATTCCAGCGGTTTTTCAAAATGTTCGGCAAAGGATTCATAGATGAAATTTGCTAAGAATTTTACTGATTGAAAAAACGCCCAAAAACTAATATAGATAGGTATTCAAACCCAAGGAAATTTCGCTTAACCTGGATTCCTGATTGATTTAAAAAAGTTACCGTAGTAACTTAAACAACCTTTTTGACTATAGCTGACTATGAATTATCTGAATGAACAGCAAATCCTGATTATGTTGAGTAATTGGGTGCAAATAATCAATTCCCGCCGGAGTGGGAGTAGTCTATTGATTGAAGGTTACCTCAATCCCGGCATTACTCCGGAATACATACTGCAGCAAACTCGAGGTGCAGTTCCAAAGATCAGCTATTATAGGATTAACTCCCGGGATGTATTTGCAATTCGGCTAAAGAGCTTGCATCAAAAAATCCCAATGCTCAACCTAATTCTTCTGGTGTTGACGATTTGTTCGACCCTTTTTGCCGGTACATTATTAGCCGGATTTAATCCGCTGCAGGATTTTTCCTTAATCGTTAAAGGAGTACCCTTTTCCTTGACTCTAATGCTGATCCTGGGTGTGCATGAGCTGGGTCATTTTTTAATGGCTAAAAAGAACCGGGTTGATGCATCCTTGCCCTATTTTCTTCCGGCGCCAACTTTCATCGGAACTTTTGGCGCTTTTATCAAGATGCGGGCACCAGTTCAAAAGCGACGCGCACTCGTCGAGATCGGAGCAGCTGGTCCGATTGCCGGATTTCTGGTTGCGGTGCCGGCTCTCTTTGTGGGGCTATCAGCTTCTACAATTATGACGATCCCCGATACTGTCGGTCTAAAGCTGGGTGAATCAATTCTGATGAAAATTGCCACCTGGATAATGTATCCCGGTCTGTCTGATACGATGGATATTATGCTCCATCCGGTTGCATTTGCGGCCTGGATTGGGATGTTAGTGACAATGCTGAACCTGCTGCCCATCGGGCAATTGGACGGCGGACATATTGCCTATGCATTACTGGGCAAGTGGTATAAAAAAATTGGCTGGGGTGCATTAGGGGCAATTCTTATTTTAAGCATTTTTTCGGTCAATTGGTTAGTCTGGGCAGCTCTGGTTTATTTGTTAACCCGTATGAAACACCCACCTATTCTCGATAGTAATTCTCCGGTGACAAAATACGAAAAGTTGCTTGGTATCATCACTTTGTTAATTTTCATTTTAACCTTTATTCCAGTTCCTTTTCAATTTTAATAAAATCTAATTGCGATGCAGTTAAAGCAAAAGCCAGCAAGTAAGATTAGCAAGGTGCTCTATAAAGTAACCACCGAGCCGGTTGTTTTTAGTGTTCTAATCGTCTGCATTGTTTTGATCTCATTTCGGTTTACGATTTTGTCCACGCCGGTGAGGACCAATGATAATTCACGGAGATTTACTATTCCCAGAGGTACGAACTTGAGCCGGATTGCCAGTTTATTAGAGGAGAAAAAAATCATCCCTGCCAAGAATACATTTATTCTTGCGGCACATTTGATGTCAAGGAACAAATCGTTGAAAGCCGGGGTTTTTGACCTGGAGCAGGCGAAGGATTATCGCTCGTTACTGAATATCCTTTCTAATCCCCAAGCCCATTCTATCCGGATTACTATCCCGGAAGGTTACCAGACTAAACAAATTGCGGCATTGTTGGCAAATCAGCTAAATTTTACGGCTGAGGAGTTTATGCAATATCTAAATGACAAGAGACTTTTAAAACAGCTCGGGATTCGGTCACCCTCCCTTGAAGGCTATCTTTTTCCCGATACCTATGATTTTATCGATACGGATGATCCTCCAATGGTAATCCGGCGCACGGTAAATCATTTTTTCCAGATATTGGACGACTCGCTCCTGAATGAGATCACTGCCAGCAAACGTTCACTGCATGAGATTTTGACATTGGCATCCATCGTCGAGGGTGAATGTGTCGTTGACGAAGAGCGCCCGATTGTTGCTTCGGTTTATCTCAATCGTCTGCGCCGCAGAATGCGGCTGGAGTCTGATCCGACTATTCAGTATATTTTGCCCGACGGGCCCCGCCGTCTGTTGAATAGTGATATTGAGATTGATTCACCTTATAATACTTATCGCAGGCGCGGATTACCCCCCGGTCCAATCAACAATCCCGGGCTCAAATCAATTTTGGCGGCGATTAGACCGGCTGAAACGAACTATTTCTATATGGTCGCCGTGGGCGACGGAACCCACTCTTTTACCAATGATTATGATGAATTTTTAAAAGCGAAAAGACATTTTCAGAGAGTCAGGCGTAAGATCGCCTCGGAAACTATGAGAAAGAATTCTAATTGAATCCTTTACAAGGTCTAAATCCTCAGCAGCTGCATGCGGTTGAGCATCTTCAAGGAGCTCAATTAATTTTTGCCGGAGCCGGCAGCGGCAAGACTAAAGTACTGACTCATAAAATTGCCTATCTGATTCAGAATGGCGCAATTAATCCTGAAAATATTCTGGCTGTGACATTCACGAATAAAGCCGCAGAGGAGCTGCGTTCACGTGTCGAGATGTTTGTTGGCCAAATAGCAAAATACGTTCATATCGGTACCTTTCATGCAATCTGCGCTAAGCTCCTGCGCAATGAAATTGAGTCATTGGGATACACCCGCGCGTATACGATTTATGATGAGGATAATCAGATCTCTTTAGTTAAAAAAGTTATCGCGGATGCGGACATCATTCTGGAGCAGTTCAATCCTAAAAAGGTGTTGCACAGAATATCTTATTTAAAAAATTGGCTGATTGGAGCCGAGGATTTCAAGCCCCGACGGGGCAACCAGCTTGATCAGATTGTCAAGCAGGTTTTCCCATTATATCAAGCGGCTTTAAAACGTAACAATGCGGTAGATTTCGATGATCTACTCCTCTTGCCTTTAAAATTGTTCGATTCCAAACCGGCAATTTTAAAGAAATATCGTACTAGATATCAGTACATCCTGGTGGATGAGTACCAAGATACAAACCGCCCTCAATTTTTGTTGATTGATCAACTGGCTAAAAAGCATCGCAATATCTGTGTGGTTGGTGACGACGATCAGAGTATTTACAGCTGGCGGGGTGCAAATATCGAAAATATCCTGAATTTCGAAAAGCACTTTCCGGAGTGTAAAGTGTTTAAACTGGAGCAGAATTACCGCTCGACCAATAATATTTTGAAAGCCGCCTCTCAGGTCGTGGCTAATAATCAAAATCGGGCTCGTAAGGAGCTCTGGTCGCAGAAGAGTGAAGGTGAGTTACTGGTCAAGCTTGAGGCTCAAAACGAGTATGACGAAGCTGCCCGGATCGCTGCCTGTATTCAGCAGGAGATTATCCGTAAGAAACGCAAATTCAAGGATTTTGTAATTCTGTATCGCACCAATGCGCAAAGCCGTATTCTGGAGGAAATCCTGCGCCGCAATAATATCCCTTATGTGATTGTTGGCGGGGTAAAATTTTATGAACGCAAAGAAATCCGGGATATTCTGGCTTATTTCAATATTATAACCAATCCTAAAGACAATATTAGCCTGAAGCGAATTATTGGTTTTCCTCCCCGGGGAATCGGCAAACAGATCCTGAATGAACTCGAAAATTTTGCCACGAAGCGCGGAATCTCGCTAATGGAGACCTTTAATTATCTCGATTTTCTCGAATTTTCGTCCCGCTCGAAAAAGGCAATTAAAGCATTCTATGAGATGATCAATCAGGCTAAAAAACTGCGCAATACCCTTTCTCTTGAGGAGTGGATACGGGTTTTGTTTGATAATCTTGGGCTTCGGCTTTACTATAAAGAATTAGGTGGGGAAGAGGCTCTCCAGCGTCTTGCCAATATCAATGAATTGCTGAATGATATCTCGGAATTTTGCCTATCGGAGGATCAACCTACGCTGGAATCCTATCTGGAGAAAGTTACACTCATGACCGAAATTGACACCTGGCAGGATCAAAAAAATGCCGTCTCGCTGATGACGCTCCATAGTGCCAAGGGATTGGAATTTACGGTTGTGGTTATTTGCGGCTTGAATCAGGGATTATTACCGCTGGATCGCGATGATTCGCTCAATGCCTTTGAAGAGGAGCGGCGGTTGTTCTATGTTGGATTGACCCGGGCAAAGGAGAAAATCTTTTTATCATCGGCGCAAATTCGCAATCGGGCAGGATTGACCCAATACATGGCTGATTCGATTTTTCTCCGCGAGATACCCGCTGAATTAATTGAAGTCAGTGCTTTTAAAGAGGGGATTATAACTGGCAGAAGCCGCACTGTACGCCCAAGAAAGGCAATTGTTGCGGACGAATTTGGTGAGCTGCCTCAACGTTCGGCAAATTTCGCTATTCTACCGGGAATGAGCGTCACCCATAGAATCTTTG
>Ga0315554_1000798_pt1 | contig 18593 bp, 31 predicted proteins | sample SalMarSW160370MG_FD_202114 | JGI IMG/M metagenome (GOLD analysis project Ga0315554, IMG submission 202114) | Salt marsh sediment microbial communities from the Plum Island Ecosystem LTER, Massachusetts, United States - Salt Marsh Sediment SW1603-70 ... | reverse complement strand
CCCGACGGCAAGAGCCAGGTCACGGTGGAATACGAAAACGGCGTTCCCAGGCGGATTGATAACGTGGTCATCGGGGCCCAGCATGACGAAGACGCCCAGCTCGAGCAGATAAAGGAGGACGTTATCAGGCACGTGATAAAAGAGGTGATACCCGCCGGGTTGATTGATAAATCGACCGGTTTTTACGTGAACGGAACGGGACGCTTTGTAATCGGCGGGCCGGTATCGGACACGGGCTGCACCGGGCGCAAGATAATCGCGGACACCTACGGGGGCATCGCGCGGCACGGCGGCGGGTCTTTCTCCGGCAAAGACCCCACCAAGGTGGACCGCTCGGCGTCATACATGGCGCGGTATATCGCCAAGAACGTGGTGGCCGCGGGACTCGCCGACCGACTCGAGATACAAGTGGCTTACGTCATCGGCAAAGCCCACCCGCTCTCGGTATCTATCGAGACCTTTGACACGAACAAGATAGACAATAAGGTCATCATGGACCTGATTAACAAACACTTCGACCTGCGCCCGGGGGCGATTATTCAGAGTCTGGACTTGCGCCGGCCCATCTACCGCCAGACCGCGACATACGGACACTTCGGGCGGACGGATATAGACCTTCCGTGGGAAAGGACGGACAAGGCCGATATCTTGAAGAAAGAGGGGCTGGAGAAGTAGGTTAACGCTGGGTAGAGTCCGGGAGGGGCGTTTTGCGCCCCTCTTTTCTTTTTTATAGCGTCTTTTTCCATTTTCGTTGTATAATTTACCCGACTACTGGAAAAAGAAGGGAGTAAAGCAATTAATAAGCCAAATCCCATAAAGTTCGGCACTGACGGCTGGCGCGCTGTTATCGCCGAGGACTTTACGTTTGAAAATGTCCGCTACTGCGCGCAGGGTGTCGCCGAATATTTAAAAAAAGCGAAACTGGCCGAACGCGGGCTGGTCATCGGCTACGATACCCGCTTTGCCTCCGAGGACTTCGCTGCGGCCGCCGCGGAGGTAATCGCCGGAAACGGCATTAAAGTATATCTTGCGCCTAAAGCCACGCCGACTCCCGTCGTCAGCTACGGGGTCCTGGCGCAAAAGGCCGGCGGCGCCATCATCATTACCGCCAGCCATAACCCCGGCGCCTGGAACGGCTTTAAGTTCAAAAACGAGCACGGCTCCAGCGCCGCCGACGAAATTACCTCGCAGATAGTCGGGTTTATCTCGAAGGCGTACGATACCGGAAAAGTGGACTCAGTCCCGCTTCAGGAGGCGAAAAACAGGGGGACGGTCGCTGTTACCGACCTCGACTCACCGTATTTCGATCAGATTATACGGCTCGTCAACCTGGATAGATTGAAGAACGCCGGACTCAAGCTGGTCATCGACCCTATGTACGGCGCTGGCAGCGGCTACCTGGCAAAAGCGCTGGCGGGGGGCAATGACGAGCTGATTGAGATACACTCTGAAAGAAATCCGCTCTTCCCGGGGCTGCGCCCCGAGCCCATCATGCCCCATCTTAATGAGCTATCGGCCGTCGTTACGGGAAATAAAGCCGCCGTGGGGCTCGCCAACGACGGCGACGCCGACCGCATGGGAATCATGGATGAAAACGGCGGCTTTATCGACCAGCTCCAGGTCTTCGCGCTGCTCTGCCTTTACCTGCTCGAGGTGCGCGGCGAGCGCGGCGCCATCATCAAAACATTGACGACCACCAGCATGGCGTACCGGCTCGGCGAGATTTTCAATGTGCCGGTCTTCGAGACGGCGGTGGGGTTTAAATACGTGGCGCCGCTGATGGTCAAGGAGAATGCGCTTTTTGGAGGGGAGGAAAGCGGCGGCTATGGCTTCCGCGGGCATGTCATCGAGCGCGACGGCATTTTGGCCAATCTCTATTTCCTCGACCTCATGGTCAGGACCGGCAAGACCCCATCACAGCTGATCGACTACCTCTATTCGAAAGTCGGGCCGCACCACTATAAGCGTGTTGACATAAGGTTCCCTGAAAACGAAAGGAAGTCGATTATCGACCGCCTGCGTAAAAGTAAGCCGGAGACAATCGACGGGGTAAAGGTGGTCAGGGAAGATACGATAGACGGCTTCCGGTTCATCCTGGCGGACAATACCTGGCTGCTGATACGTTTCTCCGGAACGGAGCCCCTGCTGCGCATCTATACCGAGACCAGTTCCCCGGAGAGGGTTGACAGGATACTCAAGCTGGGGCGGGAGATGGCGGGGGTGTAAAGATTATCCGGAACAGGGCGAAGAGCTAATGGCTGAAGTGAACCTGGACGATATTAAAACTTATAAGAAAAACGACCCCGACGGCATGCTGGCGCGGATAAAAGAGTTGCCGGCGCAGTGTAAACAGGCGTGGCAGACCATAATGGACTTCAGCCTGCCGCCCCATTACGCTGACGTCGATAGGGTGGTTGTGCTGGGGATGGGGGGCTCGGCTATCGGCGGCGACCTCGTGAGAAGCCTCGTGCAGCACGAGTGTAAGATTCCCGTAATCGTCCACCGCGATTATGGCCTGCCTGCCTTCGCCGATGCGCGGTCGCTGGTGATTGCCTCCAGCTATTCCGGCAACACGGAAGAAACGCTCTCAGGGTTTGAAGCGGCGCTGGCGGCGGGAGGTAAAAAGCTGGCGATAACCACCGGCGGCAAGCTGGAGCAGATGGCGGCGGCCAGTAATGTCCCGGTCCTGAAAATCAACTATAAAGCCCAGCCGCGCGCCGCGCTGGGCTACAGCTTTATACCGGTCCTGGGCGTGATGCATAAGCTCGGCTTTATCGGCGATAAGAGCCGGGACGTCGCCGAGGCGGTAAAGCTGCTTGAGGAACTTTCCGTCAGGCTCGACGAGAGACGTGTGGTCAAGGACAATCCGGCCAAGCAGCTCGCGCGGCGATTGTACGGTAAATTGCCCGTTATATACGGGGCCGGCATTGCCTCCGAGGTGGCGCATCGATGGAAGACGCAGGTAAACGAGAACGGCAAGGCGTGGGCTTTTTACGAGGTCTTCCCCGAGCTCAACCATAACGCCACCGTGGGCTTTCCGCTACCGCCGGAAGTTGTTTCGGTAATCCGGGTGGTTATGCTGAGGTCGCCGGACTTTAACGAGAGGGTAAAGCTCAGATACGAAATCACCTCCGGGCTTTTAAAGCAGGCGGGCGTGGCTTACGAGTATGTTGACAGCGATGGGACCAGTCCGCTGGCGCAGATGATGGGCCTGATAATGAAGGGGGACTTCACCAGCTATTACCTGGCGATTCTCAATAAGGTGGACCCGTCGCCGGTGAACGTTATCAGCTATCTCAAGGAGAGGCTGGCGAAGGGGTAAAATAGGAGCCATAAACCTGAAGGTCAAAAGACAGGACTTTAGCTTACAGCAGCCTCAGCCCCTCCTCTATCATCCGGCGGGCTTTGGTCTTGCCGTCCCCCACGTATTTATCGAGCTCTTTCCAGAAACTTTTACTGTGATTGTGTATCCGGGTGTGGACGAGCTCGTGCAGTAGAACGTAGTCGAAAAGTTCCTGCGGCAGCGCCACCAGCTTGACATTGAGGCTGATATTGTCTTTAACGGAGCAGCTTCCCCAGCGCGTCCGCTGGTTCCTGATGGACACTTTATTGTAGGTGAAGCCGTGCCGGCGTGCCAGCTGGTTCAGTCTGCCGAGAATCTGTTTCATGGCCTGGATTTTGTCGATAGATTGAAAGGCTAAGTCAAAATCTTTCCGGTACCTTTCGTATTCCCTGATTCTTGTCAGATGTTTCTTAACCCACGTTTTTTTGGTGCGGACAAACTCCACGGCTGATTTAACGGACGTGTGCCGCGGTACGGCCACGCGAACGCCTCGGCCCGGCCGGACGCTGATGATTATGCGGCGCGCTCTGGGGCTGCGCTGGAAAAGCACCGCGCCGATGCCCTTGATGTGAATTATCTGAGAGCCAGGCATGTCTATCTATATTGTACCTGTTTTATCCGGGGGGGAGAAAGTGAAAATTTGTTTTACCTCACCCCCTGACCCCCTCTCCGGCCTGGTTCATCGAAGAAATAGTGATATAAATTGGTCGGAGAGGGGGAAATAAAAGAGAAGGGCGGCTGCCCCTCTTAGACTCCCTGTAAAAAATAGGGAGTTCAGGGGCGAGGTCAGCACAGACAACCAGAAGCAAACACAACCATAAAAAAGCGCCGGACTCCTTGGGGTACAAGAAAAGTCCGGCGCCTGATTTGTATACGATATTTTTAACGCTTGGTGTACTGTGGCGCCTTGCGGGCACGCTTGAGTCCCGGCTTCTTCCGCTCCTTGGCGCGGGCGTCCCGCGTTAAGAGCCCGTTCTGGCGCAGGACCGGCTTATAGCGCTCGTCGGCGCGAACCAGGGCGCGGGAGATGCCGTGCGCAATGGCGGCGCTCTGCCCCGTAACCCCGCCCCCCAGCACCTTGACCACCGCGTTGTACTTGCCGGTGCTCTCGGTGGCGATGAAAGGCTGGTTGATGATGCGCTGGTGCTCCAGGGAGGGGAAACGCTCTTCCAGCGGCGACCCATCGATAATGATGGCCCCGCTCCCCGCGGTCAGCTTTACCTGCGCTACCGCCGTCTTACGGCGGCCCGTCCCTTGAAAGTAGGTCTGTTTATCCATCTCTGCCCAATCCCCTTATTTTGCTTTCTTCTTTTTTGCTGTTTTGGCCTTAGGCGCGTTGGGATAAGCGGCGTCCGCGTAGACCCTGAGTTTGCGGTACATCTGCGACCCCAGCCGGGTGTGGGGAAGCATCCCCCTGACGGAGTACTCGACGGCGCGGGTGGGAAACTGCTGCATGAGCTTGCCCAGCGTGATGCTTTTGAGGCCGCCGGGATAATTGGAGTGCCGGTAATAGACTTTCTGCGCGGCTTTTTTCCCGGTGACGCGCACCCTAGCCGCGTTGATGACCACCACGAAGTCGCCGGTATCCTGGTTTGGCGTGTATATGGGCTTATGTTTGCCCATGAGCAGGCTGGCGATCTGGACGGAAAGCCTGCCCAGGGTCTTGTCCGCGGCGTCGATAACGTGCTGTTTCCGCTTTATATCCGCCGGTCGGGCGGCATAGGTCTTCATGATGCGTCTCCCTCAAAGTTGTCCGGATAGTTGACCCGCGTCAGGCAAAGCCCGGCGGCGGGAGCGGTCGGCCCGGCGAGACCGGGAGTCCCGGATGTCGTCAGGTCGTGGAATTCCTCAACCGTCATCCTGCCCTGACCTACTCTGATTAGAGCGCCCGCGGTATTGCGGACCTGGTGGGGCAGGAAAGCATTGGCCACCATCTTAAAAATAATCATATCGCCGTCGCGTTTTACTTCCGCCTCAAAGACATCCCGGACAGTGCGCCTGGCGCGGGCGGTATTTTCACTGGCGACGAACGATGCGAAGTCGTGCCGTCCGATAAGCGCTTTACAGGCGCGGTCCATAGCCTCGACATCCAGGTCGCCATTGATGCGATAAGAGAATCTCTGTCGCATCGGCGAGCGGGCGGGGCTGTTCAAAATGTAATACCGGTACTCGCGGCTGACGGCGCGGCGGCGGACGTCAAAGCCGTCGGCGGCGCGGTAAGCCTCTTTCACGGCGATGTCGTCCGGGAGAAAGTGGTTCATCCCATCCACGAACGACTTCACCGGCAGGACGGTGCTGGTATCGAATGCCACCACCTGGCCGCGGGCATGGACACCGGCGTCCGTCCGGCTTGCCATTTTAATCCTGATTTTTTCTCCGGTCAGCATCTTCAAGGCTTTCTCTATCTCTCCCTGGACGGTCGGCGCGTTGGCCTGGTACTGCGAGCCGTGGTAGTCCGTGCCGTCGTATTCAACAATCAATATTATCCTGTTGTTGGAGTCCACTTCCCCTTTTCCCCGCCGTATGCCGGCGAAAATTTACCCCGAGCTCAGCTTGAAGGAACAACATTACTTGAAGCCCCCGGCGACTACACCAGCTCAAGCTGTACCATGGGGGCGTTATCGCCCAGGCGCGGCGCCAGCTTGATGATGCGCGTATAGCCGCCCGGCCTCTCCTTATACCTCGGGCCCAGCTCGGAGAACACTTTCTCGGTAACCTTGGTATCCGTCACGAAGGTCAGGGTCTGGCGGTAGGCGTGGAGTCCGCTCTTCTTGCCCAGGGTGATTATCTTTTCCGCCATGCCCCGCACCTCTTTGGCCTTTGCCTCGGTGGTGATTATTTTCTCATGCTTTAAAAGGTCGGTAACGAGGTTCCGGTACATTGCCTGCCGGTGGCTCGAGTCCCGGCCCAGTCTTCTGCCAGCGATGTTATGCCTCATATCAGTAGTTCTCCGTGTTATGATTCTTCTTCGCCGGACTGGCTTTTTCCCCTGGTTTCATCAGTCAGTTCGTCGGCAATAGACTTGGCCAACTTGCTCCGACTCTTCGAATTGGATTTGTTTTCTTCTTCTGCGACTGCTTCGGCTTCAGCCGGCTCAGCGACCTCAGCCTCGGCTTCTGTCTCGCTCTTGGGGTTGAGCGAAAGACCTATGGCCGAAAGGCGGTCCTCGATTTCCTGGTAGGACTTTTGCCCGAAGTTGCGCAGCTTCATCAGCTCCTTGGCGCCCTTAGCGATAAGCTCGCCGACTGTTGAGATATTGCTCCGCCGCAGGCAGTTCATGGTGCGTACCGAAAGGTCGAGCTGCTCGACGGGCATGTTGTATTTCTCGTCAGGTATGGACAGGCGGATGAGCCGCTCCTCGGCTTTCATCTGGGAAATCCGGACGTATTCCACGAAGGGAGTGAGCTGCTCGATGAGTATGGCGGCGGCGCGGCTGACGGCGTCCACCGGGGCCATCGTACCGTCCGTCCAGATGTCCAGGGTGATTCGTTCGCGGCTGGTCTCGCGCCCCAGATGGGTCGGCTCGACGTTGTAGTTGACCTTGCGGATGGGCGTGAAAATAGCGTCGACCGGTATGGTGCCTACCGGCGTGTTCTCGGTGGTCTCGGCGCTCCGGAAGCCTGTCCCCAGCTCGATATCCAGCTCGATGTAGAGTCGCGTGCCGGGCTTGGTGACGTTCAGCAGGCACAGCTCCGGGTTGGCGATTTCGAAATCGGCGGAGGGCTTGATATCGGAAGCGTAAACAGGCCCCTCCTTTTCCACCTCCAGCACCAGCATCCCGCCGCGCTCGGAGAGGGCTTTAAGCCGCAGCTCTTTTAGGTTGAGCAGGAACTCCATGACGTCTTCCTTGGTGTTGGGGATAACGGTGAACTCGTGCTGGACGCCCTCAATCCTCACCTGAGTTACCGCCGCGCCGGAAAGATACCCGAGGAGCACGCGGCGCATGGAGTTGCCCAGGGTTATGCCGAATCCCTTCTCCAGGGGCTCGGCGATGAACCGCCCGAAGTTTTCAGCTTGTTCGGTACATTCAATTTTAGGGACTAATAGTCCAGCCAATGAACTACCTCCTTTAGGTTGTGCTATCGCGAGTAGTACTCGATAACCGCCTTGCCGTCGAACCGGGAATCTATCTGGTCCGGAGTCGGCAGCGAGACGACCTGTCCGGTCAGCGTCTGCCGGTCCAGGCTCAGCCAGTTGAGGACCGTCTTCGACTCTATTTCCGCGGCTACCGTTTTATAGTATTCGGTGTTCTTGCTGCCTTCCCGCCAGGCGATGGTATCGCCTTCTTTTACCAGGGCGGACGGAATGTTGGTCTTGCGACCGTTCAGCAGGATATGCCCGTGCCGTACGAGCTGGCGCGCCTGCGGGCGCGAATCGGCGAAGCCGAGCCTGTAGACGACGTTATCGAGCCGGCGCTCCAGCAGCACGAGGAGATTTTCGCCGGTGATGCCGGTCTGCTTCTCGGCCAGCCGGAAGGTCTTTTTGAACTGCCTTTCCAGGGTGCCGTAGGTATAGCGGGCTTTCTGCTTCTCGCGTAGCTGTAGAGCGCGGTCGGAGAACCGCCGCCGCCTCCTGCTTATAGCGGCCTGCCCCGGCGCTTTCGGCCTTTTATCAACAGCGCATTTGGGCGAAAAGCATCGCGCCCCCTTGAGGAAGAGTTTTTCGCCGCTGCGCCGGCACAATCGACAGACCGGTCCGGTATATCTTGCCATATCTACCTCTTCTAGACCCTTCTCCTCTTGGGAGGGCGGCACCCGGCGTGGGGTATCGGCGTTACGTCCCGGATGCCGGTAATATACAGTCCTGAGCCCTGAAGCGAGCGTATCGCCGCCTCGCGGCCGCTGCCCGGTCCCTTGATAAGCACTTCCACCTGGCGCAGGCCGTGCACCATGGCCTTGCGGGCGGCATCGCGGGCGGCCATCTGGGCCGCGTAGGGCGTACCCTTGCGGGAGCCTTTAAAGCCGGCCGTGCCGGAGCTGCCCCACCCCAGGGCGTTCCCCTGCGGGTCGGTGAGTGTGACGATGGTATTGTTAAAGCTGGACTGAATGTAAGCCCTGCCCGCGGGTACCGCCTTACGTTCACGCTTCCTGGCTTTGGGTTTCTTTTTCTGTGGCAACCTTTCCTCCTTTAATGGTTCAGCGGACTACTTCTTGGTGGCGCCGCGCTTCTGGCCGCGGCCGGCGACTGTCTTGCGGGAGCCGCGCTTGGTGCGGGCGTTGGTCCGCGTTCTCTGTCCTCTCGCCGGCAGGCCGTGGCGGTGCCTGAGCCCGCGGTAGCTGCCGATTTCTACCAGGCGTTTGATATTAAAGTTGACCTCTTTCCTCAGCTCCCCCTCGACCCGGTACTGCTTATCGATAATCTCGCGGAGCTTGTTGACCTCTTCCTCGGTGAGGTCTTTTACCTTGATATCCGGCTGGATGGAGGCCTTGTCCAGTATGGTCCGGCTCAGCGATGGGCCGATGCCGTAAATATACTGTAACGAGACCCATGCCTGCTTGTTTACCGGTATGTCTATTCCCGCGATGCGTGGCATATATTCCCTCCTGGTCCAATCCTCTTTGAGTCATTCTCTGGAGTCACGGTTCACTCTTTCAGAATGACGAATATTCATTAGCCCTGCCTCTGCTTGTGCTTGGGGTTGGTGCAGATGATGCGGACGACGCCTCGCCGCCGCACCACCCGGCATTTTTCACATCTTACTTTTACCGAAGCTTTTACTTTCATTTTCTTGCCTTTTTCAGGTCGTTGACCAACCGCTCATGGTGAGCTTGTCGAACCATGCCCTTCGACGGGCTCGGGGCGAGCGGATTTGTTTTTTAAGACTACTCCTAAATATTTTATTACTTGAGCCGGTAGGTTATTCTACCACGTTTGAGGTCGTATGGCGAAAGCTCGATCAGCACCTTATCGCCGGGCAGGACGCGGATGTAGTGCATCCTAATCTTGCCCGAGATATGGGCCAGCACCTCGTGCTTGTTGGGAAGCTCGACGCGGAACATGGCATTGGGCAGCGCCTCGATGACCGTTCCTTCGACCTCGATAGCTTCTTTTTTAGCCATACATCTCCCCGGTCAGTATCTCCGGTTTACCATCATTGATTGCAATCGTATGCTCAAAATGCGCCGCCAGGCTGCCGTCGGCGGTGTGGACCGTCCAGTTATCATCAGCGACCCGTGTTCGCCAGCCCCCGGCGGTCAGCATCGGCTCCAGCGCTAAGGTCATGCCGCTTTTCAGGAGAGGCCCTGTCCCCGGCTTTAACCCGTAGGGCGGCTCTGTGCAGTTGGGTATCTGCGGGTCCTCGTGCATCTGCCTGCCGATGCCGTGGCCGGTATACTCCCGCACCACCGAAAATCCCTTGGACGCCGCATATTTTTCTACCGCCGCCGATATATCGCCCAGCCTCGCTCCGTCGCGGGCGGCGGCGATGGCGCCTCTCAGGGCGCCTTTGGTGGCCTCGATAAGCTTTAAAGCTTTACCGTTTACCCTGCCGCAGGGGACGGTCAGGGCGGCGTCTCCGTGAAAGCCATTGTAAATAACCCCGAAATCGATGGAGACGATATCGCCTTCGCGTAATACGCGTTCCCCGGGAATCCCGTGCACGATTTCGTCATTGACGGACACGCAAACGGAGGCCGGATAGCCGTGATAGCCCAGGAACGAGGACTCGGCCCCCGCCTTCTTAAGCTCCTTTACGGCGATGGCGTCCATTTCTTTCGTTTTCAGGCCCGGTTCGACGCTGTCGGCAAGTTTCTTTAGAATCTCCGCTAGAATAGCCCCTGCCTGCCTCATGGCGGCGATTTCCTCGGCGGACTTCACATAAATGCCGCTGTGGCGATGAGATTGCTCCTGAATCTTATCGCTGCCGGGCTCTGTTCTATTTTCCGCAAATAGTCTCGTCATGGCGCTATTCAGCTAAAGCGGCGGTTATCCGGCGGTTCACCTCGTCCGCGCCGCTCTCGCCGTTAATCTCCAGCAGCTTTCCCTCTTTTTTATAATAATCAATCAGCGGAGTCGTCTCCGCGAAGTATACTTTAAGCCGTTTCTTGACCGTCTCCGGATTATCGTCGGCGCGCTGGTAGAGCTCGCCGCCGCAGCGGTCGCATATACCCTTTATTTTCGGCGGGTTGTCCACCTCGTGGTAGGGCGCCTGGCAGTTGCGGCATATCCAGCGGCCGCCCAGCCTCTTTAAAAGCTCTCCCTCCGGGACCTTTATGAAGACAACCTTTTCGATGGCTTTATTCTGCTCCGCGAGGGCCTTATCCAGAGCTTTCGCCTGCCCGATATTCCTAGGGAAGCCATCGAGTATCGCCCCGTTTTCAACGTCCGGCGCCGATAACCTGTCCATCACCATGCGGATGGTTATATCGTCGGGGACAAGCTGTCCCTTCTCCATAAAGGCTTTGGCCTTTTCCCCCAGCTCCGTACCCTCCCGGAGTGCCTGGCGAAAAAGGTCGCCTGAGGCTACCTGCACCAGCTTGAGCTTCCCGGCCAGCATTACGGCCTGGGTGCCTTTCCCCGCCCCCGGAGCCCCCAATAAAATAATATACACCTTCGCCCCTATTTAATAAAGCCTTCGTAGCGCCGCATCACCAGCTGCGCCTCGAGCTGTTTCATCGTGTCGAGCACCACGCCCACGACAATCAACATGCCCAGCGAGGAAAGCTGTATCTGCTGCACGTTGCTGATGGTCTGCGCCAGGAACGGCATCACCGCCACAAAAGCCAGGAACAGCGCTCCGGCCCAGGTAATACGGTTGATGACGCCGCTGAGGTAGGCGGCGGTGTTCTTGCCGGGCCGTATGCCGGGGATGAACCCTCCCTGTCTCTGCAGCGTGCCGGGCAGGTCCTGCTGCTGATAGGTGACCATGGTGTAGAAGAAGGTGAAAGCCACCGATAGAATGAAAAACAGTATCCAGTAAAACCCACCGGGGGAGGTAGTGGGGGTAAACCACCGGTAGATGGTGTCCGCTATTCCCGGCTGTCCCTGCTTGATGAAATAGCTGGCGACGATGCCGGGGAAAATCACCACGGACATCGAGAAGATTAGCGGTATCATGCCGGCGGCGTTGACCCTCATGGGGATATGGGTGGAGCCGGACTGCCGGTACATGCGGCCGCCGCGGAAAACGCTGCGGGCATACTGTACCGGTATGCGGCGGTGCGCCTCGGTGAAAATGACGATGAGGATGATTGTGGCCAGCGTAATCACCAGATAAACAGCCAGCCCCATGAGATTGCTTCTGGCGAGGAAGGCCTGCTGGACAAGCTGCGGGTACCCGGCCACGATGCCCCCGAAAATGATAATCGAAATACCGTTGCCGATGCCGTACTCGGTGATAAGCTCGCCGAGCCAGACCAGGAAGACGGTGCCGGCAATCAGTGAGACAACGATAGCGGCGGTAGCGAGCGGGTCGGCTCCGCTGACCGCGCCCGCGCGCTGAAGCAGGACGAGCTGTCCGTAGCCGGAAAGTCCAGCCAAGGGGATGGTGAGCCAGTGGGTGATGACATTGATTTTATTCCTGCCGCTCTCGCCTTCCTGCGAAAGCGCCTGTAGCCTGGGGATAATCGGCACCATCAGAATCATAATGATTGAAGCGGTAATATACGGGTATACGCCCATCGAGGCCACGCTGAACTGCCTCATGGCGCCGCCGCTGAAAAGGTCGAGCATGCCCAGCAGGGCGTTGCTCTCGAAGAGACTCCGCAGCGCTTCGAGGTTCACGCCCGGCAGCGGCACGTGGGCGATGAAGCGGAAAACTACCAGAATGCCTAAGGTAATCAGGATGCGCCGGCGCAGGTCGGGCAGGGAGAAGGCGTCGAGCATGGCCTGGAGCAGTCTGGGTCTACTTTGCCTTTGCCGCACGCGCCACCTCCTCGACCTTGCCTCCGGCCGCTTCTATTTTCGCCCTGGCCGGAGCTGAAAACCTGTGCGCCCGTACCGTAAGGGCGCGGTCGATATCGCCGTCGCCCAGCACTTTAACGGGGCTGTTCAAATTCTTGATAATGCCGGCCGCCAGCATTGTTTCGGGGGTCACTTCGCTGCCGGCCTCAAAGGCATTGAGCGCGCCGACTTTAACGATGCTGAATTCCTTCCGGAAGATGTTGGTAAAGCCGCGCTTCCTGGGCAGTCGTTTTATAAGTGGAAGCTGCCCGCCCTCAAAGCCGGGGCGCATCTTATAGCCGGCGCGGGACTTCTGTCCCTTGGAGCCGCGCCCCGAGTAGGTGCCGTGTCCGCTGCCGAGGCCGCGGCCCACGCGCTTGGCGGCGCGCCTTGAGCCGGGCGCCGGGGCGATGCTATTCTGTCTGACCAACTTCTTCCTCCACTTTAACCAGGTGTCTCACCTTGTTAATCATGCCCCGCAGGGAGCTCGTGTCCTCGTGGACGATGCTTTCATGAAGACGGTGAAAACCGAGCGACCGCAGGGTGTTCCGCTGCGTCATATCGTAGCCGATATCGCTTTTAATCCAGGTGATGCGCAGTTTACTCAACGGCGGGCACCTCCGCGGCGGTTACGTTGGCTTTACGTCTGGCAATCACTTCCTGCGGTATTTTCAGCTGGCTGAGGGCCTTGATGGTAGCTTTGGCGACGTTAATGTGATTGGACGAGCCGAGCGATTTCGTCAGGATGTCCTTGACGCCGCAGGCTTCGAGCACCGCCCTTACGCTGCCGCCGGCGATAACGCCGGTGCCCGGCATCGCGGGCTTGAGCAGGACCGTAGCCGCCCCGAAGCTTACCTCTATCTGGTGCGGGATGGTGCTGCCGGTCAGAGGGACCTTGATGAGATTTTTACGCGCCTGGGCGCCGCCCTTGCTTATGGCAGTGGGCACCTCGTTGGCTTTACCGATGCCGACCCCTACATGCCCCGCCCCGTCGCCGGTGACCACCAGGGCGCTGAAGCGCAGGCGTTTGCCGCCCTTCATCACCTTGGCGACGCGGTTGACGGTGACGAGCTTGTCGTTAAGATTGAGGTCGACCGGGTCAATCCTGCTTAATGGTTCCTTCATCTCCTGCCATACCCTCTCTTAGAACTGGAGTCCGCCCTTCCGGGCAGCCTCCGCCAGCGCCTTGACGCGGCCGTGATACTTCGAACCGCCGCGGTCGAAGGCGACCTGTTTTATGCCTTTTTCGACGGCGCGTTTCGCCAGCAGAGCACCGACCATTTCGGCGCGACCGCTCTTGTTCTTCTTTTTAGAGTCGCCGGTAATCTCCGCGTCGAGCGTCGAGGCGGTGACCAGCGTATGCCCCCGGCTGTCATCAATCACCTGCGCGTATATATGGTTCAAGCTGCGGAAAACGCTTAGGCGCGGCCTTTCGGCGGTGCCGCTGACTTTCTGCCTGACACGGACATGCCTTCTTTCTCTGGCTGCGACGCTGGTGGACCTGCTCATGCTGCTTTCCTGCCTACTACCTTGCCGGCTTTACCGGGTTTCAGGCGGACGACCTCGCCCGAATACCTGATTCCCTTGCCTTTATAATGGTCCGGCGGACGGAGCGCGCGTATTTCCGCCGCCATCTCGCCGACGATTTCTTTATTGATGCCGCTGACCTTTATCTTGTTGATGCCCTCCACGGCCAGCGTGACGCCCGGCGCGGCCTTGACCTCCACCGGCTGTGAATAGCCGACGCGTACAACGACCTTATCGCCGGTCTTCTCGGCGCGGTAGCCCACGCCCACTATCTCCAGTGTCTTTTCAAAGCCTCTGGACACCCCCTCCACCATGTTCGCCACCAGCGCCCGCGTCAGCCCGTGGAAAGCCATGTGCTTGTGGCTGTCGCTGGGCCTGGAGACGGTAATCTTGCCGTCCTCCAGCTTGACGGTTACCTCCCCGGGGAGGGTGCGGCTCAGCTCGCCCTTGGGACCCTTGACGGTGATGTCCCTGCCTTTAATATCCACCGTCACTCCGGGCGGTATCACGATCGGCATTTTACCTATTCTGGACATTCTTAAAACCTACCAAACATAGCATAATATCTCGCCGCCGGTCCCCTGTTTCCACGCCTCCTGCCCCGTCTTCAGGCCCTTTGACGTGGACAGTATGGATACGCCTAGACCGCCGTAGACGCGCGGGATTTCATTTTTCCCGGCGTATATCCTCAGCCCCGGCTTGCTGACGCGCTTGAGTCCCTGAATGGCGGACCTGTTGTTTTCCATGTACCTGAGCTGGATTTTTATCGTGCGGTGCGGCTTGCCGCGGACGACCTCGTAGTCGGTGATAAAGCCCTCTTCCTTGAGAATCTTGGCAAGGGCGAGCTTCATCCGTGAGGACGGCACGAGAACGCTATCGTGTCGCACCATAATGGCGTTGCGTATCCGGGTCAGCATATCAGCGATGGGGTCGGTGACTATCATACCTGTCATTTTCCTTTTTTAACTTACCAGCTTGATTTTCTTACTCCCGGGAGCTGTGCCTCCAGCGCCAGTTTCCGGAAGCAAATCCGGCAGATGCCGAACTTGCGTATATAAGCGCGGGGCCGCCCGCATATCTGGCACCGGTTATGCTGGCGCACCGCGTATTTCGGTGTACGCTTCGATTTTAATACCATTGCTTTTTTAGCCATGTTTAGCTCTCTCCATCCCTGGCAAAAGGCATTCCCATAAGCTCGAGGAGGCGCCTGCCGTCTTCATCATTACGGGCCGTGGTGATGATTGAGACTTGCAGGCCGCGCACCTTATCGATTTTGTCATACTCGATTTCTGGAAAGAGTATCTGCTCCTTGAACCCCAGGCTGTAGTTGCCGCGGCCGTCGAAGGAGTCCGCCGAGACGCCCTGGAAATCATGCATGCGGGGCAGCACGGCGTTGACCAGCTTATCGAAGAAATCGTACATGCGCTCGCCACGCAGCGTCACCATCAGGCCTATCGGCATTCCCGTTCTCAGCTTGAAGGCGGCGATTGACTTCTTGGAGCGGGTGATGACCACGTGCTGCCCGGCGATGGTCTGGAGGTCCGCCTGCGCCGTTTCCAGCGCCTTGGCGTTGGCGATGGCCTCGCCCAGGCCTATATTGAGCACGATTTTTTCAAGTCGCGGCACCTGCATGACGTTCTTGAACCCGCCGGCCTCCATCAGCCGGGGCACGACCTCTTCACGGTATTTTTCCTTGAGTCTGGACATCTATTCAACCACCTCGCGGCAGGCCAGGCAGAACCTTACCACCCTGCCGTCTTCGAGCTTCTTATAGCCGACGCGCGCCGGCTTGTTGCACTTGGCGCAAATCAGCATCACGTTGGATACGTCGAGCGGCGCTTCGAGGTCGATGATGCCGGCCTGTCTGGCGGCGCCCCTGGCTTTGGAGTGCTTTTTGATAAAGTTCACCCCTTCCACGATTACCTGCTGTTTGCGGGGATAGGCGAAGCGCACCTTGCCCTTTTTCCCCCTGTCTTTGCCGGCGATTACCAGCACCGTATCATCTTTGTGTATTTTCATAATCTATATGACCTCTGGCGCGAGCGAAATAATCTTGGTGTATTGTTTATCGCGCAGCTCGCGGGCTACCGGCCCGAAGATGCGCGTCCCCTTGGGATTGTTTTTATCGCTCAAAATGATGGCGGCGTTCTCGTCAAACTTGATGTAGGAGCCGTCCGGCCGGCGGTAGGGGTGGGCCGTGCGTATGATGACCGCCCTCACCACGTCGCCTTTCCTGGTGGCGGCGTTGGGTATGGCCTTTTTCACCGAGGCGACTATCGTGTCGCCGATATAGGCGTATTTCCGCCGCGTGCCGCCGAGCACGTTGATGCACATAATTTCCCGCGCCCCGGAATTATCCGCCACTCTGAGTCTGCTCTGCATCTGAATCATGTTTTTTCACCAGAACCTAGTTCGTGATTTCCTCCGGCTTTATTTCCGCCACCTCTCCCTTAACGACTACCTCCACGACGCGCCATCGCTTCAGTCTGGAGAGCGGGCGTGTTTCCTCGATTCTAACCGTATCGCCCAGCTTTGCCAGTCTCTTTTCATCGTGGGCGTAGTATTTCGCCGTCCTCCGGATGGTCTTCTTATAAAGCGGGTGTTTTTTGGGCGTATCCACGGCGACGATAACGGTCTTGGCCATCTTGTCCCCGATGACTTCACCCACTCTTGTTTTGCGTCTTTTTTCTGCCATATTTCTCCCGACCTACCTTATCCCGAGCTCTCTTTCCGTGAGCAAGGTGTTCAGTATGGCTATCTTCTTTTTAACCCTCCGCACCTCGCGGTGGTTCACCAGCTGCTTGGTGGTAAGGCGAAAGCGCAGGTTAAAAAGCTCCTGGCGCGATTCTTCCAGCTCCTTTTTCATATCGTCGACGGTGAGGTCGCGGAACTCTTTTATTTTCGCCATCTTACATCCTTATTTTGCCACTTCTGCCGGCGCGGCGGCGGACTCCTTTAAAATAAAGCGGGTCTTGAGGGGCAGCTTGTGAGAGGCCAGGCGTATCGCTTCCCTGGCGATGCTTTCCCCCACCCCGGCCATCTCGAACATCACCCTGCCCGTCCTGACAACGGCGACCCAGTGGTCGGTGAGGCCTTTGCCGCTGCCCATGCGTGTTTCCGCCGGTTTCTTGGTGACCGGCTTGTCCGGGAAGACGCGTATCCAGACCTTGCCGCCGCGGCGGATATGGCGGGTCATGGCGCGGCGGGCGGCCTCTATCTGCGCGGCTGTTACCCACGCGGACTCGAGAGCTTGGAGACCGTAATCGCCGAAGTCGAGCGTGTTGCCGGCGCTGGCCTTTCCGCGGCGGCGCCCCCGCTGGGATTTGCGATATTTTACACGTTTAGGCTGCTGCATGACTGGTGCCCCTTACTTCTCCTCGCCCTTTGACCTGGTTGTCTTTTTTTCTGGCGCCGGTTCCTTCGCCTCGGCCGCAGCCGCTTTCTTGCGGGTCTTTTTCGGCGCGGGTTCTTCTGTAACTTTGGCTATTTCAGCCTCGACCTCTTTCACGGCTTTTTTGGCCTTCGGCTTTGCCGCCTCTTTTGCTTCCTTCACGGTCGGCGCTGCTTTAGCGGTTTTTACCGGTTTTTCTTTAGGTGCGGGTGCCGGCGCGGCTTTAGCTGCCGTTTTGGCCGTTTTCTCTTTGGTCGCGGCCGCCCTGGGGGCGGCTTTCGCCGGCTTTTCTTTTACACCGGCGTCAGGAGAGGCTTCGACCAGTTTCTTCAGTTTCTCTTCGATAACCTCCGGTTGTTCTTCGGCTGCGGGGGCCGCTTCCGCCGCGGCAGCAGCGGGTTTTTCTTCGACCTCCTCGACCTTGGGCTCGGGCATTACCTGCCCTTTATAAATCCATACCTTGACCCCGATGCGCCCCAGCGTTGTCTGCGCCTCGGTGAATCCGTAATCGATGTCCGCCCGCAGCGTGTGCAGGGGCACCTGCCCCTGGTGCGAGGTCTGGCGCCGGGCGATTTCCGCGTTGGCGAGCCTGCCGGCCGCGCTGATCTTGATGCCTTTCGCCCCCGCCTGGATGGTGCGGAAGATTGCCTGTTTCATGGCCCTGCGGTAGGCCACGCGGCGCTCTATCTGCTCCGCTACCGACCTCGCCACGAGGTAGGCGTCCAGCTCCGGCTGCCTTACCTCCAGTATGTTCAACCGGATTTTCTTGCCGGTAAGTCCTTCTAAATACTGCCTCATCTCGTCGACGCGCTGGCCGCCCCGCCCGATGACGATGCCCGGCCGCGCCGTATGCAGCGTGATGGTAATATCTTTAGCCTGGCGGTCGATTTCTATCAGGGAGATAGCGGCTTCCGGGTATTTCTTCCTGATGCTCTCCCGCAGCATGTTGTCTTCCTGGACGAACTCGGCATAGTGCGCTTCGCTGTACCATTTCGACTGCCAGTCTTTGATTATCCCGAGCCTGAAACCTGTCGGGTGAACTTTATGGCCCAATTAGACCTCCTCGGAGACGACCACGGTAATATGGCTGGAACGTTTCTTTATCGGGCTGGCCCGCCCCCTCGACCGCGCCCGGTAACGGCGCATCATTTGCGCTTCGTCACAGTAAATCTTCACTATCCTCAGGTCGGCGGGGTCCATCTGGAAGTTGTTTTCCGCGTTGGCCGCTGCCGATTTCACTAGCTTGGCGAGGTACTTCGCCTTGGGCGTCCGGGTGAACTGGAGCAGGCGCAGGGCTTCGTCGACCTTTTTGCCGCGCACCAGGTTCACCAGCGGTCGCACCTTGGTGGTGGAAAATCCCGTGTTTCTCGCTATGGCTTTTACTTCCACTTCATCACACCTGTATTATACGGCCGGCGTTTCCACCGGTTTCTTCTTGGCCGCCATTTCGGC
>Ga0315554_1000796_pt1 | contig 18597 bp, 21 predicted proteins | sample SalMarSW160370MG_FD_202114 | JGI IMG/M metagenome (GOLD analysis project Ga0315554, IMG submission 202114) | Salt marsh sediment microbial communities from the Plum Island Ecosystem LTER, Massachusetts, United States - Salt Marsh Sediment SW1603-70 ... | reverse complement strand
GGACGCGCCCCTGAGCCGGGCCCAGCGTGGATACATGCTCGGCCTGGCCAAGCGGCGGGGCATCGAGGATCTGGATGCCTACCTGGGCAAGCCGCTGGACGACTTGACCAAGGGAGAAGCCAGCGCCGCGATTCGCGCCCTGAAGACGGCATCTTCTGAGGACGAAGCAAGTGACTGGACGGCGGACATTCACCGTCTGGGAGCCGAGAAGTTCGGCTGGGATGCGTCGCGCAGCGAGTCCGCCGTGGCGAAGAAACTGGGCAAGGCCTTCGGCGAACTGAGCGAGGAGCAACTTCGCGCGGCGGCCGAAGCGATGGAGAAGGCGCCGCGCAAGAAGGCGGCGTGAGCAACGGGAGAAGGGGGCGGTTCCCCCTTCTCTCCGCCACTGACGGCAGGCGAACCGGAATCCGCGGCCCGTGAATGCAGCGCGTTCGGCCAATCACCTGGGGACATGTCGCGGCACCCCTCCCTGTCGCAGGACTATGGTAGCAGACCGGTTCCGGTCTGCTCAACCGATCCCATGCAGTCATCCTGCCGCCATTCTTTGCGGCAAGATCGATTCCCCGTGACGCCCTGGAACCTTGTGAAGACCTGGAAACGCCCGTGACGCATCGACCCGTTCATTCGCCAGCACCATCTCACGACACAGAAAGGAGGTACGGTACCAGACATCAAACGTAGTTCAACGTGAATCCACCCGACAGGGGTGAGTGGCCCCTGCCGGGGCGTCATCCCTGTCCCAAACGAGGTGATGGGGGTGACCATGGACGTACGACAAACGTGCTTTTGGTCGGAGAAGGCAGCGAGCCGGCTTCGCCTGTGCGAGCTTCCAGGCACGGAACACCCTCTGGCGCGCTTGCAGCGGTTTGGCCCTGGCGCGTTGAGCACCGCCGAACTGATCGAGCTGATCGTCGGGGCGTCGGAGGCGCTGGGGCGCGACGTGGTGTCGCGCTTTGAGGACCTGGAAGGTTTGGCAAGGGCGGGGCTGGCAGAGGTGGCCGCGCTGAAAGGCGTCGGCATCGCCAGGGCGGCGCGGATTCAGGCGGCGTTCGAACTGGGGCGACGGCTTGCCTTCGCTCCCCTCCTGGGCCTGGCACCGCAGATCCGAAGCCCTGCAGATGCCGCCAACCTGCTGATATCGACCATGAGCCTGCTGGAGCAGGAAACGCTGAGGACCTTGGTACTGGACACCAGGAACCGACTGGTGGCCGACGTTCTGGTGTATCAGGGCAACGTCAGCGGTTCCATGGTGCGGGTGGCTGAAGTGTACCGGGAAGCGATTCGGCGGAATGCGCCGTCCATCCTGGTGGCGCACAACCACCGTGCGCAACGAAGCACCATGCTGTACCACCTGTAGAACAAGGTCATGCGGCGGACCCCACCGCTGCATGGGGCTACCCTGGCAGGCAATGAGAAGGAGCGACGAGTTGTCTGAAGCCCAGGGGACAAAAGCGACAAGAAGCGGCACGCCAACACGACTTCAAGGTTGCCAGCCCGAGCCAGGGAAAGGCTACGAAAGAAAGCCTTGCTTGAAGCCTCTAAAGTGAGCGACAGACCGTAAACCGTTGGCGATGGTCTGAGTATCCGAGTATCTCAGGACATGGTGGTGTCCGGGAGAAAACCCGAAAGGGGAACCGACAATGGTTACAGGGGTATAAACCAGCGGTCGGGTACGACACTACAAGGAGTAGTGTACAGGGGTAGAGAGGCAGCCTAAACCCAGGCAAAGAAGACGTACAGCATTGTGAACGTTGGAGACCCTGACCATCCGACCTGTGAAGGTCTGAACTAGCTGCGGTTGAAGTGGTGGCGGGGAGTCGGAACCGTCATAGTAGTCTGAGGTTGGGAAAGCCAGCCACGTGGCGAAGGACGGTAGTTATGAAAGAGAAGCTGAGAAACAAGCGGATACGAGAGGAGGTTCTGAATACGTATGAACCGGTCAGATGACATCCGCAAGACACAAAAGAGCTTCGCCCGCAAAGCAAAGGCTGAACCGGGACATCGCTTCCGAGACCTGTGGCATCTCCTTGGTCGGGAGGACTGGATAAGAACAGCGCTTGCAAACACGCTTGCCAATGCAGGAGCCAGAACACCCGGTACAGATGGAGTGAGCAAAGAAGACCTCAAAACAGAAGCAGAACAGGCAATCTTTGCTAAAAGCCTGAGAAGCGAACTGAAGACAGGGAGGTACAAGCCCACGCCAGTACGCCGGATCTGGATACCTAAGCCCGGCAAGAGTGAGAAGCGGCCTCTAGGCATACCGACACTCAAAGATCGAGCAGTACAAGAACTGCTGAAGATGCTGATGGAGCCAATCTGGGAAAGCGATTTCCTGGATTGCTCAAACGGCTTCAGACCCGGACGCAGGGCAATGGACTGCATCTATGTCTGCTACAGCCGAATCCAATCACAGAACAAGTACTACTGGATCGTTGAAGGAGACATTCGCAAATGCTTCGATCGTATCAATCACAAGAAACTGTTGGAGTTGGTGCAGCGACGCATAGCGGATGGGCGCGTCGTCAAACTGGTGGATGCCTTTCTAGAAGCAGGCGTTATGGAAGAAGGTCTCTTGCAGGAAACACCAGAGGGAACTCCGCAAGGAGGAATACTGTCCCCGCTGCTGGCAAACATCTACTTGCATGAACTGGATCGCTGGTGGTGGGAGAAGTACGGCAGCCTGAGCCGATGGCAAAAGACCAAACGGCGTCGGGAAGGGAAAGGCAACTTCATCCTGACAAGGTATGCCGACGACTTCATCATCCTGTGCAATGGCACGAGAGAGAGTGCCGAGCAAATCAGACAGGAAGTCAAGGAATTCCTCTGGCAGGAACTCCACCTGGAACTATCCGAAGAGAAGACCCGCATCACCCACGCAAACGAAGGCTTTGACTTTCTCGGCTTTCACATCCAACGTGAAGTGGCCGGGAACAACAGGCCCTGGTTACGAGTAACGCCTACCCAAAGAAGTGAACAACGATTGAGAGACACCATCCAGAAGATGACAGGCCGTGCTCTCGCTTGGGAGCCAGTATCGGAAAAAGTGAAGGCCATCAATAGGGTACTGCGAGGCTGGGGAAACTACTACAGGCAAGTTAGCTCAAGCGATGCCAGAGAGAAACTAGACTGGTACGTGAGCCAACGGATGCTCAAGTGGTTATGTAAGCGCCACAAAGGGGTCGGAAAACGGGCAATTCTGCGAATGTACTACATACGACAAGGAACGCGCAAGAATTGGGGAACCGGAGAGGGGCAGGGGAAAGTATACCTGTTCATGCTCAGGGATATCCAACACAGCGCTTACCGAAGGAAGAAGCCCAACAATCCGTACCTAGATGAAGACACTTCCCCTGTCAGTGGCTACGAAATGGAAGACCCGCACATACAAACATGGAACGGAACACTTGGCAAAAACAAAGCCGAGTGGCTGGAAGCCCGTAGTAACGTCCTTAGGAGGGACAACTATCGCTGCACCCAGTGCGGAAGCACAGAAGAACTGGAAATCCATCATTTGAAGCCGACCGGCGGAAACCGATTGGATAACCTGTGCACTCTGTGCCAGAAATGCCACGGAAAGACCCTGAGTTATGGTACGAGAAGAGACCTAAGCAGAGCGGGACGTAACTCATAATGGAGAGCCGGATGAGGCGAAAGTCTCACGTCCGGTTCGGAGAGAGGGATGGGGAAACACGTCAGTTGAGAGGCTGAGAGGTGCGCCCTGTCCCTACTCTACCTTCCGGCGACCCGACGCCCTCCCCCGAAGACGTTCGGGTCACCGAGCAGATGGTGCAGGCGGGGACGCTGCTGGGCATCGACGTGCTGGACCACCTGATCATTGGGAGGGGGCGCTACGTCAGTCTGAAGGAGCGCGGGTTAGGATTCAAGACGTAGGGGCGAAGCATTTGCCGACGGGACTTGCTCTCCTCTACATGATTCGCCAGCCAATGCTTCGCCCTTACGTGACATGGAGGACAGAAGATGACACTGCATTTGGATTCGGCAAACGTTGAGGAAGCGCGGCGAGCCTGGAACTCCCGGCTGGTCGTGGGCGTGACCACCAACCCTGCGCTGGTGGCGAAGGCCGGGCGGCCCGCGCTGGACATCATCCGTGACCTGACGCGGATTGGCCAGTGGCCGGTGTTCCACCAACTGACCGGGCAGACGTCAAAGGCGCTTCTGGAAGAGGCCAAGCGTGCTACCGTAATCGATCCCGGCAAGGTGGTGCTGAAAATCATGATGTCGCTGCCCAACCTGGAACTGGTGGCGAACAGCAGCGATGATTTCATGTGGGCGGTGACGGGGATTGCCAGCGCTGCCCAGGGGCTGCTGGCGATGGAGGCGGGCGCGGATTTCGTCATCCCCTACGTAGACCGCATCACGCGCAGCGGCGGGGACGGCATCCGCACCGTGGCCGAACTCGCAGGGCTGAAGGATGCCGTGGAAGATTCCGGCTCCATCCTGGCGGCCAGCCTGAAGTCGCCGCAGCAAGTCGTGGATGTCATGCTGGCGGGTGCCGATTTTGTGACCATCCCATGGGAATTGATTGAGGAGATGGCGCGCCACCCGGTGACGGACGCGGCGGACGAGGACTTCCGCAAGGCGATGGGATTGGGGTAGGGGACTGTGGGAACCGCGAAAGAACCAAAGCCTGTCAAACTGATAGCCAGCATCTTCAGCGCTGACCCCGCGCGCAGCGACGCTGCACTGGCAGCCCTGGAGGAGCAGTTCGGCCCCGTGGACTTCCGCTCCGACCTGCTCCCCTTCGACCACACCGAGTTCTACACGCCGGAGTTCGGCGATGGAATCGTGCGGCGTCTCGTGTCCTTCGAGCGGCTGATTGACCCTGGGGACTTGCCGAGAATCAAGCGGCTGACCAACGGCCTGGAGAGCCAACTGGCCGACTCGGAGGGCAGGCGTGCGGTGAACGTGGACCCCGGCTACATATCCGAGGGCAAGGTGGTGCTGGCGACGACCAAAGACCACCGCCACCGTCTCTATCTGGGGGAAGGCGTCTACGGCGAGGTGACGCTGTACTACCACAAGGGCGAGTTCCGCGCGTGGGACTGGACCTATCCCGACTACGCCAGCCCGCGCTACCGCCAGATACTCACCGACATGCGCACCCACTACCGCGAGCAACTGCGGGGTTTGTAGCGCAGATTCCACTCTGCCTACTCGGCGATGAGACCCACCTCGGCCACCATGCTCTGATAGTTCCACCCGGAAGCGTACACCTTCACCGAGATAATCCGCGCGGGCCTCGCATCGGCCAGTTCCTCCAGGAGGTTGTCCGACTCGTAGGGGTACCATGTCTCGTGGGGGATTTGGATGCCGTAGTACAGCACGGGCAGGTTGTCGGGATTGCGGTAGTAGAATCCGCGCACCCAATGCTGGGGGTTGCCGTTGATGTCGATGTAGTCCAGGCGCACCATCACAGGGAACTCGCTGCTCTGAAGCCCCCCGCCCGAAAGGCTCTGATAGATGAGGCGCACGTCCATCCGGAGTTTCAGAGAGACGAAATCGCGGGCGTCCTTGTCAATCTTCTGGACAATGCCCACTGCTGTGTGCTCCCCATCCGTTCCCATGCGATCGAACATGACCGCCGGGCGTCCCCCCGAACGAACGACGGTGGCTGTCCCCTCCTCGACATCCTCGGACAGCCGCTCGATGTCCACCTGCCAGCCTGTGCTGAGAGGCTCTGTGAAGTTTCCGTTCACGATGAGGTCCTTGGTGGCCGCGACCGGCAGCGTGGGCGGCTGCCCCAAGCGGAGCGAAGTGCGCTGCCGCTGCGCTACCTGGATGGACACGCCGCCGCCCTGCACAACGACCTCGCCGTATCTCACCGAGACTTCGGTCTCCTCGTTGCCTGCTTCCACAAGCACGCTGGCGTCGCTGAACAACAGGATGCCCTGAGGCGTGCGCACCTCGAACTGGAGCGGGAAGTGACCGGAGGGGGTGGCGGCGATGCGCGCGGTCCCCGACTTCACCTCCAGGACGATGCGAACACCGGCGCTGCTGGAGGCGAAACGCGGCGTGCGCATCTCCACCAGTTCCACGCGAGTGCTGGCGAACAACTGCACCGTCCCCAGCACAATCTCGCCGTCGGCATCCTCGAACAGGGTCAGAATACCCTGGGAGGTGCGGTCGGTCTGGATGCTCGCGCCTTCGGGGATGTTGTCGCGCCGCGCTGTTACGGCGACGTCGGTGCTGAGGCCGGGCAACTCGACCACGATGGTGGGCACGATGGCTTCCACCGAGGCCGTCCGCGCCACGGTGGCCTGGTTGACGTACCAGCGGACGCCCACGGGGATGCCAATGGCGAGGGCCACCAACAGGAAGAAGGCAGCAATCAGTACGGACCAGGCCAGCCGCTGAGGATTGTGTCTCATCAGAAGCGCACTCCGAAGCCTTGGAATTTCTCTGCTGCCTCAGACCACTCCGCTTCGACGCGGCTCACCGCTCCGTAGTGCGGCCCTTCTTTCAAGATGCGCAAAAACGTCTGCAGCGTGTCGCGCTCTCCTTCCGCTACCACTTCTACCGTTCCGTCGACAGCGTTCCGCACGTAGCCCTGCACCCCAAGTTGCCAGGCGTGGTTGCGGGTGAATGCCCGAAATCCCACGCCCTGGACGTCTCCGTGAATTCTGGCGGACAATCGCACTCGTGCCACTGGAATTACAGCCTCCGCGATGGTCGCTTCCATTATACCTACAACGGCCTGGGGAGCAAGCAGCCCTTCTCAGCGAAGAATCCAGCGTGCCGTGCGCTCATCCAGTCGGTCGAGGCCCGCTTTGCGAACAAGATTGACGGCCTGGTCATATTCATCGCGGGTGACGCGGCGGTTCAGAGGCGGCAGTTCGTGGGCTTTGTAGCAGGGGCGATACTGGCCCATGACATTGATGTAGGTGTTCGTGGAAATGGACGCGGCGAGGAATCGAGCAATCTCTCCTGTGCCTGCGAGGCCCTCAGAGAGCACCAGGTGCCGCACCAGCAGCCCCCGCAGCGCGATGCCCCGCGAGTCGCAGAACAGGTCCCCAACCTGACGGTGCATTTCTTTGACGGCAGCCTGGTTCACCGAAGGGTAGTTGTCCACCTTTGAGTATCGTTTGGCCGCGTCGGCATCGGCATATTTCATGTCGGGCATGTAGATGTCCACCACCCCGTCCAGCAGTTGCAGCGTTTTGAGCGAGTCGTAGCCGCCGGTGTTGTAGACCAACGGCAGGCGCAGGCCGGCCTCCGCAGCGATGAGCAGGGCCGCCAGAATCTGTGGGACAACGTGAGAGGGCGACACCAGATTGATGTTGTGGCAGCCCCGTTCCTGGAGGCCCAGGAAGACAGCAGCCAGTTGCTCGGGTTCGATAGGCCTTCCCTCGCCCATCTGGCTTATCTCATAGTTCTGGCAGAACTGGCAGTGGAGATTGCAGTGGGTGAAGAACACTGTGCCCGAGCCGCCGACGCCCACCAGGGGCGCTTCCTCGCCGAAGTGAGGCCCGTAACTGGAAATCACGGCCTGCTCTCCGGTGCGGCACGTGCCCAGTTCTCCCTGCCGCCTGTTTACGCCGCACTCCCTCGGGCAGATGTCGCACTGCTCGAGCCGCCGATATGCTTCTTCTACGCGGCGCTTGAGTTCCCCTGAAAGCAGCAGCGACAGATATGCAGGCTCGAAAGCCATCTCACCACTCGACATGGGCGCGGTCGGTGCCGTACTTCCCTCGCACCAGAACGAAGCCTTGCTCCTTGCCGAACCTGTAGATTTCGTGGGTGACTCGTACGTCCTGCTTGCAGTAGGCAATCAACTTGTCCATGTTGCCCTCGCGGAACCAGCGGACGGCATCCAGACCGTCACCCAGTTTGCCCAGGCCCAGGGTGCCGGCTGCCAAATCTTGCAGTTTGGGGCGGTAGCCCAGCGTCCGATGCAGGGGAAGCATCAAATCCAGAGAGTTCACCGTTTCCCGCAGGGGGAGGAAGGAATACGCGCTCAGCACTTCGTAGTCGAAGCGCACGCTGTTGTATCCAACGACCAGTTGGGCCTCGGTCAGCGCCTGGATGAGGAGCGGCACTTCCGGCTCCGTATAGGTAGTGAAGATGTCCTGCTCCACGCTGTAGGTCACCGCGACGGACATGCCCATCTTGTGGATGTAGTTCCAGCCTCCGACTTCGTCGGCCAGGTACTTGGTTTCCAGGTCGAAGACGAGAGTGCCCGGTGAAGCCGCGCTGCCTCCTGTGACCCTACTCTTCATCACCTTCACCCTCTAGGGCGTTGGTGAAGAGTTCGTAGTGCCCCAGGTCCGGGCAGAAGAACTCGACAGCGTACTCGGCAGGAAGGCCCATGGGCTCGCACACCTCTGCCACGATGGCGGTGACCAGGTTTCGAATGTCGTTGGGCGACAGTTGTTCCGCCACTTCCTTCCACAGCAGGAAGGAGCCGTACACGGCTTCGTTCACGAAGTGCAGGTCCAACTTTCCTGCGCTGGTTGGGTCGAAGTTCCCATCCATTTTGTCCATGTCGAAGAGGGCATACTGCTCCGACGAAGGCGTGCGGACAAGACGGCGCAGTTTCAGGTTCATCGCATACCCTCCCGTAGCCTACTCCAGTTCATCGTCCCAGGGTCCCTCGTCTATGTCGTCGTCCCAGTCGTCGGCAAAGCCCTGGTCGAAGAGCCACGGCACCAATCCGGGTGATAAGGGGTCATCACTGAATCGGGCGGTGTCCAGGGCTTCCAGGGCGGCCCAACTGGTGGCCTCATCGGCACTCTGGGCAAGGTCGAGCAACGCCTCGAGCGCCCGCTTCCCTCCGATTTTGCCGAGGGCATCTATGGTGGCCTCCTTGATTTCCACATCGTCGGTGTCCATCATGTCGAGAAGTGTCGGAACGGCGTCTTCCAACTCCAGTTCCCCGGCGGCGCGGACGGCCTCGTACCGGATTTCCGGGCGCGGGTTCTTCAGTTCCTTCTGCACGGTGGCTGCCCATCGCGGGTCGTAACTGCGCCCCATGGAAAACACGGCGCTCACCGTCATCCGCTCATCTGGGTGCTGGTAGGCCTGCTCGATGGCGGCGACGACGTCGTCATCGCCTATGTAAGAGACGGCTTCCAGCGCCCGCCGACGCACTTCCACGTCGTCTTCGGAATGAAACGTAGCCAGCAGGATGTCGTGAATCGTTTTGGCAACGTCCGCGTCGATTTCTTCCAGGTCCCCCAGCAGCGCGAAGCGCCCCAGGCTGATGGCCGCCGCTGCTCGGACCTCTGTCGAAGGGTCCGTCTCCAGAAGGCGGATGAGTATGGGCACCAGGGACGTGGACACGTCCTCCCACAGTCCCTCCACGGCAGCCTGACGGACCTCGCCGTCCGGGTCGTCCAGCAGAATGCGAAATGCCGCGTTGAAGTCGACGGTGAAGTCCGCTTCGCCGGTATCGACCAGATAGCGGCTCAGTTTTCTCCTCAGCGCCACGGGAAGGGTGGGCAGAACTTCCCGGAACCGTCGCTGCTCTTCGGGCCGCAACTCGCTGAGCGCCCTCAGTTGTGCAAACGGCAGAGCCCGTTGAGGGGGCTTCTCCAGCAAATTCAGCAGTTCTTCGAATTCCTTGCGCATGTGGCTGTCCTTTCTCTCATCGTCTTGTCTTGCATTGTATCACACAATGCGAAACCTGGCACGCCGTCTCATTCGAGTTGGGCGTCTGCGAGCAAATCGTTCAGGACGAGGTCCAGCGTTCCGCCATCCTCGAAGACCAAGTACAGGATGTCGCGGTCCTTCTCATCATCAGGCTGGAGAACCATGCGGATGGCGGGCTGGACGTGCCAGCCAAAACACAGGTCGCCGACTTCCAGGTGCTGAATTGCCTCGGGTCGAAAGAAGGCATACCAGATTCCCTGTTCTCCCGAAAGCGTCTTGGCGAACAGGAGGAATCTGGAAAACGGGTTACTGGCGATGACGATGTGTTCGCGGGTCTCGACGGTCTCGAACCAGGCCTCGATGCTGGCAAAGTACCGGCGCATCCCGCCGACCTCGAAATATCCCGTTGCTCGAACCGGGATTTTCTCCTCGCGTCGCAGGGGTCTCGTCGGCTTGGGGTCGGGGCGGCCATGGCTCTGGAAAACGACGTAGCGAGCCTGCTTCCCCAGCGCAATTGCCAGAAGCAGGGCTGCGGCGAGAACGGTGACAGCAGTCCCCGCTACGGTCAATGCTGTCCTGCCGAGGGCCAGCAGCGCAATCCAAAACAGAGTCAGCCCGAGGAGCCACCACGCCAGCGGCACCCTCGCAACGCGGTGCCGCGTGAAATCGTAGGCCAGTCGATTCAGGATTCCACGCAGGCGCATTCTCTCACCTCATTTCAGGCTGCTGCGGAGGAACTCCAGCGTCTGCGGGACGTTCTCCGCTAGGTGCATCAGGGGTATCTCTCCGGGACGTATCATGAACTCCTCGCGTACCACCTGGAGATAGCGCTTCCAACACTCACCCAAGAGAACGACGGGCTTGCTGCTGAGTTCGCCAATCTGAAGAAGGCTCCAAACCAGCGACACTTCGGACAGGGTTCCGATGCCGCCCCGCAGGGCGACAAAAGCGCTGGCGCGCTCCGTGAGTTGCGCCACCCTTTCCAGATACGTGCCCGCTTTCTGCTCCGAGGCCACCCAGGCGTTTGCGCGACGCGCCCACTTGTCGAACGTCGCAACGGTGATGCCGACCGGGTATGCTCCGGCTTCCCGCGCGCCACGGCTCACGGCCTCCATCGTGCCCCCGTAGCCTCCGCTGATGACGCCGAAGCCGCTTTGGGCAAGCCCCTTTCCCAACTCATAGGCCTCTCGGTAGAGCGGCCCATCGGGTGAGGCCTGGGAACTTCCGAAGACGGTGACGTAATGGCGCGGGTGCGACCTGTCCTTCAATGCGACTCCCCTCCGACAGTCTGTTCCAGCAAGTTGTTCTGGATGTACTCAAAGACCATTCTTTCGTGCTCTCGCAGGTGCATCGTACCCCAGTCTGCCAGAAAGTGCCCCTCAGCGACAACTTCATTGTCGTGGGTAGATTCCAGCAGTTCCCGACCCTCCAGGATGAAGCGGTACCCTGCCATGAGTTCGTCGTGGGCGTCCTTCATCTCTGGAGGCGGCACGATGGCTTCCAGGATGAATACGATGCGCCGCAAACTGGCGGCGGAATGTTCTCTTGCCTCGAGAATGGCTTGCGGCGAATCGAAGGGCTGCACCTGTGCCAGGTAGACTTTGACGGCATCGGGAAGGCGCGCGTATGGGTCCTGCATGCCGGCAGGCTCTGATGTCGGTGCTGCCTTGCACCCCGCCAGGAGCAGCAGCAGCGCTGCGGTGGCAGCCACTGCCACAATCAATCTCGACTGCTTTCTCGAAGCCGGTAGAAACATAGTAATGTGCTTCCGTACTTTCGCCTGTCCACCAGGCTCAGGCGCTCCAGGGGGAATTCCGCGTACTCCTTCGGGTGAATCTGAACGATGACCACACCGGCAGGGCTCAGTATTCCTGCGGTGTCGAGTTGCTGAAGCGTCTTGGCCCACAGGCCCTGGTACTGCGGGGGAGCCACATAGATAATGTCGAACAGGGCGTCGTCCGAAACCCCACGCAGGAACTTGAACACGTCTCGCGGAACCACCCTGGCTCCGTCGGCCAGCCCGGTCGTTTGCAGGTTGCTGCGGATGGTCTGCAGTGCCCGCCTTTCTCGCTCCACAAACCACACTTCCTCTGCCCCGCGGCTCAGGGCTTCTATGCCCACGCTTCCCGTGCCTGCGAACAGGTCGAGAACACGCGCGCTCACGATTTGGGGGGCCAGGATGTTGAACAGCGCCTCTTTCACCCTGTCCGTAATGGGGCGGGTCGTCTGCCCCGGCACGGACGCGAGTTTGCGTCCCTTGGCCTGTCCTGCAATCACGCGCATGTGGCAAACCTGCAAAGAAAGATTGTGGGCCCTGGCCCGCAGAGTGGATGAAATGCCCTGAGTTGGCTGTAGTATAGGGGGAAGGGAGCGGCGCGTCAAGTGCTTTGTAGGCTACGGGTCTTGCCCGAACTTTTGCACTGATAGATGGAGTGTGCTAGAATTGAAGAGGTACAGTACCTCGTCCATCTGGGGTGGAGCATGGCAATCTCCGACGTCCTTGAGAAACTCACAGCAACGGTTGACTCACAGGACCGCGACATTGTGCAGCGGGCGTACGAAGTGGCTGCCCGCGCTCACGACGGCCAGGTGCGAGTCTCCGGCGAACCCTACATCGTTCACAGTCTGGCCGTTGCCAATCTGCTGGCAGACTTGCGCATGGACAGCCAGACCATTGTCGCTGCGCTCTTGCACGACGTCGCCGAAGACACGGAGACCACGCTAGAGATCATCAGGGAGCAGTTCGGTGAGGAAGTGGCCGACCTGGTGGATGGGGTAACCAAACTGGGCCAGATTGACACCCTCAGCGCCGCCAGCCCATCGGCCTTTGCCGATGAGCGCGACGAGAGCCTGCGCAAGATGTTCCTGGCTATGGCCAAGGATGTGCGGGTCGTGCTGATTAAGTTGGCCGACCGACTGCACAACATGCGCACGTTGGGCGCGCTGCCGGAAGAGAAGCGTCGGCGGATTGCCCAGGAGACCCTGGACATCTTCAGCCCGCTGGCGAACCGCTTGGGGTTCTGGCAGTTGAAGTGGGAGTTGGAGGACCTCAGTTTCCGCTATCTGGAATCGGACCGATACCACGAAATCGCGCGCAAGGTCGCGGAGCGCCGCAGCGACAGGGAAGAGCAGATTGCGCAGGTTGTCGAGGTTCTTCGGACAGACCTGGCGGAGGCGGGAATTCGGGCGGACGTGCAGGGACGCCCCAAGCACATCTACAGCATCCATCGGAAGATGCGGGCCAAGAACCGCGACTTCGAACAGATATTCGACGTGCGCGCCGTGAGGGTCATCGTGGACGACGTGCAGTCCTGCTATGCTGCCCTCGGTGTCGTTCACAGCATCTGGCCCCCCATTCCGGGAGAGTTCGACGACTACATTGCCACCCCCAAGGATAACATGTACCAGTCGCTGCACACTGCTGTGTTTGGGCCGGACGGCAAGCCGCTGGAAGTGCAGATACGCACCGAGGAGATGCACCGGACTGCCGAGTACGGCGTTGCTGCCCATTGGCGCTACAAGGAATCGTCGGAACACGACGAGGTATTCGAGAAGAAGGTTGCCTGGCTTCGATCGCTGATGGACTGGCGGCAGGATGTGGTCACCGCCAAAGATTTCGTGGACGCGATGAAGACGGACGTGTTCCAGGACCGTGTTTTGGTTTACACGCCGCGAGCCGACATCTTCGACCTTCCGGCAGGCTCCACTCCGATTGACTTTGCCTACCGCATCCACTCGGAAATCGGGCACCGGTGCCGCGGGGCAAAGGTGAACGGACGGTTAGTGAGCCTGGACTACCAGTTGCGGACGGGAGACCAGGTGGAGATCATCACCGCCAAGCGGGGTGGCCCCAGCCGAGACTGGCTGAACCCCCATCTGGGATATGTCAAGACATCCAAGGCGAAGCAGAAGATACGTCAGTGGTTCAAGCGCCAGGACAGGGCGGACAGCGTTGCCCACGGGCGCACGATTGTGGAGCGCGAACTGAAGCGCTTGGGCTTGGGCAATGTGAATCTGGGCCAACTGGCCAAAGCGCTCCAATATGACAAGGCGGAAGACCTCTTCGCCGCCGTCGGCTATGGCGACGCGAGTCCTCAGCACATCGCGACCAAGGCACTGGAACTGGAACGCGACGAGGAGCGAGAACTGCCGCTTCCCCCGATAACTCCCCGGTCGCTCAAGGAAAGAGAGCCTTCGGACTTCACAATCGCGGGCGTGGGGAACCTGCTCACCGCACTGGGCAAATGCTGTCGCCCGCTCCCCGGCGATGACATCATTGGCTACATCACGCGCGGGCGTGGCGTGACCATTCACCGCAGAGACTGCCCGAACGTTCTGGCGCGCCCGGACAAAGAGAGGCTGATTGAGGTGTCGTGGGGCGCTTCCGAACGACAGACCTACCCGGTCGACATAGAGGTGGTGGCCTACGACCGCGGGGGACTGCTCAGGGACATCGCCTCTGTGGTGGCCGACGAAGCAGTGAGCATCAGTGCGGTGAATGTCCGCACCGAGAAAAAGGACAACACGGCGGTTCTGACGGCCACCCTGGAAATTGCGGAAATCGCGCAACTCAGCCGAATTCTGACGCGTATCTACAGCCTCCCGAATGTCCTGGAGGCCCGAAGAATGGTGAAATGAAGCAAGAGAGGGGAGATAGGACTCCCCTCTCTTGGTCTATGGCTAGGTAAGCGGCTGTGGCGTGTAGGCTTTCGGGACCAAATCCGAGGAGAAGTAGCGCTTCACGCGGTCGGAGTAGCGCTGTGTCGCCAGCCAATCCTCCAAAGCGGTCTCTTTCAGGCTGTTCAAGGTCGCCTCGTCCAGCGGGTGATTGGGGTCTTTCTCCAGCACCTGGATGATGTGGTAGCCAAACTCAGTTTGGACTGGGTCGCTGATTTCACCTGGCTCCAGGGAGAAAGCCACCTCCTCGAACTCGGGCACCATCACTCCGCGGGCAAACCAGCCCAAATCGCCGCCCTCTTCCTTGTTAGACTCATCGGTCGAGAGTTCCTGAGCGAGGGCCGCGAAGTCCTCGCCTGCATTCAGACGTTCCAGGACTTGCTCGGCTTCCTCCTCGGTCGCGACGAGGATGTGGCGGGCGTGCACCTGTTCCGCTGTCGTCGGCACTCGTTCCGCCAGCACGGCCTGGAGTTTGCTTCTCAGGAGGTCCATCTCGAAAAGTGACCGGAACTCTTCCTCGGTGATGCCGAAGTCCTCCCTCATGAAGTCCACTTGACTCTGGTACGCGCTCTGGAACTGCTCCACCGTCATCCGTGTGGGGGTCGGTACAGGCGTTCCCGTGATAGGCTCGGTGGCTTCCGCCGTGGGTGTGGGTTCGGGCGGATTGGGATCGTATCCGAATGCCTCGTCAATCGAGGTCTGCACTTCTTGAGGCGTGACGGTGATCCCCTCTTTTCTTGCCTCGATGCGCACCAGTTCGTCGTCTATCAGGTTGTCCAGCACAGTGTAATCCAGGTTCATGAGTTCGTCGCGTAGTTGCTGCACAACCTGGCCGTAGTACTGCGCCATGAACGTGTCTGAATCCGTCGGTTCCTCCACCGCGTTCACCTGGTCCAGCGCGGCTTGGTATTGCTGCAACTGAGCCGAGGCGTTGGCCTGGCTGTACGTCCAGAGTTTCTGGTACAGCCGTACGGGGATGCCTATGCCGTCCACGGTGGCTATGGGAGCATTGGGCTTCACCACGAATTCCTGAACTGCGCCGTAGACGAGCACGCCGAGCACCAGCACGGACACGGATACGATGCCGATGAGCGTGGCGCGTTCCCTTCGGCGCACCTTCCGGCTCTTGGCCCGTTGCTTTTTTGTCATTTGTGTGGGTTGTTCTCTTCTTGCCTTCTTTGCCATTCAAGGCCTCCGATGCAGGGTTTCTGGCACAACTGCGCGTCGTGCCACGGAGCGCGGACAGACGTCCGCGCCCCGCCTTGGCGCTAGATGCCCAGCGGCCTAACCGCGATAAGGTTCAGCCGTGAAGGGAAGGAGCGCAAGGTGACGCGCGCGCTTTATCTCACGGGCAATCTGGCGCTGGTGACGCGCACAGGCGCCCGTTTTGCGGCGCGGCTTTATCCTCCCACGGTCCGTGAGGAAGGAGCGAAGCGTCGCTACATCTTTGTAGTTGATGGTCTTGTCGCTATCCGCGCAGAAAGGACAGAATTTCCGCCTCTTCTGGAAGCGTCGCCTTGGTCTGCGTCTTTGGTCGGTATCTGCGGTCACAGTTTCCTCCATAATCTCTTGTTGCTCATCATCGTGGCTGCGCGTGATTCGCTCAGGCGTCCACGATGTGTCTGAACGGTCTTGGTTCGTGCGGGCCGCGCACGGCCTCGAAAGGAACTATGCGGGCCTATCTGCCTCTTGGGCGCTTCCGCTGGCTGGGGCGCTGCCGCGATTGTCCAACATAATCATCTCGTTGGCGACCACCTCGACTCGCGAGTGTCTTTGCCCGTCCCTGTCAGCCCACTCGCGCGTCTTCAGCCGCCCCTCGATGTAGACGCGGCTTCCCTTGACCAGATGCTGCTGGCAGATTTCCGCCAGCCCGCCCCAGGCCACGATGTCGAACCATTCGGTGGCCTCGCGTCGCGTGCCGTCGGCGGTCACCCAATTGCGAGTGGCTGCCAGCGAGAAACTGACCACCGGCCTGCCGCTCGGCGTGTAGCGGAGTTCCGGGTCTCTGCCCAGGTTCCCAATCAGCATCACTTTGTTCAGCCCGCGCGTCATGCGTCGTCCCTCTCAGCCGTCACAGCCCAATCGACAGGGTCGCGGTCTACTCATCCAGGCGAACGACCAGATGCCGCACGACATCCTCGTTCAGGCGCAAGTTGCGTTCCAACTCGGTCAGCGCGTTGGCGTTCATCTGGGCGTGCATGAGGACGTAGTAGCCTTCCACATACTTGCGGATGGGGTAGGCCAGCCTGCGCCGTCCCCAGACGTCCGTCTTTGTGACCTCGCCGCCTGTTGCCTGGATGTAGCCCGCGACTTTTTCCGTCACGGCGTCGAAGGCTTCGTCTTCCAGGTCGGGGCGAATCACGAAAGTCAGTTCGTAGTCGCGCATTGCAGCCGTTACCTCCTTTCCTTGGGATTGCCCCGGGTAGAGCGCCCGGAGCGAAAAGGCAAAGGCACGGCCTTTTCGATGGCCGTTGCCTCGGCGCGATTCTCAAATATAGCACAAACGCGAAGATTTGGCAAAAGCGGGGGTGCGGTATGAGCAGAGCAACGCTAAATCAGCGAAGAGCGCTGCTTCTTCCGGCGGGCGGGTTGGTCGCCCGTGAGGGACGCACCGCACCGCGTGCAGAACCGCTTGTCGTAGGAAAGCATGTAGCCGCACTGGGGGCACGTGATGGGCTGGTAGTCGCCGAGGGGTGCGCCGCACGCCGAGCACTTGGCATCGCCGATGGGATTTCCTACGCCGCAGTAGGGACACACGACCTGTTTCAGTTCGGACGGCGTGCCCAGCGAGCCTCCGATGGCCGCGCAGTACTGATCTATCGAGTCCCAGACCGCCTTGCGCAGGTTGAACCAGTCCACGTTCCGCGCCACGTCGTCCAGTTCGTTGAGGAGATACCACGGGTTTATCAGAGCCAGCAGCCCCGTTTTCGCCAGGTCGGCGGCCAGGGACAGCCACTTCTGGTGCCCGATGGTAACGGTGATGCTCTCTTCGTCCTGGACGATGCCAACGGTCAGGGCGGTGGTGGGGTCGCGGCGCTCCACCTGGCGGTTTCCGACTTGCACCAGAATGCGGTCGCCGTCGCCTGCCATCTGGGCCTGCGTGTCTGCGGCGTTGAAGTGCTGCACCAGGGTGCGGGCCAGGTCGCTGGCGGATATCTTTCCCCAGTAGGTGCGGACGTCCGGTTCGCTGTCGGTTCCGAGCAAGGAACTTATGGTTGTCATGGCGCTAGTATACAAAAGAACGGCGTCGTGTCAACTGCAAGCGGGCGGGGCAAGCATTCGGCCAAGACCTTGGGGGTCTCTGTCGTACGTTTTTGCCCTGCAACTACTGCATGCGGCCCTTTAGAATCAGCAGCCCTTCCTCTTGAGTCACCTCTGTGATGGTGAAGTCGCCCAGGGAGACCCTTGCGGGCCTGGACGGGTCCACATACCACAGGGCATTGTTCACCATCCCTTCGGCCATTGCGTACCAGTTGGCGCCACCGCCGATTTGGGCGTATTCGTTCGGGTCAAACGACCTGCCCAGTTCATCTCCGGGCTCTGGGGGACTTGGCGTGATGAGCAGAGTCGGCTCCCCGTTCACCACGGCGAAGCAGAAGTAGCACAGGATGGACGTCTGCATGTCGGAGAGTTCGAACCGGGGTATGCCCGATTTCAGAATCAGGTTGCCGGTGATTGTGGCGTCGATGACCAGTGCCCGCCCTGTGGCTACCATCCGCGCCTTCACCACAATCTCATCCGGATGAATCTCCGCCTCCGGCCAGTAGACCTCTGGGTCTTTGGCGTCTCTCGTGGCCAGTTTAATCAGTTCGCTGAGTTCCGCATTGGTCAGCGTGAGGGCGAACTCCTGGCCGCTCTCCGTGGGCAGGCGCTCCAGGAGAGGCGGGACGGGCGTGCTGGTGCGTGTTGGTGCCGGCGTAAACGTGGCGGTTGGAGGCATTGGCGTCGGGCTGTGCCCCAGGGTGGGCGTTGCAGTGGGGGGCGCGGGCGTACTCGAGCGGGCTGCTGCCGCCTGCGGCCCGCCTGGGGCCGAAGTCGCCGTGGCAGGGGGCGCGCTCGACTTGGAGCACGACGCCGCTCCGACCACCAGCGCCAGCGCGATTGCACACAAAAGCACGCATCCTACAGCGTTTCTCCTGGCAGGCATTTCGGTCATCTCCCCAGGGTTGGTACATGTCATTACAGGGTGCACGCAAAGGTTGTCAGGCGGCGCGGGGCAGGCAACCCATGCGAGCAGTAATAGTATCCCATTGTGCGCTCAACAACGCTGCGCGCGCCTTGGCGACCTTGCGTGCTCCGTCAACGCTCCAA
>Ga0315554_1000795_pt1 | contig 18618 bp, 20 predicted proteins | sample SalMarSW160370MG_FD_202114 | JGI IMG/M metagenome (GOLD analysis project Ga0315554, IMG submission 202114) | Salt marsh sediment microbial communities from the Plum Island Ecosystem LTER, Massachusetts, United States - Salt Marsh Sediment SW1603-70 ... | reverse complement strand
GACCCGCCCGGTACGTAGACGCCGGCGCGTTCGATCGGCGCGACTCGCTGGCCCAAAATGCCGCCCATTTCTTCGGTGGTCCAGGACGCTTTCGGCTGGCGCTCGTGAAAATCACGTACGCGCGCGGCGGAGAGGCGCATCGCCTCGGCCAGGGATTGCGGCAAGCCATCGTAGGCTTCAGCCAATTTATGCTCGGGAATGCGCGTGTCCTCCAGGCGGACCTTGTCCAATGTCTCCGTCCAGTGCTGGATTGCGGAATTGCCTTCTTCCCGCACGGATTTGAGAATGTGAGCTACGGCCTCCGCCGGTCCGACGCCCGCGCCGAAAATCTCCGCCACGCTGTCCAGTAGCGCCTGTGGGTATTCTTCCTGCGCTGCCGGGTCGCGGCGCAGGATGGTTTCTCTTGCCTCGTCGATCTGTAATATTCTAAGCATGATTTCTCCACGATTCCTGTGAATATAATTCGCTATTGATCCATTTCGAGTGCCTGCAGCAGCGCCACGCAAGCATCCGGCTGCTCCTCGAAGATGTAGGTCACCGGGGTGACCACAACCCCGCTGCCGCCGATGGCGCGCAGCTCCTGAATCACCTGCGCCAGGTCGTCGCGGTTCACAACGATGTGCACTGCATACCAGTCCCCGCCCTTACGCGTGATCACGTTCGAGATTGTCGGCCCCTGTAAGCCGCCGATGGTAGACTGTTCGAACATGCGCTCGGCGATGACCTGCGGTGATTCGCCGCGAATGTTGGCGAAAATCGAGACGTTGCCTGCAGCGCGCAGATGCGCCACGACGAACTCCAGCAGTTGCTGGGCTTTGGCAAGCACCTCGGGCTGGGTCTTCAAACGATTGCGGTTGGCGATCATACAGGCTTGCGATTTCAACACCAGACCGTCGTCCAGCGAGCGCAAGCGGTTGTCGCGCAGAGTCGTTCCCGTGGAAACCAAATCGACGATCAAGTCGGCGTAGCCGATGGCCGGCGCGACTTCCAGCGTGCCTTCGGCGCGGATCAGGCGTGTGTCCTCCAAATCGTGCCGCGAGAAAAACTCGCCGGACACGTTGGGATACTTCGTGGCTACACGCAGCGGGCGGCCGAGGCCGGTGCGTTTCTGCACCAGATCGGCCATGCTGCGGATGTCCTCCCAGCTTTCGGGCACGATCACGTTCAGCGTGCAGCCGCCGAAACCCAGGGCATCCAGCATGATCAAGATCTCACCGTTCTCGCCTTCGCGCTCGAGCACCGTGTCCATGCCGGTTATGCCGAAATCGACGCTGCCGTCGCGCACGCTGACCACGATGTCGCCGGCGCGTTGGAAGAGCACCGTGAGATCGGGCATGACCGGGATGGTCGCCTCGAATTGGCGCGGATTAGGCTTGGAAACGCTCAATCCCGCCTCGCTGAGGAAAGCCATCGCCTCCGCTTCCATACGTCCCTTGCTGGGGAGCGCCAGACGGATATCGCTGCGTTGCAAGTCCATTGGATCCTCCAAAAAAAGAGCCCTCCCGATCAGGGAGGGCTGCATGGGTTATCGATTGAAAACCACGACGCGCTTAAAGCACTCCTGACCGATCGCAGGGCCGGTAATAATGATGATGATGATGGATCTTTGAGAAGCTTGCGTCGTTCATATTGTGCTGGATTGTAATCGATTTATTGCGGAAAGGGAAGGGTCTGGACATTCGAATTCGGAGACGTTTATTTCCCCCACAGTTCAATGTCATTTTCGATTCAGAGAAAGACAGGGCTTGAAAAAGCAAACGATTCAGGCGCCCAGCGCCTCTTTGGCGCGTTTGACCTCTCTGTTGCGTTGGTGGGTATCGAGGATGCGTTTGCGGATGCGCAGATTCTTGGGCGTGACCTCGAGCAGTTCGTCATCCCCCAGGTACTCAATGGCTTGATCCAGACTCATCTCGCGCGGCGGGGTGAGCCGCTCATCGATCTCGCGGAATGACGATCGCACGTTGGTGACGTGCCGCTTTTTGCACACGTTGACGACCAGGTCTTCGGGACGCTGATGCTCGCCGACGACCATGCCCTCATACACCTCGATCCCGGGGCCGAGGAATAACATCCCGCGCTCTTCTGCGTTTTTCAGCCCGTAGGTCGTGGTAATCCCCCGCTCCCATGCGACCAGTGATCCCTGGGACCTTCCCAGATCGCCGCCGGAGAGGGGAAGATAATCGTGGAACACGCTGTACATGAACCCGGCGCCACGCGTGGCGGTCATGAAATGATAACGGAACCCCAACAGGCCGCGTGTGGGAACCAGGTAATTTAATCGCACGACGTCTTTCAGACCTTCCTGTAAGTCAAGCATCTTGCCCCGCCGTCTTCCGAGCATCTCCACCACGGTTCCGACGGACTCGGATGACGTTTCGATGTACACCTCTTCCCAGGGCTCGAGCACGATTCCGTCCTGGTCGCGCAGGATCACTTCGGGCCTGGAAACCTGGAATTCGTACCCTTCACGGCGCATGGTCTCGATCAAAATCGCCAGATGCAGTTCTCCTCTTCCGGAAACCGTGAATGATTCTGCCGAATCGCCCTCTTCCACTTTCAAGGCCACGTTGGTACGAATTTCCTCGAACAGCCTTTCCCGCAGCTTGCGGGAAGTACCCCAGCGGCCCTCGCGGCCGCTGAAGGGAGAGGTATTCACGGCGAAGGTCATACGCACCGTCGGCTCCTCGACATGAATGGTGGGCAGCGCAAGCGGATACTCGGGATCGGCCAACGTTTCTCCGATTCGAGCCTCCTCCAATCCCGCCAGCACCACGATTTCCCCGGCGTCGGCGCTTTCGACTTCGACGCGCTCCAATCCTTGATACAGGTAGAGGTAACGCGCTTCAATGGGGATGATCTGGCCATCGTGCGTGATGCGGGCCAACGGCGCGCCGGCGTTCAGCGTACCGGCAGCAATCCTTCCCGATGCCGTCACACCGCGGTAGGAATCATAGCCCAGCGTGGTCACGAGCATCTGGAACGGCGCCTGTGGATCGACATGCGGCGCCGGGATGCGGCGTAATATGGCCTCGAACAGCGGCTGCAGATTGGGTCCCAAATCGAACGTGGTTCCCGCCTGCCCTTCGATCGCATTGGTGTAGATGACCGGAAAGTCGGCCTGCTCGTCCGTCGCACCCAATTGGATGAACAGATCGAAAGTCTGGTCCAACGCCCGATTCGGATCTGCCCCCCTGCGGTCCACCTTGTTGATCACCACCACAGCACGAAGCCCCATCTCCAACGCCTTGCGCAAGACGAAGCGCGTCTGCGGCATCGGCCCCTCAGCCGCGTCGACCAGCAGCAGCACGCCATCCACCATGTTCAAGACCCGCTCGACCTCGCCACCGAAATCAGCGTGCCCAGGGGTATCCACGATATTGATTTTCACCTGTTCGCCAATCGCTTCATCGAAAATAGAAATCGACGTGTTCTTGGCCAGAATGGTGATCCCTCGTTCGCGCTCGAGTTCGTTTGAATCCATCACCCGCTCGACCACTTGCTGGTTCTCGCGGAAAATCTTGGCCTGCTTCAACATCCCATCGACCAGCGTGGTCTTGCCGTGGTCGACGTGGGCGATGATGGCGATGTTGCGCAATTCTTTTCGTTCGACGTTCATTTCTCGATACAACCTCGATCCGGTTAGCGATCGCAAACAAAGACCCCGGCTTTGAATCGCCGAGGTCGGTTCATTGCTGGGAGAATCATATCAGACGCGGCCTGCTTTGTGAAGCTCGACATTCTCTGATTTCAAGCTTCCTGAGAATGAGCTTCAAATTCACGGAAGCAAGACCTCCGTCATCGTTCTCGGCCTTGACAAACCCGAACATTTATCATATACATAGGCCAATATGTTTACCTATGTCGTTCCTGCCCCACGTTCCCGTCGTTCGCGCCGGACCTTCGGTCTGGTACTTGGGGTTGCTGAACGACATTAAATTCAATTCGCGTCATGCCCCGCCAGACCGCAAAATGGGTCTGGCGGTTTTTTTTTGGAGGATCGATGATTAAAGTCGGCGTAATTGGCGCCACGGGCTACACCGGATTGGAGCTGATCCGGCTGCTCGTCCATCATCCACAGGTCAATCTGTGTTTCGCCACCTCGAAGTCGCGCGCGGGCGAACGTCTTCCAGCGGTGTTCCCTTCCGCACCGGACGTGCCGCTGATCGATCCCGCAGAGGCACCTTTGAAGGACACGCAGGCCGTTTTCCTCTGCCTGCCGCACGCCGAATCGGCGCAGGTTGCCGTGCAGGCGCTGGATGCAGGCGTTCGCGTCGTCGACCTCAGCGCCGACTTCCGCCTGCGGGACGCCAAAACCTACCAGAAATGGTACGGCGTGGAACACCCTGCTCCAGAGCTGCTGCAGGAAGCAGTTTACGGGCTGACGGAAGCCGTGCGCGCCGATCTGCCGGCTGCGAGACTGGTTGCCAACCCGGGATGCTATCCGACCAGCGTGCTGCTGGCGCTCAAACCGCTGCTCGATGAAAACGCCATCCACAGCACGGTCATCGTCGACTCGAAATCGGGCGTCTCCGGCGCCGGGCGCAAGCCGAAGCAGACGACTCACTTCGTCGAAGTCGACGGCAATCTTTCGCCGTATAACGTCGGCCGCGCCCATCGCCACCTTCCCGAGATGGAACAAGCCGTCGCCTGGTGGACGGACGACGCGCCGGCGTTGATCTTCTCGCCGCACCTCGTCCCCGCCCCGCGCGGTCTGCTTTCCACGATTTACGTTCATCTCGACTCGAGTTGGGACGAGAAAAAAGTGCGCCAGCTCTACGATCGGATCTATGGGAACGAAGCGTTCATTCACGTGTTGTCACAAGGTGAGGCTGCGACCTACGCGCACGTCAACCACACCAACCGCTGCGCCATCGGCCTGACGATGACCGAAGGTGTGCTCATCCTCACCTCGGCGATCGACAACCTGATCAAAGGCGCTTCCGGCCAGGCGGTGCAGAACATGAACGCCATGTTCGGCATCGATGAAACTGCCGGATTACCGGGCTAAACCGAGGGCTGCAATCATGCGCGTGATCAAGATCGGCGGAAACGAACTCGACAAAACGGATTTCATGCCCAACTTCGCCCAAGTATTACGTGACATGGAAGAACCCATTATCGTCGTACACGGCGGCGGCAAGGCGGTCGACGAACTGCAGCAGCGCCTGGGACAGGAAACGGTCAAGATCCAGGGCATGCGCCGCACCAACGCCGAAACGCTGCACACGGCATTGATGGTGCTCTGCGGCCTGGTGGGCAAGCAGCTCGCCGCCGCGTTGTTGAATGCCGGAGTCGACGCCGTCAGCCTGTGCGGGGTGGATGGTGCTCTGCTGCGGGTGAAGAAACTGGAGATCCCCGAAGGAGACCTGGGCTACGTGGGAGAAATCATCTCCGTGCGCGCCGATTTGTTGATGGACTTGCTGGCGCAGGGCATCACCCCCGTGATCGCCCCAATTTCTCTCGGCACGGACGGACAGATCTACAACGTCAACGCCGACCAGGCGGCGAGTGCCATCGCCGTGGCGATCCGGGCCGAACACATCGATTTCGTCTCCAACGTACCCGGCGTGATGGTCGATGGGGAAATCCTCGCTCGCCTCACCCGGGAAGAAGCCGGGCAGCTTATGGACAGCGGCGCGATCAACGGCGGCATGGTCCCCAAAGTACAGGCGGCGCTGGACGTATCCGGGAAAGGCATTCCCAACGTGCGCATCGTCGATCTGAACGGACTCGAGCAGGATCGCGGTACGACGTTCACGATCCCGGATTCCCGATCCGCGAGCACGACCCTTTTGAATGAAGGTGCCCCATGAAACCAAGTGAGATTCCGCAAGCAGAAGCCCGATATATCGTTCCGACTTACTCCCGACCCGACGTCGTCTTCATCCACGGTGAAGGTGTGTATTTGTTCGACAGCGAGGGGAAACGCTATCTGGATTGGGTCAGTGGAATTGCCGTGACTGCCCTGGGTCACAGCGATCCCGAGTGGGTGCAGGCGGTCAGAGACCAGGCCGGCAAGCTGACACACGTCAGCAACCTGTACCACACCGCACCCCACGTCGAACTCGCCCAGCGCCTGGTGGAATCGTCCTTCGCCGACCGCGTGTATTACTGCAATTCGGGCGCCGAAGCGAACGAAGCGGCGCTCAAATTTGCCCGCAAATGGGCCGGTGTGCATTTTGGTGCGAGTAAAAAACACATCGTGGCCTTCGAGCACTGCTTTCACGGCCGCACGTACGGCGCACTCTCGCTCACCTACAAAGCCAAATACCGCATGCCCTTCGCACCCCTCCTGCCGGACATCAGTTTCATACCGTTGAACGACATCGAGGCCGCCCAGCACGCCATCGGAGAAACGACCTGCGCCGTGTTTATCGAACCCTTGCAAGGTGAAGGCGGCATACATGCGGCGGAAGGCGTATTCTTGAGCGAGCTGCGGTCGCTGTGCAACGCCCACGAGGCGCTGCTCGTCTACGATGAGGTGCAGTGTGGACTGGGTCGCACGGGATACCTGTGGGCGCACGACGCCCACGGCGTAAATCCGGACATCATGACTCTCGCCAAACCACTCGCCGGCGGTTTGCCCATCGGCGCCACGTTGGTCACCGAGGAGATCGCCAAAACGATCCGGGTGGGCGACCACGGCAGCACGTTTGCCGCCGGGCCGCTCGTCTGCCGCGCCGCCCAGGTGGTCTTCGACCGCATCTCCCGGCCGGAATTCCTGCAGGCAGTTCGCAGCAAGGGCGAAAAAGTAATGAGTCAATTAACGAAAGTCGACTCAGATCACATCCTGGACGTGCGCGGGTCGGGATTGCTCATCGGCGTCGAATTCGATCAACCGGTCAAACCTTTGATCGACGCAGCGCGCGGACGGGGCTTGTTGGTCGTCAACGCTGGAGAAAACGTGCTGCGGATCTGCCCACCGCTGGTTATCAGCGACGAGGAGCTCGAAGAAGGAATGGAAACTCTTGGCGACTGCATCGCCGACTTGTGAGGTATAGGAGAACTGGAATGAAAAACACCCGACCGGGGAAACTCAAGGATGCGGAGGGGATCGCAAGGTTGGTTGACGTTCATGCCCGCAACGGCAAAATCCTGCCGCGCTCGCTGGAAGCCATCCGGGAAAGCATCGATGATTGGGTCGTGGTCAACGGCAGCGACTCGATCGTTGCTTGCGGCTCGCTATATTTCTACAGCCCACACCTTGCAGAAGTGCGTTCCCTGGTCGTCGATGAAAGCACGGAAAGAGTAGGACTGGGTTCGGCCATCGTGGGTGCGTTGATCGATGAGGCGCTGCGGCGCGGCGTGCATACCCTGTTTGCGCTGACGCGCGTGGCGCCCTTTTTCGAACGCCTCGGCTTCACCCGCAGCGATAAGAACTGGTTCCCCGAAAAAATCTGGAAGGACTGCGCACTCTGTTCGGTGCAAGACCAATGCGACGAGAGCGCCGTCGTTCTCCACCTGAGTGATATGCGCCCGCCCAACCATGGGAGCTCACATACAAAAACTGGAGGTCAAAATGCCCAAACCAAAAATCAATAAAGCCGTATTGGCCTATTCCGGCGGCCTGGACACATCGGTCATCGTTCCCTGGTTGCGTGAGAACTACGGCTGCGAAGTGATATGTTTCTGCGCCGACGTCGGTCAGGGTGAGGAACTCGGCGGACTGGAAGAGAAAAGTACCGCATCCGGAGCCACCAAGTTGGTGAAAAAAGACTTGCGCGAGGAGTTCGCCCGTGATTTTCTCATGCCCATGGTTCAATCCGGCGCGGTGTACGAATCGCAGTATTTGCTGGGAACATCGATCGCCAGGCCGCTGATCGCCAAATGGCAGGTCGCTGTGGCCGAGGAGGAAGGCGCGGATGCAGTTGCGCACGGCTGCACGGGCAAGGGCAACGACCAAGTGCGCTTCGAATTGAGCTACAAGGCCCTCAATCCCACTCTGAAGGTGATCGCGCCCTGGCGTGAGTGGGACATTCGTTCACGGGAGGACGCCTTGGCATTCGCCAAGAAACACAACGTGCCTGTGGCCGCCAAATCCGGATCGATGTACAGCCGCGATCGAAACCTATGGCATCTCTCCCACGAAGGCGGCTTGCTCGAAAATCCGGCGAACGCGGCCGAGGAAGATATCTTTCAATGGACCACCGCACCGGAGCAGGCTCCCGACGAAGCGGAAGAAGTCGAAATTCGCTTCGAGGCCGGCGTGCCCGTTTCGGTGAACGGTGATTCGCTTTCTCCGGCGGCGCTGATCGAACGCCTCAACGAACTCGGCGCACGCCACGGCGTCGGCCGGGTGGATCTGGTCGAAAACCGGTTGGTGGGAATGAAGTCGCGCGGCGTATATGAAACGCCCGGCGGTACGATTCTCTACACCGCCCATCGAGAGTTGGAATCGCTGTGCCTGGATCGTGACACGCTGCACTTCAAACAGCAGGTCGCCCTGCGCTACGCCGAATTGGTCTACTTCGGTAAATGGTTCACCAACCTGCGCCGGGCGATTCAGGCGTTCATCAGCGAAACGCAGCGCAACGTCACCGGCTGGACGCGTGTGAAGTTGTATAAAGGCAACGTCACCGTTCTGGGCCGCTACAGTGAAAACAGTCTCTACCGGGAAGATTTCGCCACCTTTGGCCAGGATGACGTGTACAATCAAAAGGACGCCGAAGGATTCATCAACCTCTTCGGACTGCAGATGAAGGTGCAGGCGATGCTGGGCATCCCCTTCGACGATGAAACGCGCCTGACGGCGCCCAATTATTCCAAGTTCAAGAGGGACTAGATGAAACGCATTCCAAACGGCAGTGTCACCTCACCGAAGGGGTTTCGATCCGGCGCCGCGACCTGTGGGTTGAAGGACAAAGGCGCCATGGACGTGGCGCTGATTCTCTCCGACTACGAGTGCAGCGGCGCGGGTGTGTTCACACGCAACGAAGTCGTCGCCGCACCGGTGGTCGTCGATCGACAGACGTTAGCGGACGATCCGACGAAATTGCGCGGAGTAGTCGCGAATGCCGGGATCGCAAACGCTTGCACCGGCCCGAAAGGGTTGGAAGCCTGCAAACGCATGCGAGAACTGGCCGCGGTATGCGCTGGATGCGCCCCCGAACAGATGCTGGTGCTCTCCACCGGCGTGATCGGCGTGCAGCTCGATTTGGAAAAAATCGCCGTCGGGATCGAACACGCATGCCGGCATCTTTCGGCGAACAACGGAAAAGATACCGCCCGCGCCATCATGACCACCGACACGCGCCCGAAACACACCGCGGTCAGCGCGGACCTTCCGGGCGGCAAGGTGACGATCGGAGGCATCGCCAAGGGTTCGGGCATGATCCATCCGAACATGGCCACCATGCTGGTGGTCCTCACTACCGATGCGGCCGTTCCGGCCGATGCGCTCGATGGACTGTTGAGAGCCGCCGTGGATCGATCCTTCCACCACATCTCTATCGACGGCGACACCAGCACCAACGACACGGTGCTCCTCCTGGCCAACGGCGCCAGCGGCGTGGCGTTGAACGACGATGCATCCAGGTCGGCTTTCGAAGAAATACTCGATGCGATATGCATCGAACTGGCGCAGGCCATCGTGCGCGATGGCGAGGGCGCATCGAAGTTCATCACCCTGCAGGTATGCGGAGCCCGCACGCAGGATGAAGCCTTGCGCCTGGCTCGTACCATCGCCACATCCCCGCTGGTCAAGACCGCCTTCGCTGGCGGCGATCCCAACTGGGGACGCATTCTTGCCGCCGCCGGCAGGGCGAACGTATCTCTGGACTCCGAAAGTCTGGCACTGTGGATCGGGAACGGTAAGAGCGATGATTTTCAATTGGTCGATAAAGGCATACCTCTCGAGTACGATGAAAGCCAGGCCGAAGCGATCTTCAAGGAAAGCGAAATCAACGTACGCCTCGACCTTGGATTGGGCAAAGCCGACACGACCGTTTGGACATGCGATTTGACTCACGAGTACGTCTCGATCAACGCCGACTACCGGACCTGAACAAAGCGTACGATCGCATCGTAATTTCATTCGCGGCGAGGATATCCACGCCGCATAAAAAGGGTCAATAACCATGAAACTGTGGGGCGGACGAATGTCCAAGCCGACCGATCAGCTCGTTCAGCAGCTCAATGCCAGCTTCCCCTTCGACGTGCGTCTGTACCGCGAGGACATCCTCGGCAGCCAAGCCTGGGCGCGCGCCCTCGCCAAGGCGGGTGTGATCAGCAAGGAAGAATCCAAGACCCTGGTAGATGGACTAGAATCGATCCTGCAGGAATTCCAGGCCGGTGAGTTCGAGGCCGTGGAAAGCGATGAGGACATCCATACCGCCGTCGAACGCAGATTGACGGAAATCGTCGGATCGCTGGCCGGAAAACTACATACCGGCCGCAGCCGCAACGACCAGGTGGCGACGGATTTTCGCCTGTGGATTATGGGTGCCACCGAGCAACTCGATCAGTCAACCAACGATCTCTGTCAGGCGATGCTGGAAAACGCCGCACGCGATCTGTCGACACCGATGCCTGGCTACACGCACTTGCAGCACGCCCAGGTAGTCACCTGGGGGCATTGGATGCTTTCCCACGTATGGGCGTTGATCCGCGACCGCGGACGGTTGGCTCGAGCACACGCTTCCGCCGCGGTACTGCCGCTGGGCTCGGGTGCCCTGGCGGGCACCTCTTTCCCCATCGACCGCGCTGCGCTGGCCAAAGACCTGGGCTTCGGGAATATAACCCAGAACAGCATCGACGCCGTCTCCGATCGCGACTTCGCGCTCGATTTCCTTTACGCCTGCAGCATGATAGGTATGCATCTCAGCCGGCTGGCAGAGTCGCTGATCCTCTTCAACACCCCGGAGTTCGGCTTCATCGAGATCGACGACGCCTATGCTACCGGATCGAGCCTCATGCCGCAAAAGAAAAATCCCGACCCACTCGAGCTTGCACGGGGTAAAACGGGACGCCTGATCGGCAACCTGACGGGTCTGCTGGCAACGCTGAAAGGACTGCCCTCTGCCTACGATAAAGATCTTCAGGAGGACAAGGAACCCGCCTTCGATTCATACGACACCCTCAGCCTGCTGCTCCCCGTGCTCACAGGCTTGATCCAAACTCTGAAACTGCATCCGGAACGCACGCAGGAGAGGTTGAGTGCCGATCTGTTTGCCACCGATCTGGCCGACTATCTTGTAGGAAAAGGAGTGCCGTTTCGTGAGGCGCACGCGTTGGTCGGAAAAGCGGTGCGCCTGGCCGTGGCAAACGAGACGTCATTGGAGGATCTGGCGCTCGAGGATTATCGCTCCATCAGCGAGTATTTCGCAGCCGACGTCGCCGATATTTTCGACATTATCGCCTCACTCAACCGCAGGATCGCGACTGGCGGAACCTCTGCAACTGCGCTGAAAGCGCAGTTAAAAGCGGCGGAGAAAGCGCTGCGGTGAGTTGGTCCACAAACAAGGATTGAATCTGTAAGCTACACAATAAACAGGTGTTAGTTGAAGGTCAACAGTTGAAACAGGACCACGCCCACAGCTAATGCCGCAGCCACGACAACGTTCGCCCACCCGACTGTCCCTGTTCGCACTTCCACTATCCGCCGCAAGAGCGGTTGTAATGGTTTATTCAGCAGGACCACGATGACTGCGAGCAATAAAGAAAATATCAGTGGGATGAGGTTTTCTTGAGAAAGCTCGGGAGAGATGATCGCTGCAAGCACCCAACGAAGGAGCATGAAGGAAACCATTCCTCCGGCCACAACGGCGAATTTCCTGTCGATCGAATCCTGCGGCGAGAGATTCACCAAAGGCAGCAGCCATCCGAGCACGGCGATCCCGGCGATCAAGAGGAAGATACCGAAACCCAAAACGACGGCAAATGGAACCCCCCATTCGACGATCAACGCCGCGTCGCCGCCGGGTGTGAGGTTGCCCAGAGAGAAGGTCACCCCTTCCTGGAGCATCGCAACCGGTCCCCACAGCAGAAACGGAAAGTTCGCCGGGCGTCTTCGAGACCACAGCAACGATAACACCGTCACCCCGAGCAGCAAATTGAAAAGCGGTCCCGCAGCCGAGGTGGCGCCCCGGATCGCCCGGGGGGACGACGATCCGAGCGTTCTCGAGCCCCCGAACGGATCGAGGATCATACCTGCCTCGTATCCATAGGCGCGGTGTGCCAGAAGATGCCCGAGTTCATGCACCGCTTCGCCGAGACAAAATACGAAAGTGAAGGAAGCGAAGAGAAACAACACCGGTTTGAGTATCGATTTCCGATTCGAAAGCGACAGATCCTCCAGCATGGTCTCCGTAACCCCTCTCGAAAATGAGTACGAGGAATTCAACTCAGCAAGTAGACGGGCTCATACGCTGGCGTCACACATGGCAACAGGTCATGGTTACTGCTCTCTCTCGGCTTAAGTGTACTCATTCCGAGCGCGTTGACCGGTCGAGCCAATCGGGAATACCCTGCGGGGAGGACCGATCCTCGAGAGAGTGCCCGGAATCTGATGTCAGCGTCTCGGCAATGATCGAACTTGCCGCCGGGATAAACACCCAGAAATCCCAGATCAACAGCCCGAGGACAATGGGTATCAGGACGAGCTCGACGCTGAGGATGCGGATCAGTTCGTCCGCCGCATAGCCCTTCAAGCTCATTATCCACGCAATTACGCACAGCAGGAATGGGAAAAGAAAAACAAACGCGATTGCGAGTTTTGAAAACATACCCAATTGATATTCGAGTGCAATGTCGGAATCGGCGCCGTCCGTCTGAATAAAGCCGATGACGTTGTACTGAAAGCGACGGCCCCAAAGACCCATGCGGAAGCGAGTGACTCTCGTTGAAGCTTTTTCGATTTTGAATTGGCTGAAAACGATCGTCGTTTCGAGTCGAAAAATGCCCCTTCCCTTGCTTCTGGGAAACAGCCGTCTTTGGACGAGCTGCTCGAGGTGTTGGACGCATTGCGATGGTAGGAGAGGCGTCGTAAATCTATGTTTTCGCATTCAAAAATCCAGATGCATAAACATCGTGTATGGCAAGGGGCGAATCCATGATCGTTCGTCACGATAATACCGATTCCGGCGAAGCGTCAAGAACTATCTGCGGGTTGCTCGAGCTTACGGCGCGACCGGCTCTGGCTCCTCATTGGGCCAGCGCGCGACGGTATATTTCGTGAGCAGTACGCCCACGATCAGAGCGATCCAGAGCAACCCGAACAACATTACTTCTTTTATGGTTCCTTCTGCGCCGGGCGTATTTTGCACCAGGTTGATGAAGATATCATGTACGTAATGAAAGACGATCGCCGGAAGCAGAGAACCCGTTTTCAGGATGACGTAGGTGAAGAGCAATCCCATGAAGAAGATGCTGGCCAAATCCACGACCATGTGTAAATTGAATTCCGCCAGATCGAAGTGCGCGATGGCAAACAACACCGCCGCCAAGATCACCGCCCTACGCTCCGGGAATATACGCAGGAACAGTACCAAAATGATGCCCCGGAAGAATACTTCTTCCCAGATGCCCCGCGTGAGTCCTTTGACCCAACGCAGCGCAGGCACGGTACTCCAGTCGAGCACAAAGTGCCTGGTGATCAGCGATGCCAAGAGGATGCTGCCCAACGTCAGCGCGGCGAGCAACAGGCCCAGCAGAATGTTACGGACGACCGGTTTCATCGGCAGCAGGCGGATGTCGTAGCAGTATTCCCGCAGCGATTTGCGGCCGTTGGGCAGGCCGATGACGTATGGCATGAGAACCAGCGCAAGGATGCCCAGGGCAACGAAGTAGAGCAAAGCGGGCACGTAGGTCCCAGGCAGCCTCTCCAATACCCCAAGTAACAAGTAAACCACGGCGGTTAACGCGATAGCAGGTCTGGGATGTTTCGCCAGTACGGCGTTGTATTCGCTCTGATTTTCCCTCATGATGATATCCCTCCCAAGCTAACCGATAACCGCAACTAGCATATCACGGAATAATTTTCCAGAAACTGTAATCCACACCAGCGGGAAATGGGAATTCTATTATCGTGCCGCCCTCTTTTCACTCTTCGATCCCCAGTTCTTTAACAAAATTAGAAAAGCCAACTCGTTCGGAAAAGCCGTTCTTGGCGTAGAACTGCCGGGCGTAGGATTCGGCGCTTCGACGGTTGTTGAGCATCAGACGCTGAGCGCCTCTGGATTTGGCCTCATCCTCCACAGCCTGCAGCAGCGCCCGGCCCAACCCCCTGCCGCGAGCGTACGAGGCGACGATCAGATCCGAGATGTACCCCTCCAGCCCATGGACCGCGGGAAAGGGGATCCAGTGGACGACGAGATACCCAAGCGCCTTGCCGTTTGTCCCTCGCGCGACGGAAACACTTCGTTTCTGAGGATCGTCGAGGCAAGCCTTAAGCTGCGTTTCGGCTTCAATAGAAACCGTATCCAAATCCTGGGACGCGCTTTTCTCCGCCTGGAATTCGACGATGATTTTGGCGATCTCTGGGATGTCTTCCAGTGTGGCTCTATCGATCATTACCCCTCCGATTATCCTTTTGGTCTACATGCCTGCTGCGCCGACCATTTTAGAAAATATATGATGATTTGATCTCTGGATGCGGGCGATCGATCCGGTTGAAGATTCTCCTGGCAAGATAGCAGAGTGTTATTCCGCCTCACAAATCCGCTTCAGTTCATGAAATTCCGCTTCTATATCTTCGAGTAGACTTGCCTTCATTTTCTTACCGATGAACAAGCTGATGACGTTCATGGGGAACTTCCAGCGAATATCGATCTTCGTAGATACCTTACTTCCCTTTGCAGTTTTCTTAACCACATAAATCACATCGAACTCATGAATCCGGCTTTCGATATGGAATCCGATGCGATCACCTTCGACGTACTCCGTGATGCGACCATGCATTTCCAATTCACTGCCGTCTTCTTCGATGGTTTCTTTGAACGTCGTTCCTATTTTTTCCGGCGTTTCGATGAGGATCTCTCCCCCTCTTACGTTTTTCTGCCACTGCATGGCCTTGTCCGGATCCGCGATCCATGGAAAAACCTGCTCTGGAGGCCTCGATATCTCGATCCCGTGTTCGATGTTCATGCGGTTTTACCTGTCATCCAAAGATTCCAGTGTGAATGCCTCTCTCACCAGCCCAATTCGATGCGCTTCTCATCGGCTTTTTCGATGCTGCGCCGTGTCCATTCCGGCACATCCGACGAAAGGATGACTTCCTGCGGCGTCATCCAGTGCAAACTCCCCACCTCGCCCGCATCTCCGATACTCGGGGTTCCGCTGCGGTATTTGCAAAGAAAAACGACATCGACGACGGGAAACCCGTCGTCCGTGGAAAATGCGACGCTTTCGATGTATTCCATCTCGTCTTCGATCTCGACCGTGACCTCCTCCAGGATTTCACGACGCAGCGTGGTTTCCAGGATGTCGTCTTGATCCGGATTCCCGAAAAATTCAACTTTCCCGCCGACCAACGTGAGGGCCCCAGGAGCATGGCTTTCCGCTTCTCCGCGAACAACCAACAGGTAACGACCTTCTTTGAAAATAGCGCCTTCGACGTTCACGACATGCCGGTACGAGTCCATTGGGAGAATTCCAATTCCGAACTATTGACTTCTGTCAGGTCAATCGAGAGTTGTTCTGCCCACGGCTGACGCAGCAGATTCTATTTCGCCGGAGTCAGTACCTTTTCCATTTTGATCAACTGCAAGGGCACACCATCCAGATCATGCTCGATGGCGCCGGCTTTCTCATACCCGAGTTTGCGATAAAAGCCTTCAGCCGTTAAACCAGAAAGAAGGTAAATCCGCCGCAGTCGACGATCGAGAGCGTAGGCTTCAATTGCAGCCATCAACTTCCTGCCGACTCCGTTCCCGTGCTTTTCGACGGCGACGAACACGTTTCGAACGCGATCGCCGTCCAATGATGCCGTACCTACGATCACTTCCCCATCGACGCCAACGAGTGTATACCCGTTACGGGCCAGATCCTGAATCCGCTCCGGCGTGTGGGAAGGGATCAAGGCTTCGATGACCCGGGGCGAATAATCGCGGATATTCACGAGCTTCAGATTTCGAACGATCAAGCGGCTCAATCGCTCTGCATCGTCCGGAGAAAACTGTCTTACATGCATGATTTCGATATATTCATAACGACCGTATCTCGTTGACTTATAGAATCTTCCCATCGCTACTCATGGGGAAGAACTTGATCTATTCCGACCTCCCCAAAGCCATTCCACAACTGCAGGCGCTCTTCGATTGTATCTCTATCTTCGATGAAGAGAACTCGCGACTCGATAAGTCGCGGATAGAATTCCGGACTGAAATAAATAACTCTTGTCACAGGACTGCTTGGTGCGATCTCAATCGTTGAAGTGTCTACGTTCGGATTAAGCTCGACATCGGCTCTAACGACGTACCCCGCCAGCGGATATACAAAAACGACCTCGATCCATCGCCGGTATTCAGTCTTTTTATATCTCAGCCAGAATTCATCCGGTTCCCCCAGCAGATTGAATATCTCGTCGAGTGAAAAAGTGTCATAGGTCTGGAAACTCATTGCCCCAACGAGATCATCGACAGGATAGAGATAGCCTCCAGATTCCTGGACCGGATGCATGAACGACCACCGAATTGCTCTTTCTCTCGGTTTGCCGACTTCTTGAATTCCGCCTACTTTTGGCGTATCGACGAGAATATCGACCGCCTCCCACGTCTTGGTCTCACCGGGACTTATACCGTTCCAGCAAGGTGGCGCGCACTTTTCATCGGAAAGCAGCACCGAAGGTCCTTGTCGGGACAGGAAAAACAAAAGCCCGGCAGCCCCGAAAATGAAGATGCAGAGGATGATTACAATGTGGAACAAGTTATAGTCACTGATTTCGAATCGGTTCATTAGTGACACCATCTTCAAATGCGGGACTCACGAGTGTTGATGCAGTATTTATCTGCCTGTTACTGCAGCTCCAAACGAATCCCACCCAGAAACTTGGCGATAAGATTGTAGAGCCAGGCCCCGACGAGACCCTGGAAAAAACCGATGATGCCGTAGAGGAATGGCATGACGAGGATGGAGCCGACGCCAAACATCACCGACATTATCGAGGAATCACCGAAGTAATCTCCGAAGTAAGCGCTGGTTGCCATAGAAACGACGATCGTGAACAATCCCATCAGAAGCCCCAGGATAAAACCCATTACCCCCAATATCTTCCCGGCCGATAGTGGACCGATACGTTTTAATTCCATGAATTCCTCCTGCATCTCAAGTGATTGAAGAGACTTATCCCTTGACTGCTATTCAATCATATCTTAATACTACATATCCCGTATCCCACAATTCAATCGAGATCGTCGCGTAAGCTGTGTGTCTCCCCCAGGTAGCAGTGCTTCATCTCCGCCTGCGCCTTATCCGTTTCCCAAAGCAGCAGGATACGCAGCACCATCGTCATGCTTCCCGGCACGGCCATTTCCTGAAAGCAAAGCAACCCGGGTTGGGTCCAACCGATCAAGCGTGCGGCTTCTGCGGGAAAAGCGGCGTTCAAATCCGGCGTAGCCGAGAACATGATCGAAATGACGTTTTCCTCGACGAGTTCATTGCGTTCGATCAAGGCTCGCAGTAAGTCCTGCGTGGCTGAAAAGATAGATTCCTTGGTGTTTTCCGGGACGCGCACCGCGCCCCGCAAAGCTCGTGTCGCCATCGTATTTCCTTTTTAGATGATGTGATGATGTTAACCTGCCTCGCAGGGAGCCAGTAATTCGATTTCAAGCCTGCCCGGCCGATGTTTTCCAATGATGACGGGGATAAGCACCGAGCACGCGGAACATCGTGGAGAGAGCCTCCAATGCCTCCAGCGCCTCACCCACCACCTGTTGCTGCGGAGAACCGGCGAAGTCCAAATAAAACAGGTATTCCCAGGGTTTACCCACAATGGGCCGTGATTCGATCTTGGTCAGATCGATGCCCCGCGCAGCGAAGGTGTGTAAGCCCTCGTACAAAGCTCCGGGGCGGTTGTGCAAGGCGAAAGCGATGGAAGTCTTGGCGTCGTCCCCCGGATCGACGGCCGTCTTCTTCAAGCCCAGAAAACGCGTGTAGTTGGCCGTATCGCTTTCGATTCCTTCGGCAAGGATGTGCATGCCATAGACTTCCGCCGCTCGATGAGAAGCGATGGCCGCCGCATCACGCCGCCCTTCCTCCGAAATGATGCGTGCGCTTCCGGCGGTATCGTAGGCAGAGACGATCTCCACCTCCGGATGCTGCTCCAACCACTGGCGGCACTGCGCCAGCGCCTGCGGATGGGAGAGGATCTGGCGCAGGTCACCCACCTCCACGCCCGGCAAAGCTAACAGACAATGGCGCACGCGCAGATGATATTCGGCAACGATGTGGAGCTTGTATTGCAGCAGCAGGTCATAATTTCGGTATACGCTTCCCGCAAGCGAGTTTTCGATGGGGATCAATCCCTGATCCGCTTTGCCTTCTTCGACCGTAATGAACACTTGCTCAAAAGTGGGACAGGGCACAGGCTCGACTTGGGGTCCAAAAAGAGCCAGCGCCGCTTCCTCGCTGTAAGCGCCCAATTCACCTTGAAATGCGATCGATGTCATGCTGGTCTTTCAACCT
>Ga0315554_1000794_pt1 | contig 18623 bp, 19 predicted proteins | sample SalMarSW160370MG_FD_202114 | JGI IMG/M metagenome (GOLD analysis project Ga0315554, IMG submission 202114) | Salt marsh sediment microbial communities from the Plum Island Ecosystem LTER, Massachusetts, United States - Salt Marsh Sediment SW1603-70 ... | reverse complement strand
GATGAACTTAAACAACTTCTAGAAAAAATGTCTCTTAAGACTTAAATTTAAAGAATTTTTTCCCCAAATATTGCCGCCATACTAATTGTCACAAGTCAGGAGGCTTTCTTCCAATTCGCGGTGTAGAATGGTGTATCCATTTAATAACGGAGGCCCGCCAATTCCGGCACCAAATTCGGAAATGGCTTCCATTGCTCTCTTTTTTACATAAGGATGGTTTGCCAATCCTAAATAATTATTGGATCCGAACATTATCATTTTCCTTTTTTTGCCAGTATATCTATCTATTATGTATACTTCTCTATCAGCAGCAGATGAAATACATCGCATATGCTGCATTTGCTTATTTTCGATTAAATCAATTACAAAACGGGTGAAATATTCGGCTTTTTCTTTTAATCTTAATTGTCTTCCTTTTAAGAGCATTTCACGCAAATCAAAATTTTCTCCACCCTGATATTCTAATACATTTTTCATTTCATTATCTCCCTATTTTTTAATTTTCTTTGCTATTTTCATAATCTTTAAAGCCATAAATTACTTTTACGATTCTAGTGAAATGTCAATAAGGATTAATAGAAATGTCAAAAAAATGTCTGTTTAATAAGAGGAAATATTCAAATATTTGATGAATTAAAAGGGTGGGATTAAATTTTTAATTAAATTTATAATTCAAGTTGACCGCCTAAGATTGGAAAACTGTTAAAACAGTTGAATATTAAATTGTTGGGTATTATTAATATCGGGATTAATCCCGATGTTAATAATAAAAGGTCTAGTATTGATAACCGTTTTAACGGTTTACACGAATAAGTGGTTATTGGCAGTTTATAAATAAAAAAATAATTATAAACCAGGGAGATAAAATATGTATGGAATTTTTATTTTCGCTTCAACTGTGTTTATGGGATTCTTTGCTATTATGAATCCCATCGGAAATATGCCGATATTTCTAGGACTGGTTGAAGGTATCGAAAAACCTGAACAAAAGAAGATAGCCTGGAAATCTGTATCGTTAGCTTTTCTAATTGTTGCTGCATTTTCCATATTCGGCAGTGTAATTTTTAAAGCATTTGGAATTACACTTCCTGCTTTTCAAATCGGAGGCGGGCTGCTTATTTTTATTGTCGGCTATCAGCTTCTGCACGGAAAAGAGTCTTCTATGCATCATCCATCGGAAGGTGAAAATGAAAAGGATAATGCTGTTGAAGATATCGCAATTTCACCTTTAGCAATTCCAATATTGGCAGGACCGGGAACTATTTCCACTGCAATGAACTTTGTCGGTGAAGAATCATCATTATTGCATATAGTGGTTGTCATCGGTGTATTTGCAGTAATTTGCTTGATAACTTATTTATGTTTTGTCTTCGGAGAAAAAATTCTTTCATATTTTAAAAAAGGGGTTGTTAAAGTAATAACCAGGTTGATGGGATTAATCATTACTATAATTTCCGTTCAGATGGTTATAGCAGGTGTTCATAATGCTTTAAAATTATACAGGTAATCAATTTCTCATTAACTTGATTTTATCTTATCGTCTATAGCCAAAAGGGACTTCAAATAGAAGTCTATTCCTTTATCCAGACTATTGGTGAGGTTCCTAATTTTAGTGCTGTCTATTTCAATTAATTTACCATAAATAGGAATTTTTATTTGAGCTTCTTTTATTACTCTGCCAAGTTCAACAGGCTGCCAATTTATTTCTTTCGCCTTTAATAAAAATATACTCTTCAAATTTTGTGGTATTGTAAAAAGCAGTTCAAATTCTCCATGATAACCGGCAAGCAGAAGCCATGCAGGAATTAAAGATGATTCTGCTAAGGTTAGCGATTCCTTATCAATTTTATCCTTCCAATCTTCATTTAATATAAAACCCTTATTGTTAAGTCGCATTAATTGATCTAATGTAGAGATTAAAATACATCAACCTGATAAATATGGTGTTGGTGAAGTTTATGCAAAAGGTGATAAACAGGAGATCTAGGTTATATTGATAAAGACGGATTTCTTCATCTGAGCGGAAGAAAGAAAAATGTGATAATAGCTAATAATGGAGAAAATGTATATCCTGAAAAGATTGAAGATCTTTTAAACCGCAGTCCTTTTATAATAGAAAGCATAGTTTACGGTGAGAAAGATGTGAAGCACGATGAAATAATTGCTTCACAGTTAGTTGTCGATTCCGAAGCTTTTATTTATTATGTTGAAAAAAACAATATTAAATTAACAGATGACTTTATTAATAAAGTTATTTCTGATGAAATTAAAAAGATCAATAAAGAACTGGCATCTTTTAAACAGGTTAAGAAATTTTATTTAAGAGAGAAAGAGTTTGAAAAAACAACTACACAAAAAATTAAACGGCATTTAGTTCAAATAAACAAATAATAAATAATAATATGCGTCTTAAAGATAAAGTTGCCATTATAACCGGGGGGGCGGGCGAGGAATTGGTAGAGCAATTGCTTTAGGCTTCGCCAGTGAAGGCGCTACTGTTATAATTGCAGCCAATTGAATGGTTCGGATAAAGGCTCATTTGCGGCATCCAGACTCCATTCGAACAAAAATTCAAGACATTATTCTTCAATCGGAATATGAGCTTTATTTTTTGCCAGCCACATATCAAAATTTAGTAAGGCTGGATTTAAGCTCCGTGATTCTTCAAGATTGCGAATTTCAAGTCCGTCTTTTTCAAAATCTCGGTAAAATTGAAACATATTCCCAACATCATCGGCACCTGGAAAACCAAAACCTCTATAAACCTCGGGAGAAACTTCATTATAAATTATATCTTTACCAAGAGCTTTTGAAAGTTTATCAGCCATTTCATATCCTGTCAGATGATCTCCTGCTATTCCAACAGTCTTACCGATATATTTTTTACCACTTTTAAATACACCCAAAGCACATTTACCAATATCTTCGGCAGCGATACCGGCAAGCTTTTTATCTCCCATAGGAAATGTTATTGCATATTTTCCATCCGGACCTTTTTTAGGCTCCATTCCAAAGTAAATAAGATTATCCCAATAAAATGAAGCGATAAGATAAGTTGTTGGTACTCCCGCATCCTCAAAATATTTATTAGATTCTCCCTTGCCGTCAAAATGAGGTACTTTATAATTTTCCATAAGCGTAGGCATCCGATTATCATTAAGAGGAACCCATTTGCGCGTATCTTCAAGTGTAGACCATATAACATGAGAAACACCAGCATCTTTAGCAGCTATTGCCATATTTTTAGCATGCTCTTTTTCTTTCTCAGGTGAAAAGTATTCCCAATAATTAGTAACACAGAATGCACCATAAGCCCCTTTAAATGCTTTCTTTAAACTATCAAGGTCACTTGCATCCGCTTCAACAACTTCAACACTTTTCTTCGAAAGTTCTTTAGCTTTATCCGAATTTGCATTTCTGGTAATTGCCCGTGCGGTAAATTCATATCCGGTATCATTTAGAATTGCTCGAACTAACCCGCCGCCTTGAGCGCCGGTTGCTCCAATTACAGCTATTACTTTCTTTTCTGACATTAAAAAACCTCCTTAATTAAAAATAGTAAAATTTCAAAACCAGAGTAATATTTTTGAATTTTGAATAAAATTCTAAATGAATAAATAAATGAATTAGAAAAGTTATTTAAAATTATTGAAATATTAGTAGTTGGATTGTGCTGAAGATGACAAATCCATGTGTAATCATTATTTTACCAAATAGTGCATTTGAATAATCAATCGTTACTACATTGTTAAAAAATAAATTACCTATATCAGGATATAATAGAAATAGTCTGAAAATGATGTTTAAATAATCTTGACCTCTCTCACAGCTACTTTATTTATAAAACTATAGCTTGTAATTACTCTTATTCATATAGTCTTTCCTGCAAATTCAAATAATTTTATGGAGTCAGATATTAAGATATTAATGCTCTGTTACGAGTATCCCCCGATTGGCGGCGGCGGTGCTAAAGTTGTTCACGGTTTAACACATGAGTTAAGCAAGAAAGATTGTGAAATTGATTTAGTAACAATGGGATTCAAAAACCTTCCTGCTTTTGAAAAAATAGGTAATCTTAATATTCATAGAGTAAAATGTATTAGGTTAAACAGGAATGTATGTACTTACCCGGAAATGATTCTATACATTTTTTTAGCAGTCCCTAAAATTTTAAAATTATGTAAAAAAAATAAATATCAAATAAATCATACACATTTTATTTTTCCAGATGGAATTTTGGCTTTTGCACTGAAAATGTTGCAAGGGATTCCATATATTATAACCGCACATGGTTCCGATGTACCCGGGTATAATCCCGATAGATTTAAATTACTTCATAAATTTCTTTTACCTCTTTGGAGATTGATCACTTCAAATGCAGAAAAAATAATTTTGCCGAGTAAAAATTTAGAAGTATTGGTAAAAAAAATTAATCCTACGTTGAAAACAGCTATTATACCTAATGGAATTGAATTGGATAAATTCTCTTCCAATGTAATGAAGAAAAGACAAATTCTTATAGTTACAAGGATGTTTAAACGAAAAGGAGTCCAGTATTTTTTAGAAGCTGTTAAAGAAATAGAGCATGATTATACCATAAATATAGTAGGAGAAGGTCCTTATTTAGAAACTCTTAAAAATATGTCGCGGGAAAATAATCTAAAAATTAATTTTTTAGGATATTTAGACAATCTCTCCGATCAGTTGAAAAGACTTTATGAAGAATCAGAAATATTTGTATTTACATCGGAATCGGAAAATTTTCCGGTGGTTCTTCTTGAAGCAATGCTTTCCGGTATGGCAATTATTACTACAAATGATAATGGTTGTGCGGAAGTTGTTGGAGATGCAGCAATATTAATCGAATCTAAAAATTCAAAAGCAATTAAAGATTCGCTGCATAAATTAATAAGTAATACTAAATTAACGAAAGACCTCCAGCTTGCTGCAAGGAAAAGAGTAGAAGAGAAATTTAGCTGGGGATTTACTTCCCAAAAACATTTAGACCTTTATTCAAGAGTTATTTCGACTTCAAAGCTTTTTAGTTTTTTCGGATATTATGTAAAGCAGAATTGAAGATTTATATAAATAAGATTCGCAATTGGTGTTAATTATTTATTAAAGAAAAATTTATGCGAGGTTATTGATCTTTAATATACCAAAAAATTTTAACCGGTATAAAAATCACAAAATTTGGATTAGACTACCCTATCTTTAAATAGAAAATCATAAGAAAAAATAAAATCTCTTTTACTAAAAACTAAATTTCATTTTATAAATAATCTATATGAAGATTTGCCTGATCTGTACAGAAATATTTGAATGGGGTAAATATGGTGGTTTCGGACGTGCAACCAGGATAATTGGAAGAGAACTTGTAAAACATGGAATTGAGGTCTTCGCTGTTGTTCCAAGAAGGAATGGACAAAAAGAAATTGAAATATTGGACGGAATAAAAGTACTTGGTTTTAAGAAATCAAATCCTTTTTATGCAAAGAAATTATTTAATACATGCAATGCCGATGTTTATCATTCTGAAGAACCTTCATTTTTAACATATCTTGCTATGAAAGAAATGCCTCATAAGTTTCATATTATTACGTCCAGAGATCCCAAACTTACTAACGATTGGACTAGAGAATTTATTCGCCCGTCTTATAATAAATTACAGGTTTTTTCTAATTATTTATTTGAAAATAATTTTCTTGTTGGAAAATCGGTTCGAAAAGCTAATAGGGTGTTCAGTGCAGCAATTTTTCTTAAGAGCAGAACTTCAAAAAAATATTCGTTAAATGGTGCAGTCGATTTTTTACCAACTCCCATTAATATTCCGGCAGAGAATATTGTAAAAGCTAGATTACCCACTGTATGTTTTTTAGCTAGATGGGATAAAAGAAAAAAACCGGAACTGTTTTTTCAATTAGTAAAATCATTTCCTGAGGTTCAATTTATTGCCATAGGAAAGGGACGGAATAATAACTACGATAATTATTTGAGGAAAAAATATTCTTATTTAAAAAACTTAACTATTACCGGGTTTATTAATCAATTTGAAAGCAATGGGATAGATGAAATTTTAGATAAAAGCTGGATTTTAGTAAATACAGCTACAAGAGAAGGTTTGCCTAATTCATTTTTAGAAGCTCTTGCACACAAATGCGCAATATTAAGTTCACTCAATCCTGAGAATGTCACCGAACGCTTTGGATACTTTGTTAAGAATAATAATTTTATTGAAGGATTGAGTAGCTTATTAAAAAACGATGCCTGGAAAGTTAAAGGTGAAGAAGGACAGATTTATGTTAAAGAAAATTACGAACTAAATAAAGCGGTAGAAAAACATATTAATATTTATAATGATTTATTAATAACAGAGAATAATACTTATGCAATCAAATAAAAAAAAACTTCTTGTTATTGCTCTTGCCGAAGCAACTTTTGATTTAATCATTCCATGGATGGAAGACGGAGAGCTCCCGGCATTTAAAAAATTGTTCGAAGAAGGGACTACCGGGAAACTTGAATCTTCAATCCCTATGATAACACCGCAAATGTGGGGTAATATTTTAACGGGAAAAAATTCAGGACGTCATGGTTTATTCGATTTTTGGCAAAGGGGAAACGACGGAAAATTTAAAGAAGTGAATGGTTCACAAATAAAATCAAAACCTATTTGGAATATTTTAAGTGAAAACGGTTTAAACTCAGGAGTTGTAAATATCCCTTTCACATACCCTCCCCAAAAAATTAAAGGTTTTATGATTTCGGGTGAAGATGCTCCCGGTGCACACCGTTCTATTGCAGATCCCAATAGTCTTTATGATGAAATTGTTAAAGAATTTGGCAGGTATAGGTTAAAAGATATTTTCCCCGGCGGAAGGAAGAAAGAAGATTATTTAACATTAGTTGAAGAAGATGTAAAAAAACAAACCGATGTTTTAACCTATTTAATTGAAAATAAAAATTGGGATTTTTTTATAACATTTTACAGTGCTTCGGCTATTACACAGCACTATTTCTGGAAGGATATGCAGCTGCAAAATAATGTGTATAAAGATGTAATTAAAACTGCGTATAAATCTTTGGATACTGCAATTGATCGTTTAATTAAAGCTGCAGGTCCAAATACTTATATATTTATTTTTTCGGAATGCGGAGCCGGTCCCCTAACTTCGGGAATTCAAATTAATACTTGGCTGCAAAAAGAAGGATTTCTAACTTATAAAAAAACAAATAATGTTTCTAATTCAAATGGTAAACAAAAATCATTTAAGGAATCTTTTATTCGCTCAAAAGTTGCCGGCTTCAGAAAAAATGTTCAAGGTTCTATTCCTAAATCATGGTATTTCTTTGCGAATAAAAATGTGCATTGGCTAAAAAGCTGGATTCAAACTTATCTTGCCGGATCAGATATAGATTGGAGTAAAACTTATGCTTTTTCCAGGGGAAAAGAAGGAGATATTTTCATTAACCTTAGAGGAAGAGATCCCAACGGGATTGTCGAACAGGAACAATATGATAGTGTAAGAGAAGAAATTATAAAAAAGTTTTCAGCCCTTACTAATCCTTCAAATGGTAAGCCTGTAGTTAGTAAAATATATAAACGTGAAGAATTATATGACGGACCTTATGTGGAATTTGCACCCGATTTACTTATAGAGTTTGAAGATAATGCATATATGCCAAGTGAAAATGATAAGAATAAAGATTCAATCTTTGTAGAAAGATGGAGAGAGAATATGAACTGGCCGACAAGCGGAAGCCATAGAACCGATGGGGTGCTTTTGGCTACAGGACCTGATATTGCAAAAAATAAAGAAATAATTAATACAAGAATAATTGACATGACTCCAACCTGGCTTTATTTATTAAACCAAAATGTCCCGGATGATATGGAAGGTAAAGTAATTACGGATCTTTTTAACCAAAATGTCAAATCGGAATTTAAAGGAGAGAAGCCTTATGAAGTATAAAAATTTCGGGAATACGGATTTAAAGGTTACAGAACTCGGTTTAGGATGCCAATCATTAGGCGGAGGCTTATATTATAAAGACTATAACGAATCAATCAAAGTGCTGTATAAAGCTTTTGATTATGGTATTAATTTCTTTGATGTATCCGATCATCATAGTTTAGGACAAAGTGAAATACTTCTCGGTAAGGCATTTAAAGATCGAAGAGATAAGGTTATTATTACAAGCAAAGCAGGACTTATGTATACGCCAGCAGGATTTTTTATTTTGAGATTAAGATCTTTGGCCAGGCCTTTCAGTAGTTTATTACATCCGTTGAAAAGTTCTCTTCACTATTTCAGAGCATCCCAATTACGTTTTAACTATTCCGGTGAATATCTAACAAGGGCAGTGGAAAAAAGTCTAGTTAGACTCCGAACAGATTATTTGGATTTATTTCAATTATATAAACCTTCGGCAGATGTTATTGAACGTGGAGAATTTATAGAGACCTTAGAAAAATTAAAGTCCCAGGGGAAAATTAGATATTATGGAATTACATGCCTTACTGTTGATGACGCCATATTGTGCTTAAAGTTCAATAATATTTCTTCGCTACAAGTTGCAATAAGTTTAATCGATCAAGAAGCAATTAAGAAATTGATTCCTTTTGTAAAAGAAAGAAATCTCGGACTCATTGCCAGGCATCCACGGGCAATAGGACTCTTTACTAAAAATAGAGATGATATTATGGGAGATAGTTCAGCTTTCTCCAGGGAGGAATTTGAAAAAAGAAAATATAAGGCCGGCAAGTTTCAATTTCTAGTAAAAGAGAACCGCACAATTGCCCAGGCTGCAATTCAATTTGTTTTGCAGCTCGATGGAATTTCAGTTGTACTTCCCCGTGCTGTTAATCAGGAAGAAATAGATGAAAATATTAATTCATTATCGGCACCTCCACTTACCGAAAATGAAATTAAGCAAATCTATTCATTGACTTAACCTATTTTATGAATCAATAGTTAATTGAAAAAAATTGACCTTTGAAAACTTTGCAAGGTATGCCTAAGGTTTTTTAGGGGGATGAAGTTCAGGTTTAAGTTTCTTTAAGTTCTTCTGAAAGGGAAATGCAAACTCCGATATTTTTAATAAAATTGATTTAACATAACTTTAAATGAAATATAGAATACTCGGCAAAACTGATTTAAAAGTATCAGAAATTGGTTTCGGCTGCCAGTCAATTGGAGGCGGACTTTATTATAAAAATAATAGTGAAGCACTAAAGGTTTTAAATGAAGCCTATGATAAAGGAGTTAATTTTTTCGATACTTCCGATCATTATTCTTTAGGTGAAAGCGAAAAATTAATTGGAAAAGCATTTAAAAATAAAAGGGATAAAATTATTATTGGAACTAAAGCAGGGACTTTATATTCGCACCGGGCGGTTGCAGCATTAAAATTAAGACCTTTGTTAAAACCATTCCGCAAATATATGCAGCCTCTGAAAATCCCTTTCCATTTAATGCGTGCTAATCAAAAACGAAAAGATTTCTCAAAAAGCTATTTAGTGGCAGCTGTAGAAAATAGTTTAAAGCGTCTTCAAACAGATTATATAGATCTTTTTCAACTGCATAAACCGTCTAAAGAAATTCTGGAAAAGGGAGAGTTTATTGAGACTTTAGAAATGCTTAAGCAGCAGGGAAAAATTAGATACTATGGCATATCCTGTGCTGAAAATGAAGATGCACTTATTTGTTTTAATTACCCGGAAATTTCTTCCGTTCAAATAACTGTAAATCTTTTAGATAATAAATGTGTTGAAGATATTCTATCGATAGCAAAAGAAAAAAGAATAGGTGTAATAGCCAGGAATCCAAGAGCCCAGGGGCATTTAACTGCAGAATTTAATGATATTATGGCTGAAACTTATGCAAAAGATTACAAGGAATTTGAAATCAAAAAAGAAAAAGCGAAAAAGTTTAAAGTACTCGTAAATAATAAAAGAACTCTGGCACAAGCTGCTATTCAATATGCTCTTAGTTATGAGGAAGTTTCCACTGCAATTCCTCGTTCGGTAAATTCAAAACAATTAATGGAAAACCTCGGAACATTAAATGCACCGCCGTTATCCGATTCTGAATTTTTAAAAATAAATGCAATACAAGCTTCAATTTGATCATGGAATATAGAATTCTTGGAAAAACTAATTTAAAAGTTTCTGTTATTGGGATGGGATGCTCTGGTATTGGTCAAAGTCTGCACCATCGAAATAATGAAGAATCTCTAAAAACGTTAAGCGAAGCTTTTGAATCCGGGATTAACTTTTTTGATACTGCTCCAAACTATAGTAACGGAGAAAGTGAGCTATTGATTGGGAAAGCATTAAAACACAACAGGAATAAAATAATTATTTCTTCAAAGGTAGGAACAACATCTACTGCAATTGGAAAGTTTGCTAAAAAAGTAAAACCTTTTTTTAATCCTATAAGAAAAACATTAGACCCCTTAAAATTTATTTTACCAAAAATTTACAAATCACAAAGACGCCACGACTTTTCTGCGGATTTTTTTAATAATACTGTTGAAGGAAGCTTAAGAAGACTGCAAACTGATTATCTTGATTTAGTGCTGCTGCATCATCCCACAAATCAAATTTTAGAATCCGGTGATTTTTGTGAAGCTTTTGAATCACTCAAATCTCAAGGTAAAATTAGGTTCTACGGCATTTCATGCGATTCACTTGAGCATGCTTTTCTTAGCTTGAAATTAACCGGAGTTTCAGTAATACAAATAGAATTAAGCATGATAGATCAAGAACCAATACCGGAATTATTACCATTAGCTTTTGAAAAAAATATTGGTGTTGTTGCACGCCTTCCACTCGCAAAAGGATTACTGTCGGCTCACAATTCAGAGACGAAAGCGGAAAGATGGGCTTATGATCGAAAAGTTTTTGAAGAGAGAAAAAAGAAAGCTGATAAATTGAAGTTTACAGCAAATGAAAATAGAACAATGGCTCAAAGCGCTTTACAATTTGTCCTTCTTCAAAAAGGTGTTTCATCTGCTATACCCGGCTTTAATAACATGAATCATTTGAAAGAGAATCTAAAAGCGCTGAGTGCTCCGCAGCTTACTAATAAAGAGCTTGATGGGATTTACTCTTTAAGATTATGAACGATTTTCTTTATCTTGCAGTCTGGAGAAAAATTTAAATCAGCTGGTTTCACATATCAATTGGTTTATTGAAAAAGATTATCATATGAATAAAAGAGTTGTATTAGTAATAAAGCTCCTTCTTACCTCTATTATACTTACTTATATATTTATAAAAATCCCTTTCAGTGATATTTTAAAAAATCTTTCATCTGGAAATTTATTCTTATTTATTTTAGCCCTTGTACTGACTATTCCGGCTACACTCCTATCATCCTTCCAAACAAAATATTTAACATCGATACAAAAAATGTCGATATCATTCAGAGAAATATTAAAGATCTATTTAACGGCAAGTTTTTATTCTCTATTTCTTCCCGGGACTTTGTTAGGAGGAGCGGTTAAATGGTATAAATTTAAAAAGCATGGTTCAAAGTCATCCGCCGCAGTAGTGGTGGTTTTTAATAGGTACCTTGAATTATTTATTGTTACTCTTATAGGATTACTTTTTTCAATCCCGGCTTTAATTGAATCTAGCTACTCATATTTATTACCCGTGTGGTTTATTGCACTTTTACTATTATTTGCCAGTTATGTCTTCCTTTTGAATGCCAAAGCCTTGAGAAAAATTGAAAAAATATTTAACAAAATTCCGTCGCCCCAGGCTTTTAAAAGAAAAGTTGGAAGCCTATTTACAGCTATGCATGAGTTTCAAAACCTAACATTAAAAGACCACTTTGAAATATTGGCAATAATGTTTTTATATCATTTTTTGAATGTAATATCATTTTATTTATTAGCTTTGTCAATAAATGTTTCATTAAGCATTTTAGTATTAGGATGGATAAGATCAATTGTAATAATTTCCAACATACTTCCGATTTCTTATTCCGGATTAGGTGTCCGGGAAGGAATTATAATATATTTGTTTCACTTTTATGGTGTACCGGCCAGTGGGGCACTAGTTATTTCTTTACTCTCCTTTGCCAGGAATTTGTCTATTCCGTTAGTAGGAGGAATTCTTGAACTAAAGGATTTTTTATATGGTAAGAGTTATAAATCAATTGAAGAACCAATATCGAAAACCTTGAAATAGGAATCTATTCTTTAAGGACTTTTCAGTTTAATTAATTTTAAATGAATTTAACCGATAACAAAAAGAACAATTCTAAAATTCAAACACCGGTATTGTCCGTTATTATACCTTTTTATGGTGATATAAAAGATCTATCAAAATGTCTGGAAGGATTATCCTATCAAAATTTTAATTTTGACTTTGAAATAATTGTAACCGAAAGCGGGAATGATCCTAAAGTTTTTAGTTTAATTAATTCCGTACATAATGCACAGTTAGTTTCATCTTCCTATTTAATGTACCCGGGAAAGGCAAGAAATCTGGGTGTAAAATATTCAAAAGCTAACCTATTATCCTTTATTGATTCGGATGTTGTCCGGCAAAGATTCGGTTGAATTATTCAAAAACCGCAGAATATTAATTATTACATCAAACTATAAAGATAAGTTTTCTAAATTAGAAAAAGAGTTGTTATCAAAATATCAATCGGAAGTTTCATTTTATGAAATTTCCCCTATTAAATCTTTATTAGAAAAAATTAATTTAAAAGATATAGATACTAATGTAGACATAGTACTAATAGGTGCAGGAATAGGTTCTTCAAATATCATGGCTCAGTTAAGCAGTTTAAAAACAGTTTGCATAGAACCAGGAATTTTTCTTGAAATGCTGGTGAATAAGACTCTTAGTACTTCACGTCTTTTTCTTAAAGAAATCTATTAAATCTTGTAGAGGATAAATAAAAATTTTTATTATACTAGGCCGGATCTGTAACTTGAAACAGAAATCGATTTTGAATAGTTTGTACAGGTAATTTATCCATAAACCTCCACTTATTTAATTTGATAGAAGAAAAACTTGTTATTATAATAATTCTAAATTATAATAAAAAAGAAGATACATTACTCTGCTTAAAAAGTGTAACCAATTTAAATTATTCTCCCTTCGAAATTGTATTGGTAGATAATGGTTCCATTGATGGTTCGGTCGCTGCTATAAAAAACAGTTATCCCGGCATTCATTTGATTGAAAGTAAAAAAAATCTTGGTGCTTCGGGAGGGCGGAACCTGGGAATTAAATATGTCAATGAAAATTTCGATTATAACTTCCTTTTTTTTCTGGATAATGATATTACTATTGAGAAAAATGCTTTGACTGAAATGGTCAAATCTTTTTGTTCAAAAGAAAATATCGGTATTGTCTCTCCTAAATGTTATGTGATGAATGCTCCGGGAATAATTAAATATGCCGGAGGCATGACCGTTAATTTTTTTACCGGAAACATTTCTGACATTGGCGGAGGGATAAAAGATGAGGGACAGTTTGAAATATCAAAATTTATTTCAGCCAGCGGCGGTTTATTTTTAGTGAGTAAAAGAGTAATGAATGAAATTAGAGATTTCGATGAACGTTTTAATCCTTATGGCTGGGAAGATGTTGATTTTTCATTAAGAGTTAAAAAACTTGGTTATAAAATGCTTTACAATCCCAAAGCAATTATTTACCATAAAGGCGGTAAAATCGGAAGAGGAAAAGCAATTAATGAATACGAATTTTCGAAGGTAAGGAATTACTTTTATTTATTCAGGAAACATGCGAACTTTTTTCAGCTTTTTATTATTTGTTTAATATTCCCTTTTAAAATATTATTTATTGCAGTTAAAGAAATATTTAAAGGCGAATTTGGAGTAATTGTCTCCCAGCTTCGCGGTTTTTTCAGCTTATTTAAATTCAAAGCAAAATGAATTCAGGTGTTAACTTAAAAAATAAATCGACTATCCAATCTCCGGAAATATCCGTAATAATACCTTTTTATGGTGATGCAAAAGATTTATCCAGATGCCTGGAAGGATTATCGAAACAAAATTTTAATTTTGATTTTGAAATAATTGTGGCCGAAAGCGGGAATGATCCTAAAGTTGAAGATTTAATTAACTCCAAAAATAATGCACATTTAATTTCATCTTCTTCTTTGATGTACCCTGGGAAAGCAAGAAATTTAGGAGCAACATATTCAAAAGCAAACTTATTAGCTTTTATTGACGCTGACTGCATTCCAGCACCCGGTTGGCTTTCCGAAATTTGTTCTTCATTAAAAAACGGAAATGATATTGCGATAGGCCCGGTGATTAATTTATATCCGTTTCATCCTGTTGCTTCTGTTGATAATATATTTCTCTTTATCGATTTTCAAAAACATCGATCATTAAAAAATATAGATCATTTTGCCGGCTGCAATTTTGGTATTTCAAAAGATCTATTTTATAAAGTTGAGGGATTCCCTGAAGATACTGAAATAGCTGAAGATACAATATTTAGTGAAAAGGCAATAAGAAAAGGTAAAGTTTATTTTAATAAAAAAATGGTAGTGAAGCACAGCGGGAGAAAAAGCATTAAAGGGCTTAAAAGACATCATGAAAGTTTCGGTTTCTATAAAGGATATTTAAACTTTCAAGTATCATCAGCACAAAATAATTTACGTAAAAATTATTTTTACCCGGTTATATTAGGGTTCAGGAGATTAATTTATATTTTGATTAGAACTTTGCAATGGAATCCGGTTGGTTTGTTTAGAATTATTTTCTTTTCCCCTTTGCTTTTTCTAGGTATATCATCATGGATAACCGGGTTTCGTAAAGGCGAACAAAAATTCCTTTCGGAAACAACAATCCAGAATTATAGGAGCACTTTAAAGAATTCCAATAAAGAACATGTATGAAAACATCATTTCAGAAAGAATCGCAACCTCTAAAAATCGGACTTATCGGCTGCGGCAGGGCTGTTGAAAGGATCTATTTACCGGCAATAAATAAGTTACAAGACATTAAAGTTATTGCAGCAGTGGATCCAATTGAAGAAAGAAGAAATTTGATTTCGCAAAAATTTGCGGAATGCATTCCGTATGCTTTTATTGACGAAAAACTGGTAGATCAAATTGATGCAGGAATTATAACGACTCCCCCTGATACTCATGTTAAATTAGCTTCGGAATTCCTGAAAAAAAATAAATATGTTTTAGTTGAAAAACCTTTGGCATTAACAAAGGAAGGAGTGAAGAAATTAAAAGAAATTGAATCTTCTTCGAAAGCTTCTCTCATGATGGGCTTTAACCATAGATACTGGCTGCCGGTTGCTAAGTTAAAAGAAAGACTTTCCGAAAATGTAAGAATTGATTATGCAGAAATGGCTTTTTCCAGTGATTACAGCAAGTGGAATCCGGTTTCATTTGTAAGTGATCCGCTTGATGATTTAAGTCCTCATGTATTCGATTTAATTAAGTATATTTTTAATAAAGAAATAATTTCAATATCTGTTAACCATTTAGGTGAAAAAGAGTTCAATCTATTGATTAGAATTACGGGTGATATTTATATTCATTGTTATATCGCTCATAGTAATGATACGATTAGAACCATCAGGGTAGCGAGTTCGTCAGGAAAATTTTTTATAACACTTAAATCGGTTAGAATAACTCCGGAACCGGGTTTTATAAGAAATATTCTGGACATTAATTATAGAGCGAAAACAAAACTATTGAGGAAAACATTTCCAATTAATATATCTTATGAAGTGCAATTAAAAAAATTTTTCGATTTTGCCAGGTCGGGTAAAATTGCTCAGCCGGGAACCGCAGATGGAATTTCTGCTATACTTGCTGTTGAAGCTGTTCAAACATCAATTAATAATAACGGGAAGGAAACTTTCTTAAATGAAATCGAATCCTGACGAAAGGCAAACAGGTAAAAAAGTTCTTGCAATAGCTGTAGATGCCGCGGAACTAAGTTTGATTGAAAAATGGATGGAAGAGGGCTATTTAAAAAATTTGGCTTCACTCCGTTCCAAAGGTGCCTTTGGCAAATTATCTTCAACTGCCGATTGGTTAGCTGGTTCTGTCTGGCCTACTTTTTATACCGGAACCCTTCCCGGTACACATGGCTTCTATCATTACCTTCAATGGAAAAGCAGTAAAATGGAATATGAACGCCCCGGTCCCGAATGGGTTAATGCAACTCCTTTCTGGCGGAAGCTTGGCGATGATTGCAAAGTAATTGCTGTTGATATACCCTTAACTTTTTCGCCCACTCCTTTTAACGGGATAGAAGTCTCCGGTTGGGCATCCCATGACAGGCTATATCCGACTTCATCATTTCCAAAAGAAGAAATGGAATGGATAGTAGATAATTTCGGTGAAGCGCCAATAGATAATGAGATGGGGGGGCTGCAATCATTAAAAGACCTTTTTAACATAAAAGAAGAATTGATTAGTGCAAGCAAGAAAGAAGCCGAACTGGTTATTAACTTAATTAATTTAGAAGAATGGGATTTATGTTTATGCTGCTTTTCTGCTACTCACCGCGGAGGGCATAAATTCTGGGATTATACAAATACGAAAGACTATGTTAACGATGAACAGAAACAAATATTTAAAAATTGGTTAAGGGATATTTATCAATCTTGTGATAAAGCTATTGGTAAAATATTGGATACCGTTAAGGATGATGTTACGGTTCTAATTTTTTCTTTGCACGGGATGGGAGCAAATACATCACTCTCGGAATATTTACTACCTAAAATGATTTCAAATGTTTTAACCGGGAGGAGAAGTTCAAATAAAAACGGCGGTATTATAAAAAAGATTAGAAATAAAATTCCTCTTGAATGGAGATCTAATTTTAAAACACTTTTACCGATACAGATCCAAGATAAATTAACTGCATACTGGCGTATGGGCGGGACTGATTGGGAAAAAACAAAAATTTTTAATTTACTTGCAGATCACCAGGGATATATTAGAGTAAATCTAAAAGGAAGGGAAAAGGAGGGCATTGTTGAAGAAGGTGAAGAATATGAGCAGCTCTGCAATAAATTAATTGCAGGATTAAAAACCTTTAAAGATGAAAAAACAAACGAGCCAATTATTGAAAGCATAAATAAAAGCGATGATTTATTTGATAAAGCAGCAGGGTTTAATAATCTGCCCGATATTCTTGTTAAATGGAAATTTAAACCTGCAGCAAGCTATGCGAAAATTATTTCACAGGAGTATGGAGAAATAGAATGGCCGCTCCCCGGTAAAAATCCTGACGGCAGAAGCGGCAATCATCGACCTGATGGATTTTTATTAGTGGTTGGAAGCGACTTTAAGGCGAATTCAACCTTAGAAAAAAAATATCATATTGTTGATTTAGCTCCCACAATTTTAAATCTGCTTAATATTGAAAAACCGGAAGAAATGGAAGGGAAAGTTATTTCGGAGACATAAAAGGAACGGTATTTTATCGTTTTTATTCAGAACTTGAATAAACTAACCTGATCCGTTTAACACAACAAAAGATAGAATATTACATACCACCTGTAGTGGACGCAAGATTTGCGTCCACTATCAATTGACTTTAAATACGGAAAACTTTACAATATCAAAGTTAGAATTTTTCTTTTTGGGATTATACAAGAAATTGTTCTAGTAATATTCCATCCGAGTTTACTCTTCCCTAAACTTAATTATTGATTTTCTTTTTAACTGAAATACTTACAGTTGCTTAATTAGAAAATGTTTCTGGGGATTTTATGCTTGCGGAAATTAAATCTACGGATAACTTCATTTCGGAATTTCCCCCCAATTCAATCTATTATATAACCAATGATAATAAACGGAAAGCTGTGGTTAGTCCTTATTCTGTTTCAAATGAAGGCGTTTTGTTCCAAATAATTAAAAAGGGAATAACAGCACCAATAATATATATTTCATATAAATACTCATTATGTAATCATTTGAATTTTTAATAATGGAGGAAATATGAAACCCATTAAGCCGATACTCAAATTATACAACATTATAATTTGCTTTGTTCTGTTAATAACTAGTGTTTACGCTCTGGAAATAACAGGAACAAAAGATAATTCAATAAATTCAACGAGAAGTTCTGCATCTCAGTTTAGTTTTTATGCTGTATATGATAATTTGGTAAATACTGAAAGTAATAATATCAATTGTGAGACTGCAGCTATGTGTGCTGACGGAAATAAAATAATTTTTTCCTGTAAAAACAATACCACAGATGATCTTCTGCTTTATACAATTAATACTGACGGTTCGAACTTAACTGCAATACCATTGCCGGGAGATCTCACAAGCATCCAGCAAGTAGCAATTAATAAGGATGGTTCCCGGGCTTTCTTTCATCAGGGGATGCAAATTTATAAAGTTGTGGGGAGCACTGCTACAAAAATTTATGATTATGAAGATCACCCTGAACTCGGCGGATTTTATTCGATCCAAATAACAGCACTAGGTGAATATATATATATAAATACAGCTTCGTCCTACAGTACTGGTTCAATTTGGAAAATGGATCAAACGGGTGCCGGCATTGTTAGAGTTTTCGAATATAAAGATGTACAGCGCGATGGCGGTACCGGCGCAGGTATCCATAAATTTGCT
>Ga0315554_1000793_pt1 | contig 18625 bp, 18 predicted proteins | sample SalMarSW160370MG_FD_202114 | JGI IMG/M metagenome (GOLD analysis project Ga0315554, IMG submission 202114) | Salt marsh sediment microbial communities from the Plum Island Ecosystem LTER, Massachusetts, United States - Salt Marsh Sediment SW1603-70 ... | reverse complement strand
GCCACTGCGCATGCTCACCCATACTAGGGGCGGAGGTACGAATGCGCTGCCTCCTTTGGGCAGGATGTTGAACGAATACTACCTGTATCGCGGCTGGGATGAGTTTGGAATCCCAAAAATTGAAAAATTAAGAGAGCTAAAGATAGACAAGTAGGTAATAAAATGATGAACAGCCGTGAAGTGTACACCCAGGTCTCCCTGGATCTGACGACTATCCAGGAAGCCCTGGGGCTGGCGGAGGCGGCGGTGCGGGCCGGCATCGACTGGCTGGAAGCAGGCACGCCACTGATACTGGCCGAGGGCCTGCGGGCGGTCCAGACTTTGAAGCAGCGCTTTCCCGAGCACCCCGTGGTCGCCGATCTCAAGACGATGGACGGAGCGGGCCTGGAAGCTGAAATGATGATAAAAGCGGGTGCGGATTATGTGGTAGTCATGAGCCAGGCTCATTGGGCCTCGGTGAAGGAGATGGTGCGGGTGGCCCACGATCTGGGAGCAAGAGTGATGGCCGACATCCTGGGCGCGCCGGACAAGCCGGAGGCGGCCAAGAGAATGCAGGATTTGGGGGCCGACTGGATCATCCATCATGTCGGCTACGACGAACGTCACTACGTGAAGAACATCTCTCCCCTCGACGAGATCGATCCCGTGCTGGCAGCGACTACCCTGCCGCTGCAGGCGGTGGGCGGATTGAGCATCCAACAGGCCCTGGAGACCATCCGGCGGGGGGCCAGCTCGATCGTCGTGGGCGCTCCGCTGGCGATTCAGCCGGATCGATTTGCCACCGGGGATGAGTTCGAGAAGGTGCTCGCGGAGGTCGTGGAGAAGACGAAAGAGGCAGCCAAATGATTCGAATCGCCGCCTTCCCGAAGTGCTGGATCGAAGAGATCACGGAAGGACGGATGGGTCTGTATGAATGGGTCGATCGTTCCGTCGAGCTGGAATGCGAAGGGCTCGAGATGTACGCCAAGTTTTTCGAGTCCCTCGCTCCCGCCTATCTGCGGGAGGTCAGGAAGCGCGTGGAAGATCTCGGGATGTGCATCCCGATGGTCTGCTATTCCCCGGATTTCACCCATCCCGACCAGGGGTTCCGTAAAAAGGAAATCGAATCGCAGGTCGAAATGATCCAAGCCACCGCCGAGCTGGGCGGACAGTACTGCAGGACCCTATCCGGCCAGATGCGCCCGGGGGTGGATCGCAGCCGGGGAATCGATTGGGTCGTTTCCTGCATTGAATCCTGCCTTCCCAAGGCGGAGCAGTACGGCGTCTGCCTCGTAATGGAAAATCATTTCAAAGACGGCTACTGGAAGTACAAGGAGTTCGCCCAGAAGATGGATGTATTCCTGGAGATCGTCAACAGGATAGATTCCGAGAGCTTCGGTGTCCAATACGACCCCTCCAATGCGCTCGTTGCCGGAGACGACCCGATCGAGCTTTTGGAGGCGGTTTTCGATCGCGTCAGGACGATGCATGCCAGCGATCGGTACCTGCTGCCCGGCACCACTGTAGAACAGATGCGGGAGGCCGACGGAACCCTCGGCTACCCCAAAAACCTCCTTCACGGCGTTGTGGGCAGGGGATTGAACGACTACGACGGGATTTTCAGCCGCCTTGCCCGCGGCGGATTTCAAGGATGGGTCTCCATCGAAGACGGAGTGAACGGCATGGAAGAGATGAAGGAATCCGTCAGCTTTCTGCGATCGATGCGGGAGAAATACTTCAAGTAACTCCCGACACCCACTAACAGAAAGGACAACTCAATGCTGGCAGTTGTGAAGTACGGTCATGGAGACGGGATGGTTGAGCTTCGGGATGCCCCTATTCCGGAAATCGGCGACAACGATGTCCTTCTGGAAGTCAAGGCCGCCGGCGTTTGCGGCAGCGACATCGAGATGTGGCACAGCCATCACACCTTTCAGGTGAACACCCCGGTGATACAGGGACACGAGTTCTGCGGCATAATCGCCGAAACCGGAAGAAACGTGAACAAGTGGAAAAAGGGCGACAGGGCGGTCAGCGAGACGAGCGCCTACGTGTGCGGCACCTGCTACTTCTGCAAGTCCGGGGATTACAACATGTGTCCCCATAGACTCGGTTACGGGTACGGCGTGGACGGCGCCTTCACGCGCTTCGTAAAAATTCGTCAGGAGATCCTGCATCCGATTCCGGAGGGTCTTTCCTTCGAGGAGGCTGCGATCACCGAGCCGGTCTGCGTGGCCTACAATGCGCTGATCGCACGGTCGAGGATCCGGCCCGGAGATACGGTAGTGGTGATCGGACCCGGGCCCATCGGGCTGAACTGTATCCAGGTCGCCGGAATAGCGGGGGCCGGTACCATAATCGCCTCCGGCACTGCGGAAGACCGAACGCGGCTCGAGCTGGCTGCGAAACTGGGCGCCGACATCACGGTGGACTCCTCCAAGGAGGATCCGGTCGCAGTGGTGAATGAAGCCACCGCGGGTCTGGGCGCGGATCTGGTGGTAAACGCCGCGGGAAGCGCCCTGACCCTGCAGCAGAGCATGCAGATGGCCCGACCTCTCGGGCAGATCACCAAAATCGGTTGGGGTCCGAAGCCGGTCTCCATCAGCCTGGACCCTCTGATCAGCAAGGCCATCACCCTGCAGGGAACATACGGGCACAACTGGAAGACATGGCGCAGCGTCCTCAAGCTGCTGGCCCGCGGAACGGTAACGACCAAACCCCTGATCTCCGCTGTTCTGCCGATAACCGAATGGGAAAAGGGCTATCGGCAGGTGGAGGACCGGAGTGCCGTCAAGGTCATTTTGAAGCCGGTGGACCAGGGGCCGGTGGACCAGGGGGTGAGCGCATGAACGAAAAACGAGAACGATTCACCCGGCTGCTCACAGAGCAGCAGACCATTGTCGCTCCGGGGGTGTGTGACTGCATCGGTGCCCTGATGGTCGAGCAGGCGGGGTTCCAGGCCGTCTACCTGACCGGATTCGGCACCTCGGCCGCTCTTATCGGTAAACCCGACCTGGGATTCCTCAGTTTTGCCGAGGCCTTGGCTCACGCGCAGAGGATCGAAAAGGCCACGCAGCTTCCCGTGGTTGCGGATGCAGAGGCCGGTTTCGGATCCGCCGCCAACGTGGTGAGAACCGTCGAAGAATACGAACGGGCCGGCATCGCTGCCATCCATCTGGAGGATCAGCTCAATCCCAAGCGCTGGAAACCCGACGGCTTCCCGCAGGTCGTACCGATGGAAGAGCACGCCGACAAGATCAGGGCGGCTGTGGAAGCCCGCAGAGATCCGAACTTCCTGATCATCGGCCGAACCGACGCGGTCGAGCGTTACGGTCTGGGGGAGGCGATTCGGCGGGCAAACTGCTATATCGAAGCCGGAGCGGATCTGCACTTTGTCCACGGGCTGGGTGACATCGAGGACCTGCGGCGTGCGGCCGGCCAGATCCACGCTCCGGGGGTGGTCAATTACTCGACCATCATCGAAGCGGGCAACCGGCCCCCCGCCGTCTCCGTATTCGAGCGGATGGGCTACAAGCTGGTCATCTTTCCGACCGAGCTGCTGCTCGGTGCGGCGAAGACCATGGGGGATCTCCTTCTGCATCTCAAAGAAACGGGGAGCATCGAGGGCTGTCAAAACAGACTGCTTTCGATCGGAGAGCTCAAGGAGCTGCTGCACTGGTCTGCGTACAGCGAGCTGGAAGAAAAATGGCTTCCCGAAAACACCGGCTAGAGTGAGGCCCCGTGTTTATTGAGATTGCCCCAAGATCCTGCGGGATTCACTGAAGAGATAGCTCAGGTTTTCCATATTTGTATCCAAAGGCAGATCGCAGCCCGTGCTGATGGTAAGATTGCCGTTGTCCCTGGCCAGGGAGATCAACCCGAGCAGCGCCCCGGCGATGTCTTCCGCGCTTCCATAGGCAACGACGTTCACGGGGTCGATATTCCCGAGAACCTGTATCCGGCCGCGGACCCGCTGGAGCACCTGGTTCATGTCCACCTGCCAGTCCAGGCTGATTCCCGAACAGTCCGTTTCCAGCATGTTCGGGATCAGCACGGTCGTATCACCGCAGATATGAAGGATCGTCGGCACCGCTACGGCTGCGCTAATCTCTCTCAGGTACACCGCCGAGTTTTCTTCGAACTGCCGGGGAGACAGGACCCCGGCGGTGGGCTCCAGGATGCAGACGACGTCGGCTCCATGTTCCGCCAGGGCCCGGGAATAGCGGACGATCGCCTGTGTACAGTACTCCAGCAGATCCCTCAGATAATCCCGGTCCCGGATGACGCTCCTCAGTGCGTTTCCGGCTCCGGTCAAGAGGCTCGCCAGGGTAAAAGGACCTGAAACATAGGCTGCATTTATGCAGTCGAGCTCCTCACTCATTGCCTCGACAACGTTCAGCACCACAGGCATCCTGCCGTCTGCTTCCGGGTTCGGATTTCTCAACCTCTGCAGGTCCGCCGTGCTGCCGACCGGATGCTGCTTCACCGAAAACGCACGATTCTCCGGTCTGCCCAGCTCGGCCCCGCAGGCCTCCGCCTCGATCGACAGGTCCATCATGGTGAACATGGCATCCGGATGAAACCGGTCGTACAATATCTTCAGGCTGGCAAATTGAACATCGGCGTTTTCCAGGTTCTGCTTCAAGCTGGTTCCCGACAGCCTGACCCCCGGCAGTCCCATCAGCGGGGCAATCCTGAGTTTGCTCCACATTTCGTTCATCACGGTCACGACAGCGAGTTCAACAGGGCAGCGGTCGAAAAGGCATCATCGCAGTACGCGTCTGCCCCGATCCGTTCGGCCCATTTGCGGCTGACCGGGGCGCCGCCGATGATCACGAAGAAGCTGTCTCGCCCGCCCTGTGCAACCAATTCTTCGATCAGATCCTGCTGTACGTGCATCGTCGTGGTCATCAGGGTCGACAAGCCGATTATCGAAGCCTCCTGCTTGGAAGCCGCCGCCAGGAACGTGTCGATGCCGACATCGGTGCCCAGATCGATCACGTTGTATCCTTCCGCTTTCAGAACAATCGAAACGATGTTCTTGCCTATTTCGTGAATATCCCCCTCCACAGTACCTATCACTACGGTCTTTCTCTGCATGTTTCTCTTCCGGATATACGGTTCCAACAGGGGCATCAATTCGGAAATCACGTCCGAAGCTACCAGGAGCTCCGGAATGAACACTTCCTTCTTTTCGAACCGCTCTCCCAACTCTCTCATCGCCTTTGTCATCACGCCTATTATTTGTTCAACGGCAATATCATCGATGATTCTTTTCACCGTCTCGATCGATTCGGCGACTTCGCCCTGTTTGATCAGTTCCACAAGATCGCTCAATTCCTTCATAGTCAGTCACTCAAACCTCTAGTAGTGATGCGCAGAGGCAGTCTTCACCATGGCCGCGATATTATCGGGGGGACAGTCCTTGGATATCCCGCAGCCCGTGCAGAGGATGAAGCTGCCGTTTCCGCCGGCCTTTTCAATGCACATGAGGCTCTCTTCGGCAATCTCCTCCGGGCGGTTGACCAGCATGTTCGTGGTGCCGACGTTGCCGATGATGCACATCTTGTCGCCGAGAGTTTTTCTGGCCCGTTCCAGATCGACCTTCTCGTCCAGGCTGATGCCGTCTATGCCCAGGGTTGCGAAAGTGTCGAGTCTGTCGCTCGTGTCCCCGCAGATGTGCAGGTAGACTTTGGCACCCGTCTTCTTGATATACCTGACCAGCTCTTTGACGTAGCGATGACCGATCTCCAGCCACTGCCCGGGAGAGACCACGTCTCCCGAAGATGTGGGATCCGACACGGCGATCACGTCCGCCCCGGCATGAACCAGCGCCGTTGCGTAGACGACCTGATTGGCCAGGGTTATCTCGAGCAGTTCGTACAGCTTCTCCCGGTTGCGGATGATGTCCCTGTATATGTCGTTTCCTCTCAACATCGCCGCGTGCCGGAAGGGCGCCTGCACGTAGGAGTTTACCACGAGCTCGCTCCCGGACAGTTCCTTCAACCTGCTCGTCTGGTTCAGCAGAAGGGGCAATCTTCCGTCTTTGTGAGGATCGGCGATCTCGAGATCGGCCAGGTCGTTATCCAGGTCTTTTACGGGATTGTTGTCCAGCTTCAGCTGAAAATCCTCGGTGTAGGTGAGCCGGCAGCCCATGGCCTCCGATTCCGCATTGATGCCGTGAGCATCCTGGACAACGTCGTAGCCGAACGATCGGGCGCAGTAGTACTGGGCGAACACGAACCGCTCGGCGTTGCCCAGCATATCCGATGCGGAAAAACCCAGATGGTTGACGGTCCAATCTCGATTGAAGACCATCACGGGTACCCGGTCCGGTTTCCCGCCGCCCAGGGCGGTCATAACGCGCTGGTAGGAAGTCATCGGCGAACTCCTGCTTCCTATTTCAGATCCATCCCCATGAGCCTTCCCAGTTTGGCGTAGTTGTCCGTCAGTTTTCGTTCCGGGTGAAGCTCGAAATACCAGGGATAGGACCAGCCGTGCCCGTCAAGGTAACGCAGCGCCTCAACCAGATCAGCCAGTCCCTCTGTCGGTCCGGCGAAGATGATCTCATTGCTCTGGGCCATGGCGTTCCTGCGGTCTCCCCTGCAGGGAGCCGCGACAACGGGACGTTTTTTTTGCATAACCGGTACGACCGTGTACACGCAGGCCGCGTGTCCGGCCAGCGAGCAATCCAGATCCCGGCCGTCGATCGCGTTCTGGGCGATCAGCAGATGCGTCAGTTGTTCGGGGTCGCAATAGATTACAAAAAGATCGGGTTGAAAGGTGCAGGAATTCAGCGGGGCGGACAGCACTCCTTTGTACAGACCCGTTTGCAGCCTCGGCAGCGTACTGCGCGCCCATTTCCTGGCAGCCTCTTTGCTCATGATGGAAGCGGGGTAACGATTCTCCCCCTCCAGAAACTCCTCCGGCGGCTCGGCCAGTCCGAAACCCACCACCGGTTCGAAGCACCACATATCCTCCTTGAGCATCGCCATGGTCTTGCCTTCGACCCGAGACATTGCAAATGCCTGGCAAAGATCGAGATGGTAGCCCAGGTCTCTAAGCGGACGCAGAGCCTCGGCTGGAATCTCGCTCTCATCCTCGATGAGCTTGACGCCGAACGGATAGGTCCGCAACCGAACCATCTGGTATACGATTTCCGCGTTTTCATGCACCTTGTCCAAGATCATTACAGCTCCTTTTCGTGATGTTTGGAGTGCATCATTTCGTATCTGCCTCTGGATTCCAAAGAATGCTTGTGAAGCACCTCCGCAGCCTTCTTTTCGTCCTTTTGACGAATCGCCCGATACAGCGAGCGATGATAGCGCATCGCCCTTTCTCTGCCGACCAGATCATCCTCTATCGCCGTTTCCTCTATCGCCTTTTCGATCATTTTCCCGAGAACTTTCATGATCTCGATGATGAAAGGGTTGTCGGCCGCCTTGACGATGGTGAAGTGGAACAGGTAATCCGCCTCGGCGTGCACCTTAGGATTCTTCTTGTTCTTTTCCATTTCCTCCAAATAGCCCTTCATCTCAATGAGATCTTTTTCCGTCGCCCGCTGGGAGGCAAGTTCGCTGCATTTGAACTCAATGATCTCCTTCGCTTCGAGCAGCTGCAGGACGTCGATCGGGGCCAATTCCAACAGGTTGCTTACGTTTCCCATTATCGTGCTGAGGTCGACCTTCTCTATGGTGCTGCTTTTTCCGTGTTGCACTTTCACAATCCCCATCGCTTCTAGCCTCTTCAGGGCCTCCCTGATGGCCGGCCGCCCAACCCCCAGCTGCTCGGCAAGATCTCTTTGGGAGGGAAGCTTGTCACCTGCCTTGAGTTTTCTCTTGGCGATGAGCTGCTGAATCTGCTTTGAAACGGAATCAGGTATACTCTGTTTGCTAACGCTGATATCGAGCATGTTCGCCTCCCCCAGCCGGCGGAAAAAGGTATTGACAAAATACCCAGCTACACTATAATACTATACTATCACTGGTAAGATCACCTTTCCTATAGGAATTTTAAAAAAAATTGGGGAAAGTGAGCGGGAATCAATCACAACTGATCTGTTGTGAAAAAAAATAATAGGAGGTAGTAGAGATGAGAAGAGCAGTACTGCTGCTGGTCGTTGCCCTGTTGGGCTCCATGGTGGTGTTTGCCGGAGGACAGAAGCCAAAGGCGGAGGCCGCCGAGGTCACGGAGTTTGACTGGCGGAACTTCGAAGGAACCACCATCCGGATTTTGGCCAACAGGCATCCGTGGACCGACGCGATCGAGCCGCTTCTTCCGGAGTTCACCGCGCTGACCGGGATCGATGTCAATCTGGAGGTGTATCCGGAGGACCAGTTCCGCTCCAAGAGATCGGTGGAGATGGTTTCCGGTGTTGCCGAGATCGACGTAACCATGCTGATGCCGATGCAGGAAGGACCGCGGTGGATCAGCGAGGACTGGGCGGTTCCGGTGGATCAGTTTCTCAACGATCCTCTGTTGACCTCTCCGGAATACGACAAGGAAGATTTTCTGGGAGCGGCGCTGGATTCGGAGACGTCCACCACCTACGCCCCCAAGGGCAAGAAGTATCTGGTGGGGATTCCGATAACAGTCGAGAACCAGGAGTTGATGTACCGCAAGGACGTTTTTGAGAAGTACAACCTGAGCGTCCCCAAGACCGTGGAGGAGATGTACCAGACGGCCAAGTTCGTCAATGAGAACATTCCCGGCATGGTTGGGATCGTGATGAGGGGAAAAGGAGCGGCCGCCACCTCGCAGTGGTCCTCGATGCTCTACACCTATGGTGGGAACTGGCTGGATGATAACGGATGCCCGTCGATCAACACGCCCGAGGCGATCGGAGCGTTCGAGATGTGGGGCAAGCTGGCCCGGGACGGCTCGGTGGGACAGGAATTGGTGGCCTACCACTGGTATGAGACGACCACGGATTTCTCCCAGGGTCGCGCGGCCATGCACTGGGGTCCCTGCAACTTCAACGCCATCTACGAGGACCCGGAAAAGTCCAAGGTGGTCGGCAAGGTAGGATATACGCGGATTCCGAAGGGGCCCACAGGACTGAGCATTCCCTACATCGGTACCTGGGGACTGTCGATACCGTACCTGAGCAAGAACCGCGAGGCCGCCTGGTACTTCATCCAGTGGGCGACCTCCCAGGATATCGTCAAGCGCCTGCAGCTGGAGCACATGATTCTCGGAGGACGGAAATCGGCGTGGCAGGATCCTCAGTTGGAGAAGTATCTGCCCAAGGATCTGATTGAAAGCTCCATGGCGAGTCTCGAAGTGGCCAAGCCCTTCAATCCGCCGGTCATTCAGATTTCCGAGTTTCGCGATATCGTGGGCGTGGTTATCGTAACCGCCATACAGGGCGGAGATGTAAAAGCAGCGGCCGACGAGGCCAACCGGCTGGTTGCCGACGCGATCGGCAAATCCGGCGAGTGCCCATAAAAGGTTAGAACCTTGTTTCAGGGAGAGGATCAACCGGTCCTCTCCCTGATTTTTCTGCTTTCATTCCCAGAGTGATTTTGATACTATTTGGTTGCGTGTAATGGTGGAGCGCAAGACAAAAACCAACTTTTCGATACGCGGATTTCTGGAAAAAAGAGCCTCCTTCGTCATGACCGCACCGGCGGTCACCTTCATGACGATCATGATCATCTTCCCCATCGGCTTTACCCTGTACATCATGTTTTTTCGCTGGAGCGGGGGTGTGACCAACCCACCTAAGTTCATCGGGTTGAACAATTTTCTCAACCTGTTCAAGGATGCCAGGTTTGCCAACGCCCTGGTGGTTACGCTGTACATTACCGCTGTGGGGCTGCTGCTGCAGACGGTATTGGGCACGGCGATTGCCCTGCTTCTCAATGAATCGTTTGTGGGCAGAAAGATCATCCGGGCGTTTCTGCTTCTGCCGATGATGGCCACCTGGGTGGCCACCGCCCTGGTCTGGCGCTGGATGATGTACCCGAAATTGGGGGTGTTGAACTTTTTCCTGGAAAAAGTGGGACTTCCGAGGCTGTTGTGGCTTTCGGGCAATGCCACGGTGGTGCCCTCTATCATCATGATCGACACCTGGCAGTGGACGCCTTTGATTATCGTGATCGTGCTGGCCGGTCTGCAGTCTCTGCCCAGGGAGCCGTACGAATCGGCGAAGATCGACGGGGCCCACGGCTGGCAGATACTTTTCAGAATCACCCTGCCGATGCTGCGGCCGGTTATCGTGACGGCCATGGTCTTGAGGACCGTGGACCTGATCAAGACATTCGACGTGATCATGTCGGCAAGTCAGGGCGGTCCGCGTTTCAGATCGGAGAATCTCAATATCTATATCTACAACACGGGCTTGTTCTACTTCAGGATCGGATACTCCGGAGCGCTGCTGCTGGTGTATTTTCTCATCATCCTGGGCGTTACCTACTTTCTGTCCAGGCAGAGGGGAGAGATATCGTTTTGACCTTGTCGGCGACCAAGAGAATAAAAGCCCTGCTCATCTGGATGACGATCATCATCATGCTGGTTGCCTTTCTCTTTCCGATCTACTGGATGGTTCTCTCCTCGGTGAAGACGCAGATCGAAAATCTCGCCTACCCGCCCAGGTTTCTCGTCAAGCCCACCACAAAGAACTACCAGGTGATCTTTGTCAGGGAGAATTACCTGAGGTACATCAAGAACAGCGTTATCGTTGCCCTGGGCTCGGTGATCTTTTCTCTCCTGCTGGGCATTCCGGCGGCCTACAGCATCGTGCACTACAAGCAGAAGCGGGTGGCCCTGTTTCTGCTCCTGGGCCGGATCCTTCCGGGCGTTTCGGTGCTGATTCCCTGGTTCGTGGTGTACGCGCGGCTGAAGCTCATCGACACCTACATCGGCGTGGTCATGGCCCATATGATCCAGGTTTTCCCCCTGGTAACCTGGCTGATGATCACCTATTTCAGCGAGATCCCCGCGAGCCTGCACGACCAGGGGATGATCGACGGCTGTTCGATCTACGGGATCCTGCAGAAGATCATCCTGCCCCTCAGCACTCCGGGACTGGCCACGGCCGCGATCCTGGCCTTTATATTCTCCTGGAACAACTTCATGTTCAGCCTGGTGTTCGCCCAGAGCCGGACCATGACACTGCCTATCGCCGCCTACAAGTTCATCGGCTACGGGGAGATCGACTGGGGGGGCATTACCGCCGCGGCCACCGTCATCACCCTGCCGGTTATGGTTCTCGGGCTCGTCATCCAACGCTGGGTCGTCCAGGGACTGACTTTGGGAGCTCTCAAGGGTTGATCCGGGCCGGCCGACCCGGGCGTACGCTCCGCGGACAGCTGATCCTAACAAACAGAAGAGGAAAAACATCATGAAGGCGCTGGTTAAATATGAAAAGGGACCCGGGAACATGGAGATTCGTGATGTTTCCGAGCCTCGACCGGAAAAGGGGCAGATAAAAATCGAGGTAAAGGCTACGGGGATCTGCGGCACCGACCTCCACATTTACCACGATGATAGCGTGATCGCGGTGAATCCTCCCGTAATCGTCGGCCACGAGTTTTCCGGCTTGGTCGCAGAGCTGGGGGAAGGGACGGTGGGCTGGAACATGGGGGATCGCGTTGTTTCCGAGCTCGGATTCGAGGTTTGCGGTCGTTGCTACAACTGCCTGGCGGGATTTCCGAATCTCTGTGACAGGAGAAAGAGCATCGGCTACTGGTATAACGGAGCCTTTGCCCGGTACGTGATCGTTCCCGCAGAAGGGGTCCATCCACTGCCCGACAACATCGGCTTCGAGGAGGGTGCGCTGACCGAGCCCCTGGCCTGCGTCGTCCATGGCGCCCTGGAGCTTACACCGTTCGCCGCCGGAGACACCGTGCTCATCTCCGGTCCCGGGCCGATCGGCCTGATGACGTTGCAGGTGGCCAGGGCCCAGGGCGCCATTACGATCGTCAGCGGCGTATCGGCGGACCAGAGCCGATTGAGGCTGGCGCGGGAGCTCGGTGCGGACCATCTCGTCGATGTGGAGCGGGAGGATGCGGTTGAAAGGGTGTTGGAGCTGACCGGCGGCCGGGGAGCCGATGTGGTCTTCGAATGCTCTGGAAACGACAGGGCCGTGGACGCCGGATTCTCGGCCATTCGCAAACGGGGCCGCTACACCCAGCTCGGCCTGTTCGGCAGGCCGATTTCGATCAATTTCGAAAGAGTGATTTCCAAAGAGCTCGAGGTGACCGGATCATTCGGGCAGCGCCGCTCCGCCTGGCAGCGGGCTCTGGCGCTGATGGCTCGGCAAAAGGTCTCTTTGGGCCCGCTGGTATCGAATGTGCTTCCGCTTTCCGAGTGGAAGCGGGCCTTCGAGCTGTTCGAGAAGAAACAAGGGTTGAAAGTCGTTCTGAAGCCGTAGCATCCGTCCGATCCATACCGGCTGTCGATGAATATAAAACCGAGCAAGGAGTTAAAGTGAAAGCATTAGTCTATCATGGTGAGAAAAAACTGAACTGGGAAGAGGCGCCGGATCCCGAGATAGGAGAGGATCAACTGCTCGTTGAATCCCGCGCCGTGGGTGTCTGCGGCTCGGATCTTCACGGCTACCTGGGATTAACCGGGCGCCGCATCCCTCCCATGATCATGGGCCACGAGTTTTCCGGCGTGGTCAGGCAAAAGGGCAAGAAGGTCAAAGGGTTTGCCGCCGGCGACCGGGTCTGCGTCCAACCAATCCAATTCTGCGGCGCCTGCGTTTTCTGCCGCCAGGGGTTTCAAAACATCTGTCCCAACAAGAAAATCCTCGGTGTCATGGACGTCAACGGCGCCATGGCGGAGCTGATCGCTGTAAATGCGGACCATGTTTTTGGCCTGGGCGATGGCGTTTCCTTCGCCGACGGGAGCATGGTGGAACCGTTTTCGGTGGCCAATGCCGCGGTGAAGCAGGCGCCGGAGCTGCGGGGCAAGAATGTAGCCATCGTTGGGGCGGGCACCATCGGCCTATGCCTGCTCCAATTCGTCGTCATGGGCAAACCCCGTCGGATCATCGTCACGGATCTCAGCCAGAACAGGCTGTCCATAGCCGAACAACTGGGCGCCCATACCCTCGTCAATCCGGGTCAAGAGGATGCGGTCAAAGCCGTGCTCGAGGTGACGGACGGCATGGGGGCGGACATCGTTTTCGAGGCCGTCGGTGAATCGCCGACAGCTCGCCAGAGTGTCGATCTGGCAAAAATCCGCGGCAACATTGTCTGGATCGGCAACTCCGCCAAGATGGTGGAGATCGACATGCAGAAGGTGGTCACCACGGAGCTCAACATTCAGGGCAGCTATGGTTTTACCACCGAAACATTCAAAGAGACTCTGAGTTTGATGAATGCGGGGAAACTGAGGGCGGAACGAATCGTGTCGGTGAAGCAGCCTCTCTCCGATGGAGCAGCTGTTTTTGAAAAGATGCTTCGGGAAAAAGACAAGCACATCAAGGCTATCCTGATCAGCGGCTGAAACGAGCTCTCCGGTGCGTTCTCGGGTATGCTCTAACCCTCCCGCCTCGAGCCGCCACACCCTCAGCTCCACCTCCCCCTAGCCGAGGCCGCAAATCCGCCGGCTGAGATCCAGGTAGGATTGCACCTGCGACTGCTCGAGGTCGGCGCTGATTCCCCCCAGATGAAGGATGAAGCCTCCTCCCTTTCTCCCCGTCTCCACGCGCTCGCGGATCAATCGTTCCAGGGATCCAAGATCCATGCCCTGAATGGACCGTTTCGTCGTGGCCCAGAAGCTCATCTTCTCTCCGTAGGCTTCCTTGAGCTCGGCCAGATCCATCAAATCCTCGGGATCGAGTGGATTCAGCAGATCGATGCCGGCCTCTACGAGCATAGGAAGGATCTTGTTGATGTTGCCATGGCTGTGCATGTGACAGACGGCGTTGTAGCTGTGGCACAGCTCGGCAATTCTACGGTGCCAGGGGAAAAAGAACTCCCTGTAGGCCTCCGGTGAGATCAGCAGGCCGTTTCTGTCTCCCAAATCATCGGCGAACATGATGCTGTCCACCCCCCGTTCGAGGTAGTTTTCAGCGGCTCTGAGATTCCATTCTCCGAGCTTGTCGACCAGCCTCTTTGTGAAGGACTTGTTGGTCACCAGACCCATCAGGTAATCCACCACGTAGTAGTACCGATACCAAACACCGCTGAAAAATCCGTAGAGCTCCGCGCTGGTAAAATACCCCCTGCCCTTGAAGAACTCCACGCTTTCCCGTACCCCCCGGTACCGTTCGGGATCGTCGACATCCACGCCCTCCAGCCTCTCCAGATCCTTCTCCTCCTTGATGGGATAGTCCACATACTCCCGTACGAAGGGATCCTTGTGCAGCTTCCATCTTCCGCCGGTTTCGAACTCGATAATGACATACTGATCGGTATCTTCCACCTCGATCGTCCGCAGATACCCTCCTCCCACACTGCTGGGGGAAGGTTGGATCCTGATGAGGTCGTGCGCCTCCCGAACCCATGCCGATTCATGCAGATGATGGGACGTGACATCGACGATTGCGTTTTTCAAGAACTCCAGGCGTTTGACCGCCGCTTCCCGCCAGTCGGAGATTTCCGGATATTCGGGCATGTATCTTCGAAGCGCCGCGACGTCGATGAACTCGACCTCCAGCGGGAGAGCCTCGGTTTCCTCGTGCGCCAAAGCCCTGTATACCAGTTCCCGGCCGGTCATGGGGCTGCCCCTTTACGGCCGCAAATCATTCGTCGGGCGCTCATGGTCGAAACGGTAGCACATTCCTCTGCTTTGGCCTACCGTAAACCCAGGGACCCAGGTATACTCAGGAAGCGCCGCGGCGCGGAAGTTGGGTTTCTCCAAGAGTCGGGTTTCTTCGAGAAAGGAAGAGGATTCATGCAGCGGGACGTTCTGGACAGGGTCGTAAAGTGCAAACAGGAGCAGCAGCGGGTGCCTTTCATCATTTGGAATACCTCACCGGTCGTGCTGAGCCTTCTCGGCTTCGACCATCGGCGGTTCTACCTCGATGCCGCCTTCAAGCTGCGCGCCCAACTCCAAATCCAGGACATGTTCCCGGAGGCCCTTCTGCTGCCCGGACCATGGCCCGACTTCGGAGTGGCCGTCGAGCCTTCTTTTTTCGGCTGCGATATCCAGTTCCAGGAAAACGACCCGCCCTGGGTCCGAACCCGAATCCCCGACATCAAGGAGCTTCTCCGACAACCACCGGTCGATCCTGAGAAAAACGGCCTGGGACCGGAAGCGCTGGAGCAGTACCGGTACATGTGGGAGAACCTGGACAAGAGCTACATCGATCGTTTCGGTTACCTCGACGGCCTGGGGTACGCCCTCGGCCCCATGGACACGGCGGCGGAGCTGCTGGGATACAACCTGCTGATGGTCGAGCTGATCGATCATCCGAAGCTCGTCCATGACATGTTCGACCTGATCACCGACTGCCTCATCCGCTGGCTCAAAGCTCAGGAAAAGGTAAATGGCAATCTGAAAAGAGTCTTCATTCCCGAGCACGCCCACGCCCAGGTGTCTCCAGAACATTTCGAGGAGTTCTGTTTTCCCTATATGACCAGGATCTTTCAGGAGTTTCCGGAAGCGCTGCGCCTGTACCACAACGAAGGCGAGGTGTACCACATCATGGAACGTATCCCCGAGTTCGGGGCCGACGTTTTCCACTTCGGGACGGAGATCGCGGAAACAAAAAAAAGAATCGGCAAACAGGTTTGCCTGATGGGAAACCTCGATCCTCTGGAGGTGATGCTTCGCGGCAGCGTGCAGACCGTCAGGCAGGCCGCCCAAGGCGTTCTGGAAATCGGGGCGCAGGGCGGCGGGTTTCTGCTCAGCACGGCCGGGGGCATGGCGCCGGGCACTCCGCGGGAGAACATACAGGCCGCCATAGAGACGGCGGGCGGCTACAGGCTGCAGTACGGCCTGCAGTACGGTTGACAATTTACGGGGTTTTCATATATAACTGGTAAGGTCAGCTGTCCTAATACAAATTATCATATGTCGCCGGTTTCGAACATACCAGGTGAGTGTCAAAACGATCTGCAAAACCTGTTTGCGACCCGTTAGCGGCAACGCAAGATATTCATGGGTGAGGAGAAAGGTGAGATGAAAGAGTACGACATAGCGTTAATCCCCGGAGACGGCGTGGGCGCCGAAGTTACGAAGGAGGCGATGAAAACAGCGGAAGCGGCTGTCCGCAGCAGCAAGATCCGGCTGAACTGGAAATGGTTCGATTGGGGCTGCGACTACTATCTGGAGCACGGGCGAATGATGCCCGAGGATGTGCTCGATGTACTTTCCGGTTTCGACGCCATATTCCTCGGCTGTATAGGAGACGCTTCCAAGGTTCCGGATCACATATCCCTGCAGCTCCTTTTGACGATACGCAAGGGTTTCGACCAGTATGTAAACCTACGCCCCATCTACCTGTACGACGGCGTTGAAACCCAGTTGAAGAAGGCGGTGCCCGGCTCCGTAGACCTCGTGGTGGTGCGGGAGAATGTCGAGGGCGAGTATGCCCAGGTGGGCGGCCGTTTCAAGATCGGCACGACGGAGGAGACGGCTATCCAAACCTCGGTATTTACCTACACGGGCACCGAGCGTGTCATCAGGTACGCCTTCGAGCTGGCCAAGCGCAGGGGCAAGCTCGCCGGGCAAGGCGAGCACGTCGGAATGGTCACCAATTGTTCAAAATCCAATGCTCTGAATTATTCCATGGTGATGTGGGATGAAGTGTACGACAAGGTGGCCCGCAACTATCCCGATATCAAAAGAGATTTTGCGCTTGTCGACGCGCTAACCATGTGGTTCGTAAAAAACCCGGAATATTTCGATGTGGTGGTGGCCTCCAACCTGTTCGGCGATATCATCACCGATCTGGGCGCCATGCTGCAGGGAGGGATGGGCCTTGCCGCCGGTGGAAACATCAATCCAGAAAGAAAATACCCGTCCATGTTCGAGCCCATACACGGCTCGGCGCCCAAGTACACCGGTATGGGCACGATAAATCCGCTGGCCTCGATCGAGGCTATGAAGATGCTGCTCGAACACATCGGGCTGGGCGAAGAGTCCGCCAGGCTCACAGAAGCAATCAAAACGGTGCTCGCCGAGGGTACAGTGAAAACCCGGGACATGGGAGGAACGGCGGGCACCTCTGAAGTGGGCGACGAAATAGTGAAAACATTGAGCTGAAGAGGAGGAGAGCTGATATGGTAAAGGTTGGGGTCGTCGGTTACGGCGTTATCGGCCAGCGGTTGGCCGATGGTGTTGCCCTGCAGGAGGATATGGAATTGGTCGGAATCGCGGATGTCGCGCCGACCCTGGCTTTGAGGGCTCTCAAGGCCAGGGGCATGCCCTACGATCTGTACTGTGCAATTCCGGGAAATGAGAAGCTTCTGGAAGCGGCAGATTTTCCGGTGAGCGGGAATCTAGATGAGCTGATAGACAAAGTGGATATCGTTCTCGATGCCACCTCTGCGGGCGTAGGAGCCAAGAACAAGCAGAAATACCTGGAAAAAAAGAAGAAAGCCGTATTTCAAGGCGGCGAGAAGAACGACGTCGTGGATGTGTTCTTTCACGGATATGCGAACTACGAAAAAGGGATGGGAAAAGACTTTCTGAAATTGACTTCGTGCAATACAACCGGGCTCATCAGGGCAGTGGACTGTCTGGATCGGGCGGTGGGAATGGAAAAGGTTGCCATCACCATTATCCGGAGGGTCGCCGACCCGGGGGATACGCACCGGGGGCTTACGAACGTGCTGCAAATCGATCCGGTACCCAGCCACCAGGCCCTCGATTTGATGACCATCATGCCGCACGTGCCGTGCACCGGGGTATTGGTTCATACGCCGGTCACCCATGGGCATATCATCAGCATCGTTGCCACACCGAAAAAGAGCATTTCCGTGCACTCGGCAATCGAGCTCTTTTCGAGCCACCCCAGGATGATGGTGGTAAAAATCTCGGACGGCTTCAACTCCAATGCCGCTTTCTTCAGATTCGCCCGCGACAAGGGAAACCTGCGGGGCGATATGTATGAAATCGGTATCTGGGAGGAAACGGTTGCTCTGTCGGGAAAAGACATTATCTACTCGATCAATATCCCGCAGGAGGCCGTCGTGATTCCCGAGACCATGGATGCAGTCAGGGCTGCGATGAGCATGCAGACCGATCGATTGCAGGCCGTAGGATTGACCAACCGCTACCTCGGACTAAAGTAGCAGGCGTGGGGACCGTCATGCACCCACTGCATATTCGAACGTTGGACGAGGGGGACTTCCAGGGCAAACGCGTGCTTCTCAGAGTGGATATCAACTCCCCGGTAGATCGCCGCACCAGGAGGATCACCAACGATACGCGCATTCGAAAAAGCATCGCCACAATTCGAGAGCTTTCGGACAAAGGGGCGAAACTCGTGATCATGGCGCACCAGGGAGACACCACGGACTACGCCTCTTTAATCAGCCTGCGGGAGCACGCTGAAGCGCTGTCGGAGGCCCTCGGCACGAAGGTAGGCTTCATAGAAGACCTGGCTGGTCCGGCGGCCGTGGCCCGCATCGAGTCTCTGAACGCCGGGGAGATCCTCCTCCTGGACAATCTGCGCTACTTCACTGAAGAGGTATCCACCTTCGAGGACAGCTGCCGGCTTTCTCCCGACCAGATGAAGGAG
>Ga0315554_1000791_pt1 | contig 18674 bp, 14 predicted proteins | sample SalMarSW160370MG_FD_202114 | JGI IMG/M metagenome (GOLD analysis project Ga0315554, IMG submission 202114) | Salt marsh sediment microbial communities from the Plum Island Ecosystem LTER, Massachusetts, United States - Salt Marsh Sediment SW1603-70 ... | reverse complement strand
TAGACTAAGATTCGAGTGCCCCTTCTGCAACAAGCTTCTCGTAGAAGGCCAGGCATTCGGGATTGGACAGGGCATCTCTGTTCGTGACAGGTCTGCCGTGGATTATATTCGTGACAGCGCTTTCGACCTTCTTCATGTTCGTGGTGTAAGGAATGTCCGGTACAGCAATGATTCTAGCCGGGACGTGTCTTGGGGAAGCTTTCTCACGGAGGTTTTTCTTGATTTTGCTTTGTAGGTCTTCCGTCAGATGATGTCCTTGCGCCAATTTGACGAAAAGGAGGACACGCTGGTCTCCCTCCCATCTCTGCCCTATTGCCAGACTATCAGCGACCTCCGACAGCCCTTCCATCACGTTATATATTTCGGCTGTGCCTATGCGAACACCGGATGGTTTCAGTACCGCATCAGAGCGACCATAGAAAGTAGCTCCCCCCGTATCACTATGAAACACGATGTAGTCCCCATGACGCCAGACACCAGGGTAAACACCAAAATAAGCGTCTCTGTATTTCTTACCATCTGGATCGTTCCAGAAATAAAGTGGCATAGGCGGGGCAGCCGCTTCACAGACGAGTTCGCCCTGTTGATCAAATATCGGGCGTCCTGCTTCATCATACGCTTTCACCTTCATCCCCAAACCAGGTCCCTGCAATTCACCAGCGTATACACGCTGAATCGGACTTCCCGTGAAAAAGCAGCCATTGATGTCGGTGCCACCTGAGCTGGAATTGAAATGCAGGTCTTTCTTGATTTCCTGATACACGTACTCAAACCCTTCCGCTGATAGGGGCGAACCGGTCTGCCACATCTCTCTTAATGATGACAAATCGTAATCATTGGCTGGCTTGATGTGCTCGTTCCTGAGATAGTTAATGTAACTGGCACTGCAGCCAAACATAGTCACTTTCTCATCCTGAATCAGTTTCCACATAGCCCCCGGTCCAGGGTAGGTGGGGTTGCCGTCATATAGAATAATGGTATTGCCTGCGGCCAAAGAAGTTAGCATCCAATTCCACATCATCCAGCTACAAGTCGTGATAAAGAAGTGAACATCATCTCGCTTCAAATCGGTGTGGATTATCAGCTCCTTCAGTTGATTGACCAGAATTCCAGCCGCTCCTTGAACCATGCACTTTGGCTTGCCCGTCGTCCCCGACGAAAACATGATAAACACAGGATGGTCTGCGGGCAACTGTTCAAATCGAATTTCGGGCGTCCCTCTTGACAGAAAATCGTCATAATGTACAGAGTTAGGAATATGGCTGATATCGGGTTTTTCTTCCCTGTAGCGGGCCACTACCACTTTCTCAATAGAGGGTATCCCCTTTACAATCTCAGCAGCGCTGGAAAGGGAATCAAAGGCTTTCGCTTTGTAAAAATAGCCATCAACGGTGAACAGAAGCTTTGGTTGGATTTGACCAAAGCGATCAATGGCTGCTCCAGGGCCGATATCCGTAGCACACGAAGCCCAAACAGCACCGATACTCGTGCTGGCCAGCATAGCCACAGCCGTCTCTATCATATTGGGCATGTAGCCAGCTACCCGGTCTCCGGGCTTGAGTCCTATTCCTCGAAGAGACTGCGCCAGCCGTCCCACGGAGTCATACAGTTCAGCGTAACTCATCCTCACCGACTTCTGAGTTTCTCCTTTGAAGATGAAGGCTGTATTCTTGTCCCTGTATCTCAATAGATTCTCAGCGAAGTTTAGTCTCGCTCCAGTAAACCATTTTGCGCCTGGCATCTTAGTCACATCGTCAACCACCATTTCGTAGCCCTTGGAAGCCTTCACCCCGACAAAATCCCACACAGAAGCCCAGAAATCAGGTATCTTGTCTACGGACCAGTCATAAAGCTCTTTATAGGTATGAAAGTTATGCTTATGTCGTTTATTAACAGAGTCTATGAACTTGGTTATGTTGGCATTCCTCTTTCGTTCTTCCGTCGGCTCCCAAAGTAGCTTGCCCATGGCGTCTCTCCTTTGTTTTGTTAGTGTTTGTGCTAATTGGCTCCCTAGAAATTACCTCCCTAAGACTTGCGATCCGTATCATCGACTGCAGGGATCCAGTATACATCAAGTATTGTGTTGGTGGGGTCTTCTGTTCGGAAGCAGGCCTTCACTTTCATGCCTATTTCGGGCGTTCCGTATTGCAGATAGCCCTTAAATATGGTGCACACGCCAGGTAATTCAACATCAATCTGGAAGTAGGGGGTGGTCAGTTCTATGCCAGCCCCAGCGTACTCCACACGCGCAAAAGTGTGCACCGTGCCAACTATTGGCTGGGGCAATTCTTCCCAGGTCATGGGTTGGTTGCAGTCAGGGCAGTCGGCCCGCGGTGGGAGCCACAGCCTGTGTTCTCCACATTCAGGGTTAACGCATCTGGTGGCCAACAATCTACCCTCCGTCACACCTTTGAAGAACGGAGAGAGTTTTCCATAAGTATGTCTGTGGGCCAGACTCCTCGGCCACTCTATCACTAAGGCTGGTTCGGATTGAAGAACCTTTGCGGGTTTGCCAGTATACTTTGTTAGGTTTCTCTTTGATGCCACAGTTTTCCTCCTTCAAAAAGCCTTCCTGAGAATGCCTGCTGTTACATGTGACCCGACACCGGCGTGAGATATCCAGAGCGCCTGCTTAGCACTAGGAACCTGCAGACTCTTCCAATCTTCCGGCTTCTTCTTGCCAAAAGACTGCCAAATCCTGGGGTCGCCATGGAACTTATCATATTTGCCCTGTAGTTGCCAGAGGCATTCAACTCCTGAGAAGATGCCGGTTGCCCCCACAGCATGCATGGTGCCTATTAATCCTCCTGACAGATTGGCTGGACATTTACCTCCAAAATAGGCATCTCCCGATTCGATGTAATCAGGTTCCTGCCCATAGGGACGGAGCCCAATGTCTCCATAAGTCTGGATGTCACTTATGGTAAATGCGTCATGCAATTCTACGAGGTCAAGCTCCTCAAGCGGGTTGTTGATGCCGGCCATTCCGTAAGCAAAATAGGCGGCAAATCGTGCCGCAGCAAAGCTTTCGAATCCCGGCCAACGTTGGCCCTCTTTTTTGTGCAGGCCCTTATACATATCGGGGGTCTCGTGTGGCAGTAATGGGATCTCCATGTCTCGCCGGTCTGCCACCCTCAGGGTATGACTGCCCCCGGCTATGAAAAGCTCGCAAGGTTTATCGGTCAACTTATAGGCAGTTTTTTCATCGCAAAGCAGCATGCAGGCGGCACCATCGGTCATGGCACAGCATTCCAGGAAACGCAACGGGTAGGTGGACATCGGGCTGTTAAGAACATCCTGAATTGTGTATTTGCCCGGCTGCTGAGAATACGGCGAGTAATAGCCGTAGAGGTGATTTTTAACTGCCACCTTGGCTCTAGTCTCCTCCGAGAGATTATAAGCCCAGGCGAACCGGACGGCCATAGGAGCATAGTAGGCAGCATAAATTCGGGAAAGCCTGGTCTCAAAATCTTTGCAGGCGGCGTTGGCAATATAGTAGTTGCCTGTTCGTGTATCCACTTCAGACATGCGCTCCCAGCCCACCGCTAAGGCTACGTCAGCATATCCACTGGCTATCGCCATAGCGGCTGTCAGCACTGTGGAGCCGCCCGTAGCCCCACCGGTCTTGACACCTATATCGTACATCGGGTCAAGACCGAGGTAGTCAGTCACCTTGGCTTCGCACAGGAGCTGGTCTTGAAAGTGGTCGGCAAATTCGCCACAGGCAAGAAAGTTGATTAACCCCTTGATCTCCACGGGGGACAGCTTTAAGTCATTATTCTCCAACATCTGCCTGAACGCCACCATCACCTGCTCTTCGAGCTTCATTTCCGGGCAGAATTTCTTGTAATTCGTCAACCCCCCGGCAACGGCAAATACTTTTCTGTTCCACTTGGGAATACGCCAATTTCCTTCCTTCAGAGTAATCACTTGAATGACTCCTTTCTATATGTGTTACCGACACCAATGCTATTATCAACTCTAATCGCCCTGAAACCAGCATCCGTTTCTTGTTTTGCATACGTAGAGCAGCCTACTATGTGGTTTCTGCACTCTTTGACTAAAGCCTGGTCGTTACTGAAAGTGCGTACGGTGAACTCTTTAGACAATCTTCACCTGGCGATTGAACGAATACTCAATCTAGAATTGTTGTCCTACTCTATCACCCGACAGAGCTTTTGTCAACGACGCGTGCTCGTCCAGTACCTTAGTGACGCATCACCTCCTTTTGAGGGTCATCGCCTGTGGGGGAATCCAGCAGAAATGTAAGGTCTTTGCACGCTACCAGAATCTTAACAAGATTCTAACATTTGGGTGTTATCATTACTATGATTATGGGGTGGCAAGGAGGGACGATTTTGCAGAAACTAGACTGCCGATCGTTACAGCGTCGGGGTTCCCCGCCAGTTTTTCAGTCTCCCTTTGCCCCAGAGTTACTTTGGCGCGAAACAGAAGTAATTGGCCAGGTAACTCCAAGAATCCAGGGTAGAAGGCCTGTGAAATGCCCAAACCAAAATTCAGCAGCCTTGATCCCAAAAGGAGGTGAATAGCGGAGCAAACTACTAAAGTCTAGGAGAACGGAGAAGATCTTAAGAAAAGGAGGAAATAGTTATGAAGAAGTTTTTGGCAATTTTGTTAGCCGTGGCCCTAGCTCTCAGCGTGGGTCTCATCGGCTGTGGTGGTGGTGAACAAGAAGAGGAAGAGGAAGGCCCGACAGAAGTCGTGTTAGGAGCCACTCTTCCCGTAACCGGTATCTTTGCTGGTTTTGGTGAGCAAGGATTTGGCATGCAAAAGGCTGTGGACGACATCAATGATGAGGGCGGAATATATTTGTCAGAGTGGGATAAGACAGTGCCGGTCAGGTTGGTAATCAAAGATAACCAAAGCGACTTCGCGCAGGTGAGCCAACTTAGTAAGGACCTGGTTTTAACGGACAAAGTAACCGCCCTGCTATCACCTGATGCGCCTACCGACCTGCACGACCCTACATCCGTGGTAGCTAATCAATATGGTGTGCCACAGATTATCTGTGGCGGTCCCTTTGAGCCCTGGTATCACGGTATGCACGAGGGAGAAGACTGGCCTTACACCTGGTTTGCCGGCTTTGCTATAGGTGAGCCGCAGCCAGCTCCGCGCAATGTTCCGGGATATACCATGGTCGATACATGGTTTGGGTATATGGATGAGGTCGGTGCCAAGACCAACACTAATGGGATAGTGGGGGTCTTCGCCTCATCTGACGCAGACGGTATAGGTTGGTATAACACGTTCCCTGGGCTATTGACGGATGCAGGCTATACTGTTGCAGATGTCAGTGGACTGTTCCCCATGGACCTTCCTCAGGACTTCTCGTCCATAATACAGGGGTGGATCGACGCGGACGTGGAAATACTCTGGGGCAATTGTCCCGGCGCTCATTTCGGCGCGCTATGGAGCCAATGTTATGAGGCGGGCTTCCGACCGAAGATATGCTTGGCCGCAAGGGCAGCCCTTTTCCCTGTCGATGTAGAAAGCTGGGGCACAACCCCGCCATTAGGCTGGGGTGTGGGGTGCGAGATATGGTGGTCGCCAACTTATGAAGCGGCGGATGGCTTCGTCGGCATCGGTACCAGAACGGCAGCCTCGCTGGCTGCAGACTGGGCTGCAGAGACGGGCGAGCCATTGAACCGGGGTATCGGACATGGCTATCTGGGAGCCCAGGTCATGCTCGATGCCATCAAGAGGGCAGGCGATGTTGACGGGGACGCGATTAACGCCGCCCTAACCGAAACCGACCTGGACACCATCAGCGGCTGGGTCAATTTTGACCCGGTTACACACTTCAGCGCTGACCCGCTCTCCTTTGGTCAGTGGGTTTATGACCCGGAGAACGCGGCTGAGCCTTTTAGACAGTATATAACGAACTCGGCGCTGGACTTCATACCTGTGGAGCGGGACCCGATATTCCCGATAGATACTTTATTTCCTTGATGTGCTGCGTGTATGACTAGCCTACAGGCTAAGGTCTAGGTGCGGGGAGACCGATATGGTGACAAGTTGTCACCATATCGGTCTCCCCTATATAATACAGTGCTGAATCTTGGGGCATAGATGGAAGATTTTCTGATCGGATTAGCTCCTCCTATCATAAAGGGCATTTTCCTGGGGGGCCTCTACGTTGTGATTGCCTTAGGTCTTTCGCTGGTTTTTGGGGTGATGAAGCTGATAAACGTGGGGCACGGAGACCTGGTCATACTTGGCAGTTATTTCGCTTTTGCAGCCATGAGCTGGTTGGGAATGGACCCTTTTCTCGGCTTAGTTATGGGCGTGCCCCTGTTTTTCGGCTTCGGTTTCCTTGTGCAGAGATTTATCATCAACCGAACTTTCAGGGTGTCTTTGGACGCTGCACTGATTGCTACTTTCGGGATTTCCATAATAGTTCAAGGTCTTGTCCAGGCCATCTTTACTCCATTCGCCAGGAGCTTGAACACGTCTTACCGACTGGAGACTTTTGCCGTGGGACCACTTACTATCTCGCTTAGATACCTGCTCGATTTTATTGGCGGTTTGGCGGTGATGATTGCCCTTCGTGAATTCCTGAGGAGAACTTATCTGGGCAAGGCAATCAGTGCCGCCTCACAGAACAAGCCAGTAGCTCAGCGTATGGGAATAAATCCGACTCGCGTTTATTCCTTCGCCTTTGCCATCGCTATGTCCTGTGCCGCTGTGGCGGGTGTGCTCCAGGGATTGACTTTTTCCTTCACCCCGACGTCAGGCCCCCCTTTGCTGATCATCTCCTTTGGCGTGATAATATTGGGGGGTTTGGGCAGTATGGCTGGGACATTTATCGGAGGCATGATCTTTGGGTTGACCCAGACCCTCGGGGCTTATCTCTCGGGGGGTTCTATGTTGGTTCAAAATATCGCCGCCTATTTGCTGGTGTTTGTGATATTAGCCGTGAGGCCGCAGGGCATATTTGGTCGTTAGAGATAAGATGAAGATACCCCGATTGACAACACTAATATCAGTAGCAGCCCTGGTGGTGCTGGCATTATTCCCGGTAGTAGGAGTCAGTCTGAGTTGGCTTAATTACCTGTTTATCTTCTTCATATACCTGGCTCTGGCAAATATGTGGAACTTGCTTGCCGGCTATAGTGGACTGATATGCCTCTGCCCGCATGCCTTTGTTGGGCTGGCAGGCTACACCCTGGCCATAGGCACGTGGCTCGGTGTGCCTTTTCAGGCGGGGCTGATTGCCGGAGCTATAGTAGCGGCACTGTTCGCTCTACTCATTTCCTACCCTGTCTTCAGGATGAGGGGCATCTATTTTGCCATCGGGACACTGATTCTACCGGAAGTGCTCAAGGTTTGGTTCTCCTACTGGCGCCCTGTCGGGAACGTCTACCAGGGCATGGGTGCCGGTTACTCGGTGACAGGTGTAGCTGGTGTCACCCTGGTGGACACTTATTGGCTGGGCCTCGCCATCGCGGCGGCGTCAATTTTCCTGGTATACATGATTTTGAAGACAAAGCTGGGCCTGGGGCTGACGGCAATTCGCGATAATGAGAACACCGCCGCAAGTGCAGGAGCAAATGTTTTCCGATTGAAGTTGTATTCCTTTATCATTGCCGCCTTCATAATGGGCATAGCCGGCGCCGTCTATTACATCTTCAGTCCGCGTATAAACCCGACGGGCGGCTTTTCTATACGGTGGTTACTTGTGCCGTTGATGGCAACTGTCATCGGGGGCGAAGGCCTTGAAGAGGGGCCGATTATAGGAGCAGCCATCGTCACTTTCTTGACATTCCGATTGGCTGACTACGGTGCCTGGAGCTTGCTCATACAGGGAATCATACTGCTTGTGGTGGTGACAGTGATGCCACAGGGTATTGCGGGCTTGCTGCGCCAGGTCGGGGCCTATCGCTTCCCGGTAAAACTCTTCCAGGCAGCCGAAGGCAGAATCCACAAGTCCTGAAGTAGGGCCGAGGGCCATTTGCCCGGTGCAGGTTCTATGAGATACAATTCAGCGGAGTAGAAAGGTAACGATGACGGAAACAGCGGTTCTTTCACTCGATAGGGTAACCAAGAGTTTCGGGGGGCTGGTTGCGGTTAAAGATATGACATTTGAGGTTCAAGCAGGTGAAGTCGTGGGTTTGATGGGCCCTAATGGTGCCGGCAAGACGACCCTATTGAATCTCATAGCCGGTGTATATCGTCCTGACTCGGGCAGGGTGCTATTTCAAGAGAAGGACATCACACGTTGCGCACCACACAAAATCTGTCACCTTGGAATTGCCAGAACTTACCAGATTCCCCAGCCGTTTACCCATCTATTGGTCCGGGACAATCTTCGGGTAGCGGCAACATACGGGTGCAGAAAAGGTGACGCATCTGACCTTGACGAAATACTTGACCTTGTAGATTTGTCCAAACAGAAGGGCACCATGGCGGGCGATTTGGCAACGGTCAGTCTTAAGAGACTCGAGCTAGCCAGGGCCCTGGCCAGCAACCCAACATTGATATTGCTCGATGAAATAGCTGCAGGCTCAACTGAGGCGGAACTCCCGCGGATACTAGACATAACAAGACAGGTGCGCAAAATGGGCAAGACAATTATCTTGGTGGAGCATGTCATGAAAGTGATGGTGGAGGCAGTTGACAGGATAATCGTAATTGACAAAGGGGAGAAAATCGCCGAAGGGACGCCGGGCGAGGTAATGAAGGACGAGAAGGTAATGGCAGCCTATTTCGGCTAGTGTTGACAATAAGCTCGTCGTGAACTGAGATGGAAGAGTCTGGTCAAGGAATGTCTCAAGGGCCACTGCTAAAAATCACCAATGTAGATGTATTCCACGGCACTTTCCAGGCCCTGTGGGACGTGTCACTGGAAGTTAAGGCCGGGGAGATAGTCGGTCTTATTGGTGCCAATACCTCAGGTAAATCTACCCTGTTGGACGCAATATCAGGTTTGTTACATCCTGCTAAGGGCAAGATCGAATTTGATGGGCAAGATATCTCCGCTATGGAGCCCTTCCAGATAGTTGAACTTGGCATCACCCAGGTTCCGGAAGGAAGAGGAATCTTTCCCGACATGAACGTGCTGGACAATCTAATACTGGGTTCATACAATCGGAGGGCGCGGTCGAGAAGAAAAGAAAACCTGGAAAACGTCTATCAACACTTCCCGATACTGGAAACCAGGAAGAAACAAACGGCCAAAACACTCAGCGGGGGAGAGCAGCAGATGCTAGTGCTGGGGCGGGGTCTGATGGCGGACCCCAAGCTTATGCTGCTGGATGAGATGTCTCTCGGCCTTGCCCCTATTATTATTACCAGCCTATACAAAGCGTTGCAGGAAATCAGAGAGAGGGGCATTACTATTCTCTTTGTGGAACAGAATGTGAAGCGAAGCCTGCAGGAAGCTGACCGGGCCTATATTCTGGAAGTGGGGCGTGTTACCCTGAGCGGCACTGCTGGGGAACTCCGGGACAACGAGGGGATCAAGAAGGCATACTTCGGCGTGTGAATTATGAAGTTGACTAGAATGTGCCGTTAGCTACCAGTATGGCCTGGCCCGGGATGTTCCTGCGCATTCACCTACTCAACTCTACACTCCCCTATACAGTAGTCAGCGGCTAGATACGACAGGTGGCAATGGTGTGCCATCCTGGGCAACCGTCTCGGTACGACAGAAAACGGTGTAGTCATCGATTTGCTGCTGCGTACGGTATCTGGACACATCAAACGAATCATAGTGAACCATCTCGTTCCTGTCTCTCATAGTCTTCCCAGGTGGTTCCATATCGGGATAGCCGATCACCAGCAGTTCGTACACCATGAACTCTTTGGGAATTTCTAGAAGGGCTTTGATTTGTGCCTGTGCAAAAGGGGTTTCAATGACGGATACCTGCTGTGCACCAAGCCCTAGTGTGTTTGCTGCCAAGATCATATATATGAGTGCATTTGCCATGGTTGTGATAAAGATTGAGTTACCGATTGTCATGGTCATGGATTTGGGATAAACCTCTTTGGTTCTAGTGTCACCGCAAGGCAGAATGAATATCGGCGCAGTAGCAAACCCTGGCTTTCCCGCGGGCGGTGCAGTATATTTGGGAAACCTGAGCTTTGGCTCCCTGAGCATCTCCATCTTGTGGGTAATGGCATACTGCTCCTGTGCTATTTCTGCGATCTTGTCTCTTAACTCCTTTTTCCTTATGACAATGAACTCCCAGGGCTGTGAGTTGCCTCCTGAAGGAGCCCAGCGGGCAGCTTCTATGATTTTGTCGATATACTCATCGGGTATAGGGTCAGATTTGAATTTGCGGATGCTCCTCCTCTTTTTTATCAGTTCCAGAAAACCCTCATAATTCATGTATGCCCTCCTTTTCCGTACTCTGTGCTAGTCTTGCGATCCGTCCCGCTCAGAAGAATTCCCATTAGCCGCTGCCAATGTGCGTACGGAACAATATCAGACACGACGACTCGCTCTTGTACTATGCCCTGATGCCTCCCGTGCCCACCATATAATGTCGTGCCCCACGCCCTGAGTCATCGGCGAGCCCCAGGGTATCACACTGTATTAGCTAATGCTGTTTACTCCCTGGAAATAACGCCAATCACGTCTATCTCGACCAAAAACTCAGGTCTTGCCAGACTGGCGACTTGCATGAAGGTACTGGCCGGCGGATTGTCGACCAGAAATGGGGCATGTTTCTGATAATACTCTAGCTCTGTCTTTCGCATACGAGGATAATCCGCTAAATTCTTGAGGAGCATGAGTGTCCTGACAACGTTATTCATGGAACTTCCTGCCTCCTCCATGGCCAGCCTGACCTTGTCAAGGGCTATTATCATCTGCTCTTCAAAAACGTCAGTATCTGTTTTGATAGTTTCCGGGTTCATGCCTTGACAGCCAGAGACAAAGATCAGATTGCCGACCACGACAGACCTAGAGAACTTAGGTGATTCGGCAGCTACATAAGGATAAGCCAGCTTCTTACCACCCCAATACTCCGGATAATTTTTCACTTCTCGGTTCACATCTATCACCTCCTCTTTAAGAATGAACTCAGTTAGGTTATAGATTATAATCGTCTCCAGCCTATTGTCAAGGAGGGATCATCAAGACCTATCACGTCAGGCGAGCACAGGTGGTTGACAAGCTCCATCTGAGTCAACTACACTCTACTACAGAGCCGATCGGCCGTCCAATACAGTTCGTCTTGAAGTGCCAGCCTTCCGGATTGTGCTGGTCAAAATTTCAGGACGAGTGATGGAGGGAAACATGGTAGAAAAGGAAAAATCTAGAAAACGACCCAAAGAGAAAAGCAGCATGGCAGATGTGGCAGAACAAACGCTTATTAGGGATATCAGCTTCTGCGGTGTACCTGAGAATGGTTCCAACGCCTCGATGGTGGACGTCAAGGATGGCAAAATCATACGTATCCGCCCGATGCACTACGACTGGAAGTATGATCCCAAAGATATGAACCCCTGGAAGATGGAATCGAGGGGCAAGATTTTTGAGCCCAGCATGAAGACCCTGCTGCCGCCGTACTCGATTGCCTACAAGAACCGTGTCTATTCGCCGGCACGTATCCTCCACCCTATGATGCGTGTCGACTTCGATCCCAATGGCAAACGCAATCCGCAAAACCGCGGCATAAGCAAGTATAAGCGCATTTCCTGGGATCAGGCTCTTGACATCATTGCCAGCGAGATGAATCGCATCAAGGCGAAGTACGGACCAACTGCTCTTCTTTATGAGAGCGACCAGCACGGCGAGAATAAGGTTGTGCAGGCCTGCCATGGGGCCGGCCGCAGGCTGCTCCGCCTATGGGGTGGTTTCACACAACAGAACCGCCAGCCAGACAGCTGGGAGGGCTGGTGGTGGGGGAGCAAGCACTTCTGGGGCTGCGAGCCGGTCGGCCAGGGACAGCAAAGCAACCTGCTCTACGATATCGCCAAGAACGTTGAACTGCTCCTTTTCTGGGGCTGTGACCAGGAAACTACGCCGTGGGGCTGGCAGGGCCAATTGCCGAGCCGGTTGAGCTACTGGTGGACGGAAATCGGCATCAAGCAGATTTACGTGTGCCCTGACCTTAATTATGCCGCCGCCGTGCACGCCGACCGATGGATACCGATCCTGCCAAACACCGATGCGGCGATGTATCTGGCAATTACTTATCACTGGTTCAAGAACGGAACCTATGATAAAGAGTACCTCAAAACTCACGCCGTTGGCGTCGAAAAGTACCAGGCCTATGTCATGGGCGAAGAAGACGGAGTGCCCAAGACGCCTGAGTGGGCAGCGCCCATCACCGGTGTGCCATCTCGTGTAATCAAAGCGCTGGCCGAGGAGTGGGCGAGCAAACGCACTACCGTGGTTATCGGCAATGGTGGCCCTGGCATTCGCGGTCCCTATGCTACGGAGGCAGCCCGCCTGCAGAATATCTGTCTGGCCATGCAGGGACTTGGCAAGCCCGGTGTTAACCAGGCCAAAATGATAGAGTGGGGACTTTTTGACAAGCCGGACCAGTACGCACAACCCAAATCCCTACGTGTACCCAACCTGCGTAAGGCCTACAGGGGCGGCCATCCGGATGAGACCAATCACCCCTCGTTTATCCCCAAGACCTATATACCGAAGGCTATTCTCGAAGGTCAATGCGATTGGTATGGCGTCGAATCGGAGACAGCCCCCCGTGAAGACCAGTTCGTGCACTACAAGTACCCGGCGGACGGTTGCGCTAAGATCCACATGGTCTGGACCGACTCACCGTCGTGGGTCACAAGCTGGAACTGCGGCAACGACTACATCCGGGCAATGCGTCATCCCGATATTGAGTTCATGTTCGCCCAGCATATATGGTTGGAGAATGAGTGTTTGCTGGCCGATATTATCCTCCCGGTGAATACCAAGCTCGAAGAGGACGACATCGCCGTCGACATCTTCAGCGGGCAGTACAACCTGCTGTTTCCTGAACACAAGTGCATGGAGCCCCTCGGTGAGTCGTACAGTGACTACGAGATCGTATGTAAACTTGCTGAGCGCCTGGGGTTGTTGGAAGAGTACACCGAGGGCAAGTCTATCCCCGACTGGATCAAATACGGCTGGGAAATTTCCCGCTGTGCCGATCTCATCAGCTGGAAGGAGCTCAATGAGAAGGGATACTACGTAGTACCTACGGCCGATAATTGGGAGGATGTGCCCGCCGGCTTTTTCGAATTCTATAAGGACCCTGACAAACATCCACTTTCGACACCGACCGGCAAGCTCGAATTCGAGGCTACCGGTCTTCGCAAGCACTTCCCCGATGATCTGGAGCGGCCACCGGTGCCAAAGTGGATTGCAAAAGGCATTAGCCACGAGGAGACTATCGGCACCGAACGCTCCAAGAAGTACCCACTGCTTGTGTGCTCCAACCACCCGCGCTGGGGCGTCCACTCAGAGCACAAGGATATGATCTGGCTACGCGAAATTGAGACCTGCAAGGTAAGGGGTCCCGACGGCTACCAGTATCAGCCGGGCTGGCTGCACCCCTCGGAGGCAGAGAAGCGGGGCATTAAGAATGGGGACATCATCTCAATCTACAACGACCGGGGGACGGTGCTGGCGGGCGCATATATCACCGAGCGCATCATGCCTGGCGCGGTGTATATTGATCACGGTGCGAAGTGGGACCCAATTGCCCTTGGGGAGATCGATCGTGGTGGTGCCATCAACACTGTCGTGCCCCGCAACACCACTTCGAAGAATGCAGTTGGCCATGCAGTCAGCGGCTTCCTGGCACAAGTCGAGAAGACCGACATGGAAGCACTCAGGCGCAAGTATCCGGAAGCCTTTGAGCGTCCCTTTCACCCGCATGCAGGTCCCGGCTTGGAAGCCTGGATTGAAGGAGGTAAATAATGGGTAAGGCCCTGATTATCAACTACGATATTTGTAACGGTTGCTACTGCTGCCAAGTGGCCTGTAAGGACGAGCACGTCGGTAATGACTGGACTCCCTATGCCAAGCCTCAGCCCGCGACCGGGCACTTCTGGATGAAAGTTACTGACATGGTCAGGGGGACTGTTCCCAAGGTCAGGGTCACATATCTTCACGACATATGTCAGCAATGTGATGAAGCACCTTGCATCCCCGCCTGTACAGCACATGCGATATACAAGAGAGACGACGGCATAGTTATCATCGACCCCGAAAAATGCCGCGGCCACAGGAATTGCCTTGATGCTTGTCCCTATGGAGTGATTTATTTCAACTGGGATCTTAATATAGCTCAGAAATGCACCATGTGTGCTCACCTCCTGGACAAAGGATGGAAAGAACCCAGATGCGTGGATGCATGTCCAACGGGAGCGCTCAAGTTCGGTGAGGAAGAGGATCTGAAGGATGATATAAGCAAATCTGAGATACTACATCCCGAGTTCGGAGCCAAGCCGCGCGTATACTACAGAGGCCTGCCCAAGAGCTTCGTAGCCGGGGCCGTCTATTCCCCGGAAGAGGACGAATGTATACAGGACGCAGCTGCTACGTTGACGGACTCCGACACCGGTGAGAAATTCACAGTCAAGACTGACAACTTCGGGGACTTCTGGTTTGAGGATATGAAGGTTGACCATACTTATTCCCTGAGGATAGAGAAGGATGAATACTATCCACAGGAGATACACGACATACGGACAGCAAAGGATGTGAACGTCGGGGACGTAGAACTTCACAGAAAAGTGAAGGCCCGAAAATCCTGACCCGAAAGCGCCCTATCCCTCTTCCACCGAACCTGCGGGAAACAATAGCTAGTGGTTGCTTCTGCAACAAGACTAAACGGCGTGGTTTCACGACCGCCTGGTCAGCTTCACGACTCCTAGATGTTTGTCGGTTCTCAGGTCAACATTGACCGTCTTCGCTTTGTACCCCTTACATTCAAACTTCACCGAGTACTTCCCCGCGCCGAGGCCATCAAGTTCGAAGTCTCCAAAGTTGTTCGTCAAGGTCTTCCTAGATTTGCCTTTGGACTGGTTCGTCAGGGTTACCGACACTCCCTCAGCACATTCATCCACGTCCCCAAATACAACGGAACCGGCAATGAGAAGTTTGGGCAGACCCACGTAGTACACTCTCGGCTTGGTTTTGCGTCCAGGATCAAGAGCCTCAGTCTTCTTGGATGCCACGATTTTGGAAACGTCGCTCTTAGGGTCGTCCAGGTCGCCGAACACTAGAGCCTCACTGGGACACACCTGCACACACTTGGGGATCTTTCCCTCTTCTAGCCTTTGTACACAGAACGTGCACTTTTGTGGGAGCTGCTTTTCCTCGTTCCAGAATATTACATGATAGGGGCAGGCGTCCACTATCTGTTTTTGTCCAACTGCCTTCTTCGGGTCTATTATCACTATCCCATCGGGTCTTTTATATACCGCGCGGTTCTTGGCAGCCTTGACACAGGGCGCGTTGTCGCACTGCATACAAGGTACGGGTATGTATGCCACCTTCACCCAAGGACACGCCCCACGCTCCTTCTTGACCAGGTCTATCCAGGATTGTCCATGCCTGGGCTGAGCCGCGGAATAGGGGGGATAATCGTTGTCCCAGTACTCATCCTTGCAGGCTATGAAACAGCCGTAACAAGCATTGCACTTCGTTATATCTATTACCATACCCCATTTAGCCATGTTTATTCCCTCCTCTTCTCAATTTCAACCAGGCAGGAATTCGGGGCCATGCCACAGGCATTCTTAGATATAAAACGATGAGGCGTCAGCAGGTTGATACATCCACCTCTATCTGGCGATTCGCCAGGTTCTCCGATCGGGTCATAAACAGCACAGGACTCATACGAATGGACCATGCCGTACGGGACACGCTCCGTGACCTGCGCCGCACATATGACAACGGCTCTGTCGTTGTATACGTTGACCAGATCACCATCCCTTATGCCCCTTTTCTCGGCGTCTCTGGAATTTATCCGAATCACCCAGTAGTACCGCCCATCTTCCTTTTTGACTCTGTGCTCCGGTATTTCATTTATCCAGCTATCTTTGCCATCATACATGGTGTGAAAACTATACCTCGGGTGAGGCGTAATGAGCTGAAGGGGGTATTTGGAGTAAAGCTCAGTTGTGTGATGACCTTCCCAGGAAGGGATATACTTGGCCACGGGTGGCCTTTCCCAGTCATCGGGGTCGAACCGTTTGAGGCTTTCTGCCTCAAACTCGATTTTACCGGTCTGGGTAGCCAGGTTACCTTCGGCATCGGGTATGCTTGCTACCCCTCCACCCACAGGGCCCCAGTCTGGTGTATCGTTCTTCCGTCCCTCGGCAAACCATCTCAAACTTGGTGTGGATTTATAGGGTTTTGGCAGGGGGACAACAAAGTAGCCTTTCTTTTCAAACTCTTCCCAAGAAATGTACTTTGGCAGGTCGGTTACCTGGAACAGCTTCTTTACCCAGTCCAGCTCGGTCAAGCCGCCTTCCGTGAACTTCTCGTAGAAGCCAAGCCTCTCAGCCACCGCAGCGAATATGTCGTAATCCGCCTTGGATTCTCCCAGTGGTTCAATACATTTCTTCTGTAGTACTATTGTCCGATGGTTAACTGTATAGTGGCAATGAGGAATGTAGCCCGAGCAGTTAGCCCATTCTCCGATGTCCCATCTCTCGAAATTGGTGCAGGCTGGAAGTATCAAGTCAGCAAGTTGCGCTTCACCTTCCATCCAGACTGACTGGTTAACTACAAACTCGAGCTTGGGACTCCGGTACATCCTCACCCACCTGTTTGTGTTGTTCATGGTGCCGATATAGGAACCACCATACCGCCAGAACATTTTCACCTCAGAGAACCCATCTTCAGGATACTTGTATTTCTTGAGCTGATATTCAGGCGAAGTGCCACAAAAGCCCTTCCCTCGCCACTCCTGAGGCGGATTCAAAATGCATTCGGGAAGTAGGATTCTGGGGATATGCTGTCCCCCAGGATCATTCACTTCAGACCTTATCGGATGTCTTGTTATTCCTGTCGCAATCATTTGATAGCCCGCCGCAGAGTTCAGTGCGTCAGCTGATATTCCCCCTTCAGCATACCCCGGGAAGAAGAAGTCGAAATTCTGGGGGGCACCGTAGTTTGTTGTCCATATGTTGCTCCCTGGCTTGCCCATCCCCTGCATGGCTGCCAGCATAACCATATACCTTGCCCACTCTGTCCCATAGGCTGTCCTGCAGGCCCCTCCTCCAAGTGCGCTCCCGGAGGCCAGCATAGTCCTTCGCCTGGCCCACTCTCGTGCCAGCGCCCTAATCTCTCGTGCCGGTACACCTGTTTCCTTCTCAGCCCATTCACTCGTCTTGGCAAAACCATCTTCTTCACCCAGTATATAGGCTTTCCACTTCTCAAATCCGTGCGCATGCTGCCTAATATATTCTTTATCGTACGTGCCTTCCGTAAGCCAGACATAGGCGATAGCTGCTGCCATCGCTGTGTCGGTTCCCGGCCTGGGAGCAAACCATTTATCAGCGAAATTCACAGCGGTGGAATTGTAATGTTGGTCTACGAAAATCATTTTCACCCCTAGCTCCTTCAGCCAGGAACGCCACTGATTTGACTCCTGCCCTCCATAGATTCCGGAGGTGCTTTCTGGGTCAGAAGACCAGTAGATCACCATCTCGGCGTGTTTCAAGGCATCTTCCAAGAGATCGTATTGCGATGAAATTCCCAGTCTCCAGGCAAACCCCCACATGTGCATCGCTCCCCAGTGCCACCCCTCCCAGCTATCAGGATTGTGGTCCGCATAGGTAGCATTCAATATTCCCATGAACCTTAAGAGGCTGCTGTGCCTGTAACCTATATTGCCCCAATTGTGATGTGAAGAAGGCGTGGTAAGAACTGCGCCAGGCCCATAAGTCTTCTGGATACGCTCTATTTCTTTGGCCAGAATATCTAAGGCTTCGTCCCAGCTGATTCGCTTGTAGCCTGACGTGCCTCTGTTTTCAGCTTTTCTATCTCCTCGGGAATTGAAATCCACTCTCTTAAGGGGATATAGAAGCCTGTCAGGGGAATATATCCTTGATCTTTCAGCCAGGGCATAATTTGCAACCTTCGCCATTCTGGCAGGGGAGAACTTCCTTCCCCTTGCCCTGATAACCCAGGATTCAGCATCATCAGGACTGAGCTCCAAGGGTTCAACGCGTGTTATTTTCCCGTTTCTCACGTACACCAAAAGAGGTCCGCCGACAGTACAATTGGTAAATACTTGTTCGTCTTTCGTAGCACGCGCCATATTCTGCCTCCTCTTTTTACGTCTGACTTGCTCTTATTCTAATATGATGGGATCAAGAGAGTCAACACCTATTGACTAAAAATCTCTGTTTGCTATACTTAGGTGTAAACTCAGCAAGCTTACGAATGGGGAGGCACGATATGCAAGCATTTAACAAACTCAAAACAGTATCACAGTCAGGAGACATTTTGCGTGTAGTCATTGGGATTGTGGTCTTTGGTTCGATCTGGGGGCTTGTGGAAGCTACTCTGGGGGGAGCTTTACACTTTCTCCATGTCCCCCTCTTCGTCAAAGGGGCGATTCCGGCAGGCATCGGCATCTCAATCATGGCAGCATTCGTCGTCATTTATCGGCGACCCAAGCTCGTATTCTTTGTTGCAGCGATCGCCGCCATGTTCAAGCCGCTGAGCGCCGTGATTTATGTTGAAC
>Ga0315554_1000790_pt1 | contig 18695 bp, 12 predicted proteins | sample SalMarSW160370MG_FD_202114 | JGI IMG/M metagenome (GOLD analysis project Ga0315554, IMG submission 202114) | Salt marsh sediment microbial communities from the Plum Island Ecosystem LTER, Massachusetts, United States - Salt Marsh Sediment SW1603-70 ... | reverse complement strand
TGGTACGCCTACAACTTCGCTACAACCCGAAAGCCTATTATCTGCCAATTCGCCAAAATGCCTATCCCATAAGTGCTGTATTATCAGGGCATTATAAAAGAGTCAAAATTTAGCGCCGTTTTCAATGACCGTTGCTCTATAGACTGTGCACATCGACGCTTTGTTGAAGGAGTCGGTCGGCTTCCATGAGGCACAGAACAAGCAGGCTTAAATGTTAGCAGCCTGAATAGGGGATTGATCGGGGACAACTATGGCGAGAATTGACTGGTCTCGGTTCGGTGGATTTGTATAATTGGGGGCGTTGGAAGAATCCATTGAAACCTGGAAGTAGGGTCAACATTTGGAGTATGATTATGCGATGGTCAAGTCTGTTTCTGATTGTGGTGTTGTCGGTTGTGCTGTTGGGGACCGGTGCCAAAGCGGCGCCCGACTGGGAGAATGAGCAGGTAATTGGTATCAACAAGGAGCCGCCGCGTGCGACGGGGCTGCCGTTTGCCGAACGCACGGCGGCAATCAAGGGCGACAAGGCCGGCTCGCCTTGGTATAAGGGCCTTAACGGGCAGTGGAAGTTTCACTGGGCCCCGAAGCCGAGCGATAGACCTGTGGATTTCTACAAGAGCGATTTCGATGTTTCGAAGTGGCTCGATATCCCCGTGCCGAGCAACTGGCAACTCCATGGTTATGGTACTCCCGTCTACACGAATATCACCTATCCATTCAAGAAGGACCCTCCCCGGGTGATGGGCGAGCCGCCGGCAGGATACACTAACTATAACGAACGCAATCCCGTCGGTTCGTATCGCAGGACATTTACGGTGCCCGACGACTGGAAGGGCAGGGAACTGTTTATTCAATTCGATGGCGTCGATTCCGCTTTCTATCTCTGGATCAACGGACGGAAAGTGGGGTATAGTCAGGGCAGCAGGACCCCTGCGATTTTCAATATCACTGAGTATGTCACTGAGGCCGAGAACGTACTGGCGGCGGAGGTGTATCAGTATTGTGACGGAAGCTATCTGGAGGATCAGGATTTCTGGAGGCTAAGCGGAATATTCCGAGATGTCTTTCTGTGGTCGGCGGGACAGGTGCATATTGGGGACTTCTGGGCGAAGGTCGACCTTGTCAACGGCTATCGGGACGGCGCTCTCCGAGTGGAAATGAACATTCGCAACTTCACCGATCGCGTGATCGACTGCTCGGTCGAGGGAGAACTCCTTGACGCCGGCGGCGAGCAGGTGGCCAGACTCACCCTGAACGACATCGCCGCGAATGTGGGGGGCAATCACAAAATCGTTTCGCCGAAGGTCACAGTTATAAACGCAGCGAAGTGGTCCGCGGAGCAGCCTAATCTATATCGCCTGGTGCTGACCCTCAAGCGAGGTAGACGCAGGGATGCCAGGGTGGTCGAGGTGACCGGCTGCGATATTGGTTTTCGAAAGGTCGAGATACTGAACGGGCAACTGTTGGTCAACGGCAAGGCGATTCTAATCAAGGGAGTAAATCGGCACGAGCACGATCCCGTTACCGGCCACTATGTGACCGAAGAGTCGATGGTGCGGGACATTATGCTGATGAAACAATTCAACATCAATACGGTCAGGACGAGTCATTATCCGAATCGTCCGAGATGGTACGAACTGTGCGATAAATACGGATTGTATGTGATCGACGAGGCAAATATCGAGGCCCATGCCGCCAGAGAACTGGCGGGCGATCCGAGATGGGAGAAGGCGCACCTGGAGCGGACCGTGCGGATGGTGCATCGCGACAAGAATCACCCGTGCATAATCATCTGGTCGCTGGGTAACGAGGGCGGCAACGGAAGCAATTACGTGACGACGTCGAGCTGGATTCGCAGTTTCGATCCGTCGCGGCCCGTGCACTTCGAGCAGGCCGGCCAGGGGACAAACACGGATATCGTCTGCTGGATGTACCCGTCCATAGAGGGAATCGTCAGATATGCAAAAGAGAGCCCTTCCCGCCCCCTGATAATGTGCGAATACGCGCACGCCATGGGCAGCAGTGTCGGGAATCTGCAGGATTATTGGGACGCGATAGAGGAGTATCCGGTGCTGCAGGGCGGTTCGATCTGGGACTGGGTCGATCAGGGACTGGCCAGGGACGTGCCTAATGTCAAGTATGACCGCGTGCGGGATCGAGCGAGCAGTAAGGTTGGCGGGACGGTGCTGGGCAATATCGACCACGAGGGTCTGCACGGCGCGGTTGCGGTCGATGAGTCCGAGGCTCTGAATCTGACGGATACGTTTACGCTGGAAGCCGAGGTCAAGGGCGCGCGCACCTCCAACCAGTATTGTCCGATCATCTCGAAGGGTGACCACCAGTATCTGTTGCGGTACGGCGGCCGCGATCTTAACTTCACGGTCTTTCCGGGGCAGTGGGAGGGACTGTACGTTCGATATGCCGACGCCGGCCTGAAGGACGGCTGGAACAGGCTTACGGCGGTCTTCGACGGCAAGATGTTGCTGCTCTACGTTAACGGCAAGGAGGTCGGGCGGTTGGCGGTGAGCGGGGCGATTCACTCGAGTTCGCAGCCGGTGAACATCGGGAGAAACTCCGAAGTCATCCAGCGGGTTTCCGATTTGCCGATACGCAGTGCACGTATCTACAGACGGGCGCTGAGTCCAGCCGAGGTCGCCGACCCGGACCGACCCAACAACAATGCGCTCGTGCTCGATATGGATCTTACGGAAGTCACCGGAGAGACTCTGGGTAATAATCCTCGCGGGATAAAGAAGTTTTTTGCCTACGGCGGGGACTATAACGACAAGCCAAACGATGGAAATTTCTGCTGCAACGGGCTGATCCACCCGGACCGCAGACCAAATCCGCATTTGTGGGAGGTCAAGAAGGTTTATCAGAATGTAAAAATCACGCCCGTTGATATAGCTACGGGCAAGGTCACTATATATAACAAGTTCTTCTTTACAAATCTGAATCTGTTCGAGTTCAGTTGGGCGATTAGAAGTGATGGCAGGGTGGTTGAGACCGGCTCGCTGGGACAGGTCGACGTCGCACCGCAGCAGAAGAAGCAGCTCAGTATTCCATTCAAGCATCGAGATGACGCAGAGCTGCTGCTCACCGTTTACTGCAAGCTGGCCGCTGACGAGCTCTGGGCGAAGAAGGGTCATGTCGTGGCCTGGCATCAGATGGCTGTCAATGGGGCGGGCGAAAACTCAAAGTCGAAACCTTCCGGCGGCAATGCCTTGAAGTTGGTGACGGGATCGGCGAGCTACGGGGTCGAGGGCAGAGGGTTTTCGGCGGAAATATCACGGGACAACGGGGCTCTAACTTCTCTCAAGTATGATGGGCGGGAAGTCATTGTCGGGCCGCTTGTGCCAAACTTCTGGAAGGTCCCCAACGACAACCAGTATCGCAACAACTACAACGGTCGGCTTGGCCAGTGGCGAAATGCCGCCGCGGGACGCAGGCTCGTATCAATCAATGCAAGCAAGAGCGACGCCGGCATCACGGTCACGGGCAAAATGAAGCTGCCGGTCAACGATGCCGATTACAGTCTCGTCTATAATATCTCTCCCGACGGACGGATTAGGGTCAAGGCCGACTACCAGCCGCTTCCGGGTAAGAAGATGCCCCTGATGCCAAGGGTCGGCATGACATTTGCCGTGCCGAAGAATATGGACGGCGTAACCTGGTACGGTCGCGGACCTCATGAGACTTACTGGGATCGCAAGACCGGAGGTGAGATTGCGGTGTATCAGAGCACCGTCGACGATATGGTCTTCCCATATATCAGGGCGCAGGATACGGGCAACCGGACCGATACACGGTGGTTCAGTGTAGTCGATTCTCGCGGGCGAGGCGTGAAAGTTACCGGTGATAGTCCGGTGAGCTTTTCAGTCTGGCCTTATGAGCTGGCGGATATGGAGAAGGCCAACCACGATTATGACCTTCCCAGACGGGATACGAACAGGGTCTTCGTCGACTACAAGCTCCATGGAGTGGGCGGTGATAATTCCTGGGGCGCGAGGACGCATCCGGAGTACACTATCGCCGGCGATGAGGCGTATTCGCTGGGGTTTGTCATCTCGCCGCTCAGATGAGACGCCGGCCGGACAATCCGCATTAATATATGTTGCATAGAGTCCCTCGGGTAATCCCACGCATGTAAGGCGACGTCGGCATCGGCACAGCTAATCCACTTGAAAAGCTGCATGTGGCCGGTAATCTCAAAGTCAATGGGACGATAACTAACGGCCCAGGTAATATCAAAACCCTTATTGCCTATGGAATAATCTATGCTGCTGATGGCTCGCTCGGACCGGCCTCTTCCAATGTTAGCGGCAGCTTTTGGAATAATACTTTGTATAGGTACGAAATAACAATTTCTGGAGAACCCCTTAATTCGACATCATATATTTTTAATGTGACATATACCAACCTCAATGCACCAAGATTTATTACCGCCTCAGTAGACTGGCCGTTAAAATGACAGTATGAATCAACATATCGGTTTGTATCTTGAGCCGACTTTGTTGTGACTCGGCTCAGAATAAGAGCTTATCCGAATAACCGGGTCGTTATGAGGCCGAGCGAAAAGTTCGAGGCCAAGGCGGCAGGCCAAAAATGCTCGGAGGCGTGGTTTTCTCCACGTTGAGAACGTTTTTGGCAGACAACGCAGGCATCGGGCTTTGCAGCCGGCCGCAATAGAGCGGGTTATTTGGATAGGCTCTAAATACCACGCCGCCCTTATTCCCTGATTTTGGCATCTTTTCGTTAAAGTGATGGCTTTAAGCGGGAAATTAAGTTAGTATGAGCTTTGTTGATTCAGGTTTCTTTTGTAAGCCGAATGAAGAAAATTATAAAAAAATCTATTGGCATTATTTGTATTATTCTGGGCTTTCTGGCCTTGATAACTCCGTTTACTCCCGGCTCATGGCTTATACTCATCGGCCTGGAAATCCTGGGTTTGGGATTTCTGCTGGACGGGAAATTGGCTCGCTTTCTAAAGGGCAAAAACAAAGAGCGATTTGAAAATTTTATTAAAAAGTTCAGGAAAAAGAAACCGGGCGGGCCCTGCGAGGCCGAGCAAAAAGACGAAAAACGCAAGTCCGCGTGAATACAACGTCGGCTTAGTCATTTTTTTAAACCTTCCCTTGACATCAGCCGAGTAGTATGGTAAGTAGCACGAAATTGGAAGCCGGGCCAAGAGGCCCGATAGAAAGAGTTGGATTGTTATGAATAATATTATGAACATCGCGATTATCATTATTATAGGGGATAAAATGAAGCTGCCCTGAGAGAGCTTTATTCATTATATATTTAGCCTTCCGGAGCAGTAAACTTTGGAAGGCTTTTTTTATTGGTTTGTGATAAGTTGACTTTGTCTGATTGAATGCGTACTATGTCTGGTTTATAATCAAGTGTTTTGGGAATTTGGGAATGTCAGAACAAAAAGAAAAGGCAAAAGGTTACCGTGACACATTGAATCTGCCGAAGACGAGCTTTTCGATGAAGGCCAATCTCGTGCAGCGAGAGCCGCAATTGCGCAAGGAATGGGCGAAGAAGAACATCTACGCCCAGGTACAAAAGGCCCGGCGTAAAGCGCCCCTGTACATCCTGCACGATGGTCCGCCCTACGCGAATGGCGATATCCACATGGGGCACGTTATCAATAAGGTACTCAAGGATTTCGTTGTCAAGTACAAGACGATGGCGGGCTTTAATGCGCCGTATGTGCCGGGCTGGGACTGCCACGGCCTGCCTATCGAAGCAAAGGTCGTAGCCGAGCTCAGCGACCAAGTACGCCGGATGAGCAAGCCCGATATCCGCAAGGCGTGTAAGAAATATGCGAGCAAATACGTCAGGATACAAAGCAGGCAGTTTCAGGAGTTGGGGATATTCGGCGACTTTGATAATCCGTACCTCACGTTCAAGCCGCAATACGAAGCGGGGATTTTGGAGGTGTTTGCGGAGCTGGTCGATAAGGGATTGGTCTATAAGCAGTTGAAACCGATTCACTGGTCCATTGGATGCGAGACGGCTCTGGCAGAGGCCGAACTCGAATACAAGGACATTTCGTCGCCGAGTATTTTTGTGAATTTCCCGGTCACCGAAGAAAGCATTGGCCGCCTAATTGAGCTTGGATTGGTCGAGGAAAAAGAAACAGAGGACGCCAAAGTCTGCTTTATGATATGGACGACCACCCCTTGGACGTTGACGGCGAATCTGGCGATAGCAGTGCATCCCTACCTGGAATATACAGCGATACGTTATGAAAAGAACGGGGACAAGTTTGTCTCAATAGTAACGGTCGACCGTATCGAGGCGGTTGTTGAAGCAGGCAACCTGAAGAAGAGGCAGTATCGCGTTAGCAAAGATAAGGTCAAGGGAAGAGATCTCGAAGGGCTGCGGTACCTGCATCCGTTCGTGGAAAAGAATCCGACGGACAAAGACGCCTATATGGTGATTCCGGCTGAGTACGTTACGACGTCCGATGGCACCGGCCTTGTGCATACGGCGCCTGGGCATGGGCTGGAGGACTTTGTATCCGGCCAAAAGTACGGGCTTGCAGTTTATTCGCCGGTCCTGGATGACGGGCGGTATGATGATACGGTGCCGGACTGGCTGAGGGGACGAAAGGTGCTGGAGATTGACAGAACCATCAACAACCATTTGCAGGAGGTGGGACTGCTTTTTGCCGAGGGTGAGATTTTGCACAGCTATCCTCACTGCTGGCGCAGCAAGGGGCCGGTAATTTTCAGGGCAACGGAGCAATGGTTCATCAGCGTCGATAAGGAGCTGCCCGGCCTCGATAAGAGCTTACGAGACCTTGCACTGGAGAGCGTTTCAAGAGTGCGATGGATTCCGGCGTGGGGACAGAAACGCATCGAGGGGATGCTCGAGACTCGGCCTGACTGGTGTATCAGCAGGCAGAGAAGCTGGGGCCTGCCAATACCTGTGTTCGTCAATTCCGACGGGCATAGTTTGTTGACGAAAGAGTCGGTATTGGCGGTAGCCAAGCATATCAGTAAACACGGTTCGGACAGATGGTTTACGGACTCGCCCAAACAGATTCTGGGCGATGACTTTGAAATGCCCGAAGGATTTTCATTCGATGACCTGAAGAAGGAAGAGAACATCTTTGATGTCTGGTTCGAGTCGGGGTGCAGTTGGTACAGCGTGTGTGCCAAAGGGGCAGGCTGGCCCGTGCCGGTCGATTTGTACCTCGAAGGCTCCGACCAGCATCGGGGATGGTTCCAGTTGTCACTTCTGCCTGCGCTTGGAGCGACCGGGAAAGAGCCGTTCAAGAGTGTCTTGACGCATGGCTTTACGGTCGACGAGAATGGGATGAAGCAGTCGAAGTCGCTGGGCAACTACGTTATCGCGCAGGATGAGGTGAAAAAATACGGGGCGGATATTCTTCGGCTGTGGGCGGCGAGCGTGAATTATCAGGAAGATATACGGTGCACCGATGAGCTGATTGGACGGACGCAGGATGCGTACAGGAAAATCCGGAATACCCTGCGATACCTGCTCGGCAATACGGATGACTTTGACCCAAATAAAAAAGCGATAGCCTACGATAATATGTTCGATATTGACAAGTGGGCGCTGCAGCAATTGCAAAAGCTGATTACAAACGTGACGGAAGCCTACGAGAACTTTGTCTTTCATAGAGTTTTTTCACTGCTTTATAACTTCTGCACGGTCGAGATGAGCAGTATTTATATGGATGTGCTCAAGGACAGACTCTACTGCGATGGGGCAGACAGCCATTCGCGGCGAAGCGCACAGACGGCGATGCACAATATAGCGGACAGCCTTGTCCGAATGCTGGCGCCAATCCTGGTGCACACGACGGAAGAGGCGTGGGCGGCAATGAAGTCGTCAAGCGTGAAGCGTGATGTGGGGGACGAAGGACGAGGGACGAAAGTTGAGAGTGTGCACCTGGCCCAGATGCCGAAGGTCGACGAATCCATCGACTGGCACGCTGATGAATCCCGGTGGCAAAAGCTGATGGGGCTGCGCGACGAGGTATTGCGGGTCCTTGAGGAGTTGAGACAAGATAAAAAGATAGCAAGCAATCAGGAAGCAAGCGTGGCGGTTTACTGCGGCGATGAGGAATTGGTCGGGATTCTAAATCAGTTCGGGCTTGAGCAATTTGCAGCACTGTGCATCGTCAGCGAGGTAACAGTGCAAAAAGGAGCGGACAAAACGACCTTTGCAGCGCAGAAGAGCAGCTACCAAAAATGCAAGCGTTGCTGGAACCTTTGGCCGAGCGTCGGGGACAACAGTAAGTATCCCGATTTGTGCAAGCGATGTGTGGAAACAGTGGCAAAATTAGTATCTCGTTAAGCGTGAAACGTATCTCGCATAAACCCTAAATGCTAAGCTCCAAATTCTAAACAAATCCAAATGACCGAAACACAAAATACAAAACCAGATTGCTGCGTCGCTTCGCACCTTGCAATGAAATTTTAATAGGTTCCTCGGCTGCGCTCGGAATGACGGTGGATAGGTTCGGCTCAAGATTATGTCGAAAAAGATTTGCGTGCGATAACAACCATCAAATGAGCCGCAACAAAGCATTACGAACTCATTTGCTCACATACCTTTTGATAGACCTGGGGAACCGTTATGTTATTAATATTGTGCTTCGGGTCCGGGCTGTCGGGTTGAAGACCTCTTTTGTCCGGTTCAATGGCTGCGACACATTGCGGCCTTGCATACGGGGCTACCCTGGCAGGATTCGAGCGGCCGAATATCATAACCAGGGGCACTGCCAAAGCAGCGGCGATATGACCCGGGCCGGTATCATTGCTTATCACAAGTCTTGCAGCTTTTAACAAAGCGATAAGCTCGCTCAGGGAAGTCCGGCCGGCCAAGTTCGTTATCTGGACATTGGCCAGGTCTTTCAAATTCTCAATGGTATCACTTTCAAAATCGGTACCGGCAGCCACAATTGAGAGGTGAAACTGTGACGAAATTTTATCAGCCAAAACAGCAAATCGCTGTATGGGCCAACATTTATCTCTATGGGCAGAGCCGGGTATGAAGACGGCGTAATTGTCCGGTTTTATATCGTTGTCAGCTAATAAGCTGCTAACAGAATCGGCAGCGTCAGGAGCTTGCGGGAACATAAACTGGGCCTGCGTCCCGGAAGCCGTAATTGTCTGTACTATCTTTAAGTAATAATCAACGAGGTGAATACAATTCCGGTCCTGGCCGAATTTATGCGTGTAAAAGAAGTGAGCAAGCTCCTTGGTGTTTGCCATTCCGAAGCGCTTTTTACAACCTGAGAGCCAGGCCAATGAAGCGGTTCTAAAAAGGCCCTGCAGGTCTACAACGGCGTCGAATTTACTGCGCCGAAGCCGGCGAATAAGAGACAGAAGAGAAGTAAATGCGTGCGGATGGAACCACGCCTTGCCGAGTAGTTTCCTGTCAAAGATAATTACATCGTTGAGATGAGGATGGTTTTCGAGCAGCTCGGAAAACTCGGGGCGAATGAGCCAGCTAATTTTGGCATCGGGGTAACTTTTTCGCAAAGCCGTTAGTGCAGGCAGAGCGAGGACTATGTCACCGAGTGAGCTGGGCTTTATTATCAAGATGTTCTTTAAACTTTCCGGCATACTCACTTATTTACTTGTGACATCCGCAGCCATATTTCTCATACGTTTAGCCAGAGCGCGTTTTGCAAGCAGCCGGAAAAGGGGCCGGCGCTGAGAATGCTCAATGCCTGTAAGGTCACAATAGATAGTAAAGGTCCGCCAGTAATCTGTTAAGTTAATATCGTGTACGGATATAAGCGAGGCGGCAAGGTGCCATAGGCAGCGAAATTGCCGGTTTCTTCGCCGCAGCACATAGCGTTTTATGCCGTCCATATCCACGAGCAAGATTCTGTGTTTATCCTGAGCGTTCTTATAAACAATAAAATTGCTCGCTTTTGAATCCCTGTGCCACAAGCCATTTTTTTGCAGCGAGGCCAGAATAGCGGCGATTTGGTGAGATAACTGTTTCTTTATCAGCAGCCGGTCTGCCGGTTTCGTAGAGGCCAGCCTTTTCGAGGCAAAGTAATGCAGGTCTGAGCTGTCTGAAAGATACTCAGAAATGTAAATACTTTGTTTTGTCAGGAGTCCGCGTTTCTGCTGGAGGGCTGCAAAAGGAGTTGCAACAGGAAAACCGGAACTTATTAAATCGAGAGCCGTTTTGAAGTTTCTCAGAGCCCTTCCCTTCCTAAGTGAACGAAAGAACCGGCGAAAGCCCGCCCCTGTGTAATGTCTTTTGATAACTGCTTTTATGCTGTTATTTTTAATTTTAAGATTTTTAACAGCGACACAGTTTTGGCCCCCAATTTTAAGTATTTTTTCAACATCATCGAAAAGTGACTCAGGGCTCGACAGGCATTGGGCCCAGCCGTTTTGCGAAAAGCTATCTCCGCACGCTCTGTATAGCGCAACCTTTCCGTCCCAACCATTTGCGAGTCTTAGGCATACGATTTTGGTGTTTTTATCGGAAGTTTTCCTTAAAGACATCATAGTTGAGCTATTGTAAGCCAAATAGAGATTTTTAGCAATTGACATAAGAAAATCCAAAATTAAAATGCAAAGCCGGAGATTAGATATTAGAATGTGAGGACTTTCAAGTTTTTTCTTTTCGTATTTTTATCGGTTACTTTGATATTCGACTTTGAGGTGTATAACCAGTATGACTAAAAGAGGGGAATATGTTTATGAATGGCCGAGGCCGATGGTAGCGGCTGATGCTGCTGTATTTGGTTTTTTCGCAGGCAAGGCAAAGCTGCTTTTGGTCAATCGTCGAAACGAGCCGTTCAAAGGCAAGTGGTGCCTGCCCGGCGGATTTGTAAATATCGATGAGGAGCTGGATAACGCCGTGGCCAGAGAGCTGGCGGAGGAGACCGCCCTTACCGGAGTTCGCCTGGAACAGGTCCATACTTTCGGCAGGTGCGGCAGAGACCCAAGAGGACGAGTAATTACAGTGACATATATGGGAATTGTCGGTGAAGACAAGCCTAAAGTAGAGGCCGGCGACGACGCGGCGCAGGCGCAATGGTTCGATATAGAAAAAATGCCGACAGATTTGGCATTTGACCACAACGACGTGACGAAATTCGTGATAAGAAAGCTCAAGAGAAGAAAAGTATATAAATTGAATGTTAACGGCCGATGAAAAAAAGCCCCGGCTAAGTGTTGATTGTTCTTTTGAGCTGCTCGTTAAACATATGTAACTGCACATCAACAGCGCTTAAAGCCCAATCGATATAATGTAATTTGTGAATAGGTCGATGGTGCGCTTCGTTCATCAATCCATCACGAACGGTATCCAGGAATTTTTTTATGGTTTGATGACCGATTGGAGTGGAATCTGCGGCCCATTGTTTCAATTCCTCATACTCACGGCGCAGTCTTGCGCTGCTTTTTAACTGCTCAGCACTTAAATAATCGCCCGGGTTATATGCCAACTGGAGTCCCTTCAGACACAGTATTAACGGTTCATAATTGGCTTTTTTCTCCAGCCGAATAAATTTATACTGCTGGACATATGTGGTTGCCTGTTTTGGCGGCTTGTCTGCAATATCGTCTCCACCGAGATACCATTTTCTTTTGCTGGTCCTTGCGAAGGAGAGCTCTTCGCCGTAGCCGTATTGTGTTATCTCATCATAGCCCATTCTTGAAACCCAGAGTTTTCCGGTATCTTTTATTTCGGGGCCTCCGCCGAGAACAAGCAGGCACTTGACAAAGCCTAAAGGCAGAACTCTTTGACTGCCGACCTGGTTTCTTCGAAGTTGAAACGAAATATGCAAACTGTGTGGCCGGACGTCATAAAAAGCAACTATCTCCTGTATCAATTGATTAAGAAGCCAGGGGTCTGCGGTTGCCGGCCGGGACAGCTCACCGGCGATGTTCAGCCTTCCCGGTGCAAGCTCGAGAAAACCACAGCGTCCTGCGCGGTCGGTTGAGCCGGAGTGGTCATCGATGTAGCCGCCAAGTTTCCATGACAATACATCAAGGTGAAAATCATAGAAATACTTAAAGCCGTTATATACCGAATCAACTCTTTTTTGTATGCTTCTCTGTGGTTCAACGGCTGCGGAACCAAGGTTACTCAACTCAATCTCGATGCCAAGGGGCACGATACCGGGATGTAAACCGGAATGGATGTGCTCCAGGTGTGCCTTTGCAATACGAGAATGAAACATACTCTTTGCGGCCTGTACAGCATATTTAACGTAATCAATGAGGTCGTTTTTTTCATACGGCATTGTTTGAAGACATTTGTCAACAATCAATTCAACCGTCCTTTTGTTTGTGTTTATCATTTGTAAGGCGGCGAGAAGGCTGACGGAACGCTTGAAATATCTCTCTGAAGTGCGTATATGCTCGAGCTCAAAGCGGTAACGCTGCTGAATTCTTTCGTCAAGCTCATTGAGCAGGACCTGCTTTAGGACCATAGTCAAATAATTCTTGATGATAGGCTTTACTTCTGGGTCGTCGTATAACTTTTTTATGCTCGGACGCGGGCGGTCAAGTTCGTGCTCAAGATAATAGTCGCTGACGGCGTCAGTGTGATAATGGCTCATAACGAGGTCCCGCTCAGTTGTCGCAATCAGCTCTCTCTCAGCACGTCGTTCCAACTCTGCATCGACGGTTTTTTCACCGGGTCGTGTGTGTTTTTTGATAAATTTTTCAATTCTTTTTCTCAGCCACAGCTCGTGTATGAGATTGACGTGGAACCTGTCGCCGAAGTGTTCTCTCATCGACTCATGGGACACAAGATATGCCTGGGCTTCTACGGGGCCGTTTGCTGTGTTAACGCGTACAGTTTCCCTGTCGTAGCGTCTTCCCTCGTACCTGTCGATTTCATCCATTGCCGATGAAGGTACATCGTAAATTATATAACCCTCAATTTTTGAAGAGGGCTCTTCGACGGCGTAGAAGTAGACGTTGTCCGGGCTGAGTTTTCGATGATTGGGGAGCAAAGCGGGTTCTGCCAAAAGGGCCTTTTCATCGACTTTGGAGGACTTTCTGGTAAAACTCAGGCCGCTGACCGACTGAAAAATTCTACGGTCACGAAGCGAGCCATAGATGAACAGATTAAACTTTTTTTCATCAGCCATCGGTTATTGGTTACTGATTATTGGTTACTGGTTATTAAATATATATAATCGCCATACCGGCGACATTAAAACAATCCTCAACTAAACCCGGCTGCCCAATAACAAGTTATGTGCGGCGGATTTCACGGTATAATTTAAACAGTTCCTTAAAGGCACGCAAAATAACCTTCAGGTTCGCACCGGTTTGTGCGCCTGCCGTTCTTGGGTAATGATGGACGCCTTTCTGAGTAACAGTATAGCCCTTTCGGACAGCCCTGGCCAGGATTTCAGCGTCGATGAGCGCGCCGGAACTCGACAATTCAATATTGTCGAAGATTTCCGTTTTGTATAATTTGAAGGCACAATCGATGTCGCGTGCTTTCATACCGAATAACAGGCAAACCAGTTTTGTCCATGCCCATCCGTTTAGTCTTCGTATAAGAGAGTCCTGCCGGTTCAGCCGGTAGCAGCTAACAATATCAAATTCGGCCATTAACGGCAGCAGCGGCGGCAATTCACTGATATCAAACTGGCCGTCGCCATCCGTATAAAAGACAAGCTCTTTTGTCGCAGCTTTAAAGCCGGACCTCAAAGCGGCTCCATAACCGAGATTAGTGTGATGGTGAACGACTTTTACTTTGCTGTTTCTTCCGGCGATTTCTTCAGAAATTTCAGCGGTGGCATCACCGCTTCCATCGTCAACGATAATTATCTCGAAGTCGGCGTTTATGTTTTCCAGGACCTCAATGGCGTTCTGAGTTGTGCGGGCAACATTTTCCTGTTCGTTATAACAGGGGAAAAAAACACTGATGGATTTTATCGCCGGTTGTTCGTTGCTCGCCGGCGGCCGATTACCACCTTTTTGTTTCAAGCAACTTTCCTCGCTCATCGTTGAATTCCTGCATTTTGTCGTCATAAAACTGCATAAGTTTGGTGTTATTTTGCCTTCTGGCGAGCTCCCTGAAATAACTACATATATTTAATACTGCTGCGATTCTGTGGTGGTAACCATCCTCTTTGGCCCAGTCCTTTTTGTTTTTATCGAACTGGTCGAAATACTCTTTGCAAAATCGTTCAGCGTCTGCTTTCACTTCAGGGAACCTGGCGGCATACATTACTTCTCGCATAGGCATCTGCGACTGACCTTCATGGAAAGCCTCTTTGGCAAATTCAAGTGCCTGTTTTTTTGCACCTTGTACCGGCGAAGAAAACCAAAGCTTGGCTTTTATAAGATTTGAAGTGAATTTATTGGGATAAATTGTTTTCCCATTAAATATACCCTCAAAAAGTTTCATACCCTGTGGTGTTTTTATATCAACGAACATTTTTTGCTTATCACTAAAGAAGACAAGAGGCCAATTAGAATTGTGTTCAAGGCCCTTTACAAAAGGCGTTTCATACTGGCCCGTCGGCATTAAGACAATCCATACTTTGTATTCCCTTAACCTTTTCTCTATCCACTTGCCGATACCTATATAATTTTCAGTGGTCAATTTTCGTCCCCATGCTTTTGCCTCATATACGATGGGTCCTCCGGACATAATATCAGACCAGAGCCTGTAAGCTGCGGGCTCATAGGCGGCCTGCGCTCTTCCATCCATAAACAATCTCAGGGGTGTTCGGCCGGTGTTAGGGTCGGGATTCTGGCCGTATGCGATGAATCCTCCTTCGGTCCAGTAGTTAAAAATGTTACCCTCCAACTTGTTGTCTCTAATAAACATACACGCATAGAAAGGCTTGGCATCCGAAGCTGTCATTCGCATAAAAACGGAATTCAACTTTGTGTCGGTTGGCCAGGCATCCAGATAAACACACTTAAATTTCAGTCCCCATCCCAATCCGGAGATTAAGACAGCCGCTGCGCCGGCAACGATGAGACACAATTGCAGTGCCCTGGTCATCCGTGAGACGGCCAGACGATTTTGATTGTGGAAGTTTCGTGCAGCCGAGACGGCGTGAATTATTTGGTCGATGAACAACGCCACAACCGGGCATGCTGCAATAGCTGCAATCGGTATGAATCTTCGGGACTGAATGGCCATATATGTGGTGAGGGCAGCAATGGCTATGAAGGCCAAATCGATTTTAGGCGGCTCGTATGCATCCACAGGTAACTCTTGACCGGTCTTTTCCGCTGCCTTGGCAAAAACAGTTCGCAGATAAGGGAACATGAACCAGGTAATAATCGAGGCAATATTTAGAATATAGAGCGTCTTAAATAAATTCGTATATCTTAGGTCGACGTTACGTTCATAAATCGGACGAATTAATCGATTCAGGTGTAAAAATTGTGTTACGTGCCAAACAGGTTCCTTAAATTTGAAGGGATTAACCAGGACTGCCATCAAAATCAGAGTAACAATCGCTGCTGTTACCACAAAGATGATGTTCATTAGCTTGATTTTGACGTTTTTTGATACCAACGACGCAACAAGACTCAATGTTAGATACGCCGGTAAGAGTATAAAGGGATATATATATCTGCCGTTATATCCGGGCAGTGTTTTTGCGGTCCATAAGGCCAGGAGCGTTAACGGAATTATCAGAGAAATGAAGTGTACATTCTTGTAGATACTCAGCAGGCCGATGCCGACAAAGGCGGCACAGATGATAAAATCGACCGTGGACAGTTTGAGAAGCGAGAAACTAATCAAAGTGACCCAACAAATCAGTACGGCCGCTGCACAGCCAAGAATTCCTGAGAGGTTTATGAAGAGCTTTTTCTGTGATTCCATTTCATTTTTTGGTGCTTTCAGGAATCTCGGTATCAAAAGGCGAGAGAGCAGCCACAGTAACGTCAAGCCAATGCTTAGAACGAAGAGTACCAAAAAAGGAAAACTTGTTCCTACGGGATTGGACCATTCAAAAGCGGGGTGCCATTCGTTGACAGTTCGCCACATCTCGGCGTGTTTGCTGAAGCTGATGACGAAGGTATGGGTCAGATTGGTCAAATGAAACGGATTAAAAATGATTGTTGCAATAAAAGCAACAAAGCCGGCGGCGATAGTATGGTAAAAGCCTTTCCACTTAATAGAGACAAGTCGATTTTTGAAAAAGATGAATACAATATCTAAGATTATCAGTGAGACTAATAGTAAGAAAATCCTAAACTGCAATGAACCAAGCTCATTTTCCGGGATTTTCCTAAAATCAATTCGAGATATGACAAAAAAGAAGAATGGCCAAGCAGTGACATTGTATAGAATCACGCTCCATTTCTTAGGCAGGTTGATCAGCAGATGTAGACCTACAAACGGTACAAGCATTATGAACGCGTAGATGTACCCACCGTGGACGTTACACCAGAAAGTCACGACCGGTACGATGAGCCAGATATATAATATGTTTCGGTACGTTACAAGAACAAGGATAAGCAAATAGGCCGCCACCAGCATATTGGAGAAGCCGGCGGGTCTAACGTCAAAGTATGAACGGCCAACAAACATTGCAAAGCATGCGAAGACGGCTGAAAGAGCGGGATTGGCACCCAGGATTCTGCCGGTGTAATAAACACAAATGACCGCAATGATATAAATTGCAATCTTCCAATAAACAAGCTGATTAAATGAGGGCGGGAAAGCATCGGAATCTGCGATGGGCGATTCATGGGTCAGCCAGTAGAAGATAACGTGTGTGAGCCAGTTCTGGTTGACCCATCCGGTAGGATGCCAGTATTTGAGGGTCTCTGGGCTTACTTTGCCGGCAATCCACTTTGCCCATCCGGGCCACTTTGCGATTTCAGCCGCTGTGGGGCCGGGCCTGTGTGAGTTTGCGCTGAATGGTTCAACCGTGTCTACACCGTGGTTTATAAAGTGTCTCCCACAGGCCATTGCGACCCAGGTATCGCCGGCACCGACCATATGTGTGCTTGCGTGGAATGCAAAGATGAGCATGGCCAGCCAGCCCAAAATCATCGGCCAGCCGGACAAAGCAGAACGTCTTTCTGTTTTTACTTCGTTAGAAATCTCTGTTTTCTGTTCACCCTCTTTAGCATCTTTGGAATTTCTAACTCGTTTTATTGATTTAGCCATTTTTCGATTCTGTCCAGACCCTTTGTAATTTGTTCGAGCGAGCAGGCAAAACTTAAGCGGACATTATTATCGCAGCCGAACGGCAGTCCAGGAACAAGGGCGACATTCGCCTGCTCTAACAGGGCCTTTGCAAAGTCCATACTGCCGTTAATGGTCAAATTATTAATAGTTCGGCCATAATGGCCTGAAACATCAGGAAAACAGTAAAAAGCACCAGTCGCTTCGGTGCAGTCAACTCCCTTGATACTGTTGAGTCGTTGTGTCATATATTTGCCTCGCCGCTCGAATTCGGCCCTCATCTTTTCGATGGCTTCGTCGGCGGGCGGGCCCAGGGCGGCAATCGCCGCATATTGACAAAAGGTTACAGCATTCGAAGTCATGTGGGATTGCAGCCGGCTCATCGCCTTTATCACATCGAGCGGCCCCGCCGTGTAACCGAGGCGCCAGCCCGTCATGGAAAAGGTCTTGCTGAATCCATTGAGCGTCAGCGTCCTATTATAGGCGTCTTTGCTGAGTGAGGCAAAGCTCACAAATTTGGTGTCGCCGTAGATGAGTTTTTCATAAATCTCGTCTGACATCACGTACACGTTCGTGCCTTCGAGTACACGGGCAATTGCTTTCAGTTCTTCCGGCGTATACGTGAAGCCGCCAGGATTATTGGGCGAGTTTATCAGCAGCATCGCGGTCTTTTCCGTGAGGGCCTCTTTAAGCTGGGCCGGCGTGATTTTATAGCCATTCTCTCTCTCCGTCTGGACAACCTTGGAAACACCACCGGCAAGTTTTATCGTTTCGGGATACGTCACCCAGTAAGGCGTCGGCAAAATCACTTCATCGCCGGGGTCGAGCACGGCCTGCATCGCCTCGTAGACGGAATGTTTACCCCCGATGTTGACAATAATCTGCTCGGGAGCATACTTGAGGCCGTTTTCCTTTTCCAGCTTGTCGGCAATGGCTTTCCTCAGTTCGATGATACCCGCGGCCGCTGTGTATTTTGTCTGTCCTGCTTTCAGCGCTTCTATGGCGGCCTCTTTGATATAGTTCGGCGTGTCAAAATCCGGCGCCCCGGCACCGAAACCGACCACATCCACGCCCTGTGCCTTCAATTCCAGTGCCCGCGTCGTCACGGCTATCGTCGCCGAAGGCGGCACCTCCTGCGAACGTTTGCTGATTTTCATTCCTTTGTGTCTCCTAAAATCCTATTGTCCGGTTTTAGGCCGCCATCATAGTAAAAACAAAATATCCGGTCAAGAAAATAGATGAAATTGGTCCGTATTCGAAATTCCTTGTTCGATATTGGATATTCCTTTTTCTTTATATATTTAGACCCCAGTCCTGTGCTGGGGGGCGGGAATCTAAAAGAAAATGTCATTGCGAGGAGCGATGGCCTGACCCCCGAAAACTGTACCATTGCGAATTAGAGGGTATCCGATAAAATTAACGTTTTTTTAATGAAGGGATACCCAGATGAAACGTAAATTTCACACACCGGAACAGATAGTTAGAAAGCTTCGGGATGCTGATGCGGCAGTAGCTTCAGGCAGTACCATCGAACAGGTTTGCAAACAATT
>Ga0315554_1000789_pt1 | contig 18710 bp, 18 predicted proteins | sample SalMarSW160370MG_FD_202114 | JGI IMG/M metagenome (GOLD analysis project Ga0315554, IMG submission 202114) | Salt marsh sediment microbial communities from the Plum Island Ecosystem LTER, Massachusetts, United States - Salt Marsh Sediment SW1603-70 ... | reverse complement strand
CGGAGCACGACTTGGGCGCTGTCGTCGTGGCAACAGGCTACTCCCTTCGACCGCTGGATAGGTTCGGCGAGTATGGGGCGGGGCGCTACCCCAATATCATAGACAGCCTGGCCTTTGAGCGGATGCTGTCGCCCACCGGCCCTATGGGAGCGAAACCGGTGCGGCCATCCGACGGCGTCGTCCCAAAGGAGGTCATCTTTGTCCAGTGTGCGGGCTCGCGGGACCCTGAGCACCACATGGCGTACTGCTCGAAAATCTGCTGCATGTACACAGCGAAACAAGCCACCCTGTACAAACGAACGGTTCCAGATGGCCAGGCCTATGTGTTCTACATCGACATTCGCTCGCAAGGTCGGGACTACGAGGAATTCGTCCAGTCTGCCATGACCGATGAGAGTGTGCTGTACATCAGGGGCAAGGTAGCGCGGCTGTTCGAAGAGGATGGAAAGGTGGTTGCCTGGGCAGCCGACACACTGACAGGAAAAGCCATCGAGGTGAAGGCCGACCTCGCCGTGCTCGCCACGGCCGCGATGCCTGCGGAGGGAGCGGTCGAACTCGCGCAGCGCCTGCGCATCTCCACAGATGAGCATGGCTTCTTCAGCGAAGCCCATCCCAAACTGCGCCCCGTAGAAAGCCTGACAGCGGGCATCTATCTCGCCGGAGCGGCACAGGCCCCGAAAGACATTCCGGAAACAGTCGCGCAGGCCAGCGCAGCCGCCGCCAAGGTGCTTTGCCTCTTCTCACAGAGAGAACTGGTGGCCGAGCCGACCATCGCATTCGTGGACGAAGAACTGTGCTCCGGCTGCGGTCTCTGCATCCCGGCATGCCCCTACCAAGCGAGAGAGATGCATGCATGGAAGCCCGTTTCCGTGGTGAACGAAGCGCTCTGCCAGGGATGCGGAGCGTGCATCGTAGCGTGCCCCAACAAGGCCTGCAAACTCCGCAATCTGACGCCTTCCCATGTGCTGGCCATGATGGACGCCTATCTGTAGCGGGAGACTGAATGACGATCGCCCAAGCACCGGCCCAGGTGGATACGGGTTTTCTCAAACGAGTCGAGGCTCTGAGCCACGAGAGTATCCGGACGTGCTACTACTGCCTCAAGTGCACGGCAGGCTGTCCCACCGCCTTCGCCATGGACTATGGCCCTGCTCAGGTGCTCAAACTCACCCAGTTGGGTCGAAAAGAGACACTACTGCGCAGTTCCGCCATCTGGCTCTGTGTCGGCTGCGAAACGTGCTGGACACGGTGCCCCAACGGCATCTCCGCAGGCCATGTCATGGACACGCTCAAGCAGATTGCCCTCGCGGAAGGGTACGCCCCAGGCGAACGCAAAGTGTTTGTTCTGCACAGGCAGTATCTCCAGAGCATTCGGCTCTTCGGGCGCGTTCACGAACTCAGCATGCTAGCCTTGTACAAACTCCTGAGCGGCGATTTGTTCACAGACCTGGACTTGGGGGCCCGACTGTTTCTGAAGGGGAAAATCCCGATACTGCCGGAGAGGAATCGCGGAATCAAGCAAATCCAGCGGCTCTTTCAGAAGAAATCGCGAGGTTCACCTTGAAGTACGCCTATTACCCTGGCTGCACCTTACACTCAACCGCTATCGAATATGGCTGGTCCACAGAAGCCGTCTGTGAAGCCCTGGACATGGAACTCGTCGAATTGGAGGACTGGAACTGCTGCGGAGCATCCTCCGCCCACGCCCTGGACCATCGCCTCGCTCTCACGCTGCCGACCCGCGACCTGATGCAAGCGCAGCCTCTGGGCCTGGACTTGGTCATGCCGTGCGCGGCCTGCTACAGCCGAATCGCCGCTGCAGATGATAGAATTCGGGCAGACGACGCCTGGCGGGAAGAAATGGAAATCGAGTTCCAGGCAAAGTACACCGGAGAAGTCAAGCCCCGGACTCTGCTGGACGTCCTCGCAAATGACCTGGACATTCAAGAATTGCAGCACAAGGTGAAGCAGCCTCTCCGCGGCCTTCGCACTGTTGACTACTACGGATGCCTGCTGATACGCCCGCCCGAACTCACTCAGCGCTGGGACGACCCCGAACATCCGGTGCTCATGAATCGCCTGCTGGAAGCGCTCGGAGCCGAACCAGTTGCGTGGTCCTACGTGGTGGAGTGCTGTGGCGCATCTTTAGCCTTGAATCGCGCCGACGTGGTCACGAGGCTCTCGGCGCGCATTGTGGAAGGCGCAAACGAGGCCGGTGCCGATTGCATCGTGTGTGCCTGCCCGCTGTGCCAGGCAAACCTGGACAGCCGACAGAAAGGACTTGAGAGGAAAGTGCCCGTCCTGTACATCACGGAACTGCTTGGCGTGGCCCTGAATCTTCCAAATCGAACGAAGTGGTTTGCCAAGCACTTGGTTGACCCGAGGCCCCTGCTGAGGGCAAAGGGGCTGGGCTAGTGCTGCCGCCAGCGCTTCTCTGAGGTTCGAGAATGCCCGACAATCCTGCGGACTCAACGCACAACAACGCCGCCCTCATTGTAGGCGGTGGGCTTAGTGGAATGCAATCCGCTTTGCTCCTCGCCGAGAGCGGCCACAGAGTGTATTTGGTGGACAGCGCGCCAGGAATTGGCGGCTCACTGCACCTGCTGGACCGCACCTTCCCTACCGATTCGTGCGGCCTCTGCATCAGCTCGCCGGTCAATCCAACCCTCTGCCCGTCCCTGGAGTGCAGCATGCACCCCAACATCACGCCTCTGCCTCTGTCCGAACTGGTCGCACTTGAGGGGAACCCGGGGCAATTCCGCGCTACCGTGCGCGAGCACCCACGTTATGTAAACGTAGAGTTGTGCAACCTCTGTGGCGACTGCTTCGACGTCTGTCCCGTGACACGCCCCCATCCGTACGAGGGCAATCTGGCTCCTCAGAAGGCCATCTATGCTCCGCCGCCGCGCGCAGTCCCCAATGCCTACGCCATCGACATGGACGTGTGCATTCGGTGCGGCAAGTGCGTGGACGCCTGCACACCCGGAGCCATAGACCTTAACGCTCAGGGCAGCGAGCAGACCCTGGAAGTGGGCGCGGTCCTCCTCGCTCCAGGCTACGCGCCTTTCGACGCGCGTCGGAAGAGCGAGTTCGGCTTCGGCATCCTGAGCAATGTCGTCACGAGCCTGCAGTTCGAGCGCATGACCAGCACGCCAGGCTCCACCAAGGGCCGACTGGTGAGGCCCTCCGATGGCAGCCAGCCGAAGCGAATCGCGTTCATCCAGTGTGTTGGCTCTCGCGACCAGATTGTGCACCGCGAGTATTGCTCCTCGGTCTGCTGCATGTATACAGCAAAGCAGGCGAGCGCAGTGCGGGAAATCCAACCCGATGCTCAAGTCACTGTCTTCACCATGGACATCCGCACTTTCGGCAAGGGCTACGAGCGCTATTGGGCTCGCGTCCAAGCCGACGAAGGGATTGAGTTCCGCCGAGCCATGGTCTCTAGCGTGAGGCAGCACCCGCAGACCGGCGAACTCACCTTGACCTACACCACCGAGGATGGGCGGCCTGCCGAAGAGACCTGCGACCTGTTAGTCCTATCTGTTGGTTTCGATGCACCCGATTCGGCGCGAGAACTGGCCGAGCGGGCCGGCATCAACATCAACGAATATGGTTTCGGCCAGTGGTCAGAATGGCACCCCGTGTCTACTTCTCGCCCCGGAGTTCTCATGGCAGGGTGCTATCAGGAACCAAAGGACATTCCCGACACTGTTGCGGACGCAGCCGCCGCCGCAGCCGAGGCGGCCCGTTTTCTGAGCCCCGTTTCGGCCGAGAAGACATCAGCAGCCCCGAAGGAAAAACGCGGCGAAGAGGAACCCAGCGTTGGAATCTACATCTGCTCCTGCGACGACACCCTCGCCGAAACCTTGGACATGACTGACCTCCAAGCACATGCGGAGGGACTCCGCCGCGTCGCTGCGGTCAAGGTTGGCAAACACGCCTGCGACCAGGAAGGTCCGGGCGAACTTGCGCGTTGGGTGGAGCAGACCAACATTCACCGCCTTGTCTTCGCAGGATGCTCGCAGCGTTTGATTCAGGCACCATTGGAGGCCGCACTGGAGCAAGGCGGGGGCGGTACAGTCCCGGTTCAGTATGCTAACATCCGCGAAGGCTGTGCCTGGGTTCACCGCGATTTACCGATGGCAGCCACCATCAAGGCCCGCGACTCAATTGCCATGGCAGCCATCCGCGCCCTCGACCAGCAGCCACTGCAAACCGAGTTCGCAGACGTGGAGGCCAGCGTGCTGGTCATCGGGGGCGGCCTTGCCGGAATGACCGCAGCCCTCACTCTTGCCGAAATAGAGCGCCCCGTGACCCTTATCGAGCGCGAGGCGGAACTGGGAGGCCAACTATTCAACGTCGGCTTCACCCCCGAGACAGCGGACCCGGTGCAGCATGCCAGGAAATTGGCGCGCCAAGTGGAAAGCCATCCCCTGATTTCCGTCCACAAGAGCGCTGAACTGCAAGCCCTGTCGGGGACCGGTGGGAACTTCCAGGCGACGATCAGACCGATTGAAGGCGAGACGATTCAGACACACCACGGGGCCATCATAGTGGCAACAGGCGGGCACGAGGCCACCGTGTCCGAATACTTGTACGGCGATGACTCCCGCGTTCTCCTGCAAGGAGACCTGTCACGCGCTCTCGCACAAGGTGACGACGGACTTGCTGGCACGCCCCTGGCCGATGCAAGCAGCATCGTCATGATTCAGTGTGCTGGCTCACGGGACGAAGCACGGCCCTACTGCTCGCGCATCTGCTGCACTCAAGCGGTGAAGAACGCCATTCGCATCAAGGAACTCCGACCGGACGCGGACATCTTCATTCTGTATCGCGACATCCGTACCTTCGGATTTCGTGAATTGATGTACCGCAAAGCCCGCGACCTCGGCGTGGTATTCCTGCGCTATGACCTGCCCAACAAGCCTTCGGTAGAGGTTGCGGATACCGGCAATCTCTCCGTCGCCGTCTACGAGGCCATCACCGGACAGAAGGTAGGAATCCCTGCCGACGCAGTTGTATTGAGCACAGGAATCGCACCCAACGAGAATCAGACTCTGGCTCAGGCGCTGGATGTCCCCCTCGATGCCGATGGCTTCTTTCAGGAGCAGCATCCGAAGATGCGGCCACTGAACTTTGCCAAGCCTGGCATCTATCTGTGCGGGCTCGCCCACGGGCCGCACTTCATTCCCGAGACCATTGCCCAGGCCAAGGGCGCCGCCATGCGTGCCGCCGCCTACCTGAGCCAGTCTCCGAGGCCGAGCAAGCCCACACGCGTCACCGTCAATGCGCGCCTGTGCAGTTTCTGCGGCCTTTGCGTGTCCGCCTGCCCCTACGGGGCGCGAATCATGGACTACGAGCAGAGGGTGGCGCAAGTGCTCCACGAAATATGCCAGGGCTGTGGCATTTGCGCAGTCACCTGCCCTAACAAGGCCACCCAACAGCATGACTTTGAACACAAGTCAGTTCTGGCTGAAGTTGACACGGCCACGTTAGGGGTGTAGTCTCAGTACAGACATTGTCTGGCCGCCAGACAGGAAAGGAGTAGAATCATGTTGGTAGGAGAACAGATGAGTCACCATCCGGTGACAACGGGCCCCGAGATGCCTATAACTGAAGCGCTGCAGTTGATGAAGGATCGGAAGGTTCGGCGTCTGCCAGTGGTGGACAAACGGGGAAACCTGATAGGAATCGTATCCGAGAAGGACTTGCTGTATGCTTCGCCGTCACCGGCGACCAGCCTCAGCGTGTACGAGTTGCACTACCTGATTTCGCGCATCACTGTTGCAGACGTGATGACACGCGAGGTCATTACTGTCAGCGAGTACACTCCCATTGAGGAGGCCGCCTGCATCATGGCCGACAGCAAAATCGGGGGGCTGCCCGTACTGAGGGATGACCGCCTGGTAGGCATCATCACCGAGACCGACATCTTCAAAGCCTTCATCGAACTTCTTGGCGCCCGTGAAAAGGGCTTACGACTTTCCCTCCTCGTGCCAGACCAACCCGGCATTTTGGCCCAAATCACGGGCGAAATCGCCAAGATGGGAGGCAACATCGTCAGCCTGGGAACATTCCATGGCGAAGACACTTCCACGCGAACCATTACCCTGAAGGTAACCAACGTGGACAAGACCGAGTTGCTCAAGAACATGGAAGCCCTGGGCATGGAAGTTGTTGACGCACGAGGCATGGACAGCGAATAGACCAAAGCGCCGGAGACCCCGAATGACAGAAGAGCCTTTCGAGCCGAAAATCATCGCATTTCTGTGCAACTGGTGCACGTACACAGGGGCCGACCTAGCAGGCACCTCCCGCATCCAGTATCCGCCGAATATCCGTGTTATCCGCCTGATGTGCAGCGGAGCGCTGGACCCAGTCTACGTCAGCAAGGCTCTGTTGGAGGGCGCCGACGGCGTGCTTATTGGAGGGTGTCATCCCGGCGATTGCCACTATCAGTCGGGCAACTACAAGGCCCGTCGGCGCATCGCCATCCTCAAGAGCATTCTCTCTCAACTGGGCTTCGATGAGGAGCGCATCTGGCTGCGGTGGATTAGCGCCAGCGAGGGACGCCTCTTCGCAGACACAGTAACGGAAATGGTAGCCGCGCTGAAAGAGAAGGGGCCGAACCCCTTGAAGGGCGCATGGGACATCTAGCCACCGAAGGAGGTTGACACAGCCCATGATTCGCACCCTCATCGAAACCGGGGGCAATGCACAACAAACCATCCACGGACTCCTGCGTCGTCTTCTGGAAGAGGGTATCGTCGATGCGCTGATGGTCCCCCAGCGAGTGGCTTCAGACGACAACGTGGTGCAAACCCTGGTGCGGGACCCTGCCAAACTCGCTGCAATGGCTCCCTTAGCCCCTGTGATTCCCGTGACTGCCGCGCGGCTGGCATCGAACCTGACCATGACCGGCGTGCAAGAGCGGATAGGTGTTGTCATGCGTGACTGCGAAATCCGCGCCCTCGTGGAACTGGTGAAACTTCAGCAGGCAAAGAGGGAGAACCTGTTCATCGTCGGCATAGACTGCCTGGGAACCTACGAGGTGGCGGACTACGCCGATTTGAGTCGGCAAGGAGTAGACGTTGTCGCTGAGGCGCTGTCTCAGGCAGCAGAAGGCGATCCCGTTCCCCATGCGGGAGCATCCTTCCGCGCGGCCTGCCAGATGTGCGAACGATTCGTGCCCAACCTGGCAGACCTGCACATTGGCCTCTTCGGGATGAATCCCGACGAGTCCATCTTGGTGGGTGCCAGCGAGGAAGTGGCGGAGCGGCTGGGGCTGGAAGTCAGGCCCGTTCCTGACAAGAGAGAGCAGGTTATCGCAGCCCTTATCGAGAAGCGAACGGAGGAGCGCGATGATGCCTTTGCCGAGTTTCACCGCAAGGTGAACGACATCGCAGGGCTGCAAGCCTATCTATCCACCTGCATTCGCTGCCACAACTGCATGGTGAACTGCCCCATTTGCTACTGCAAGGAGTGCATCTTCCGAACGCCCGTCTTCGACCACGAATCGGAAAGGTACCAGATGTGGGCGGCACGCAAGGGCGCCATTCATCTTCCGACCGACACCTTGCTCTTCCACATCACACGCTTGAACCACATGGTGACCTCGTGCGTCGGATGCGGCATGTGCGACGGCGCTTGCCCCAGCAACCTGCCCATTGCCGTCATGTTCCGAGCCATCGGACAGAATGTGCAGGCAATCTTCGACTACGAACCGGGGCGCAGCCTGGAGGAGGAGGTGCCCGTCGCCACGTTCCGAGAGGATGAATTGGAGGGTGTCTAGAATGGCAACCGAAGACCTGATTCCCATCTACATCATGGACAAGCGGTACGAAGTCCCCGCTTCGCTCACCATCATGAAGGCGCTGGAATATGCAGGCTACACGCTGATACGCGGGGCGGGATGCAGGGCCGGCTTCTGTGGAGCCTGCGCAACCGTATTCCGCACCGCTGACGATTACCGTCTGAAGATTGGACTGGCCTGCGCGACAATGGTAGAACCGGGGATGCGCTTGGCGCAGATTCCCTTCTTCCCTGCCCCGCGTGGGCAGTATCACCTCGAAGAACTGAAGTCGGACATCAGTGCCCTCCTGAAAGTCTACCCGGAGGTGCTGCGTTGCCTGAGTTGCGGGACATGCACCAAGGTCTGTCCCCAGGAAATCGACGTGAAAGACTACATGGCAGATGCCATGCGCGGAGACATCGCAAAGGTCGCCGACAAGTCTTTCGACTGCATCATGTGCGGCCTGTGCGCTGCCCGCTGTCCGGCTGAAGAGAAACAGTACCAGATTGCCATTCTGGCGCGCCGCCTGTACGGAAAGTACCTGGCCCCGACAGCGGAGCACCTGCACAAGCGAGTCAAGGAAATTGCAGCGGGAAACTTTGACGAAGACCTCGCAAAAATGAAGAAGTTGTCACAAGAAGAACTTCGAAAGACATACTACTCGCGGGACATCGAGCCCGAGTAGCATAGACTGCGCTCCTCAAGGTGAGAAAACGACAAGCGGAGGGAGTTGATGAGTTATCCGCAGTACATGCGTGAATCCATAGCCAAGGTAGAAGCCACACGGACGCAAAGGCTGGGCGAGACGTTTCCCATGCTCACCGCTCAGGAAAAGCAGACGCTTCTGGAGAATTTCCACCCGGACTACATCCGTGAAGGCATGCGGGAACTCAAAGTTGGCCCCAACAAAGGCGGGCGCACCCCCCACGAACTGGCCGATTTGCTGGAAGCGCGGTCTCGCCTGCGCTCGGACTCTTTGAATCTGGAGCAGATTGACTACGAAACAGACGTGCTCATCATCGGCGGGGGTGGCGCGGGTTCGGCGGCCGCCCTGCTGGCGCGCGAGGCTGGCGCGAAGGTCATCCTTGCCACCAAACTGCGCCACGGCGACGCCAACACCATGATGGCCCAGGGCGGTATCCAGGCAGCCGATAAGGAAACCGACACGCCTGCCATCCACTACCTGGACGTGCTTGGCGGGGGCGGCTTCACCAACGACCCCGATTTGGTGGAGGCTCTGGTTCGGGACGCGCCGCTGGTGATTCAATGGCTGGAAAGCCTGGGAGCCATGTTCGACAAGGAACCTGACGGAACCATGATTACCATCCACGGCGGGGGCACGTCGCGAAAGCGCATGCACTCTGCACGAGACTACTCAGGCGCGGAAATCATGCGCACCCTCCGCGATGAGGTGCGCAGTTGGCCAGAGGACATCTCCATCATAGAGTTTTCGCCAGCCATCGAACTCCTCATGGACGAGAACGGGCGCGTCGCCGGCGCGGTGCTGCTGAACCTGGAGACAGATGAACACCTGGTGGTCAAGGCCAAATGCACGATTATCGCCACGGGCGGCAGCGGACGGCTTCACTACCAGGACTACGCCACAACCAACCACTACGGCGCGACTGGCGACGGCCTGGTCCTGGCGTACCGCGTAGGCGCGAGACTGTCCTTCATCGACACCATGCAGTATCATCCCACAGGTGCGGCCTTCCCGGAGCAGATTGTGGGCCTGCTCGTGACGGAAAAGGTGCGCGGGTTGGGCGCGCAAGTAACCAACGTCGATGGCGCTCAGTTCGTCTACCCCCGCGAAACCCGCGATGCAGAAGCCTCCGCCATCATCCGCGAATGTCAGGAGCGGGGCAAGGGCGTCACCACGCCCTCCGGGATGAAGGGAGTCTGGCTGGACTCACCCATGATTGACATCATCCACGGCCCGGGGACGGTAGCGAAGGAGTTGCCCGCCATGGTCCGCCAGTTTGGCCGCTTCGACATCGACATCACCAAAGACCCCATGCTGGTCTATCCCACCCTCCACTACCAGAACGGCGGCATTGCCATCAAGCCCGACTGCACCACTGAGATTCCCGGCCTGTACGTGGCAGGCGAGGCATCGGGAGGCGTCCATGGCCGCAACCGACTCATGGGCAACTCGCTCCTGGACGTGACCGTATTCGGCAGGCGAGCGGGAATGACGGTGGGGCAGCGCTTCCGCGACGTGAAACTCGGCGAACTGACCCTGAGCCACCTAGATCGCTGGGAGAAGGAACTGGAGGACGCCGGGCTGGAACCGGCGGTGAAATCGCCGCTGGTGCTGCCCGACTACACGCACAAGAGGCGTTAGTGCTTGGAAGGTTGCAGAACACGAAGTGCCACTCACAGGGGCGGGGTTTCGACTCGCCCCTAATTGTTTCCTGCGCATGAACCTCTCCAACGCGTGTTGATTTCTGCGGAAGGATTGGGTACAATGGGAGAGAAAGCACTTCTGGGGCCATGCGCGACGAAGTGGCGGTTGGCCAGAGAGACCACTAGGGGCGGCACGCTATGTCGAATTCCAAAGACAGGCTCGAAGAGTATCAGAAGAAGCGGCACCTGAACGCCAGCCCGGAGCCAGGAGAGGGAGAGGGCAGCCTCGATTGGGCTGACAAGCGGCCGATTTTCGTCATCCAGGAACACGCTGCCTCAAGCCTTCATTACGACTTTCGCATCGAGGTCGACGCGGTTCTGAAGTCGTGGGCTGTGCCCAAGGGCCCCTCGACCGATCCGAGCGAAAAGCGTTTGGCCGTGCCTACCGAGGACCACCCACTCGCCTATGCCGATTTCGAGGGCGTTATCCCCAAGGGCGAATATGGAGCGGGCACGGTGCTCATCTGGGATAGAGGCAGTTACCGCAACCTTAAGGACGAGGGAGGCAAGCGGAAGTCCGTTTCGCAGCAGATTGAGGACGGTCACGTGACAATCTGGCTGGAAGGCCAGAAGATTTCAGGCGGATATGCCCTCATCCGAACGCAAGACGGAAAGGATGCCCGCTGGCTACTTATCAAGATGAATGACGAAAGAGCCGACGCCCGACGGAATCCCACCTCCACCGAGCCCAAATCCGTCACATCGGGGCGAACGCTCAAGCAAATCCGCGATGAAGAAGGAGGAAACGATGAGTGATCTGTTGCAGGGACTCTCCAAGGAAGAGCGCGAGAAGGCACGGGCGACATCCATGCCGGATTGGGTCGACCCGATGTTGGCTAAACTGACCCACAGTTATTTTTCCAGCGAGGACTGGATATTCGAGCAGAAACTGGACGGCGAGCGAGTCATAGCCTACGTCGAGCCGGATGGCGAGGTGCGATTGATGTCGCGGAACAAGAAGCACATTAACGACTCCTATCCGGAGATTGAAGAGGGGCTGGCACAGCAAGCGCTGGCGGGCTGCATCCTCGATGGCGAAGTCGTCGCCCTCGACGCGGACAACGTCAGCGATTTTCAGAAACTGCAGCCGCGCATGCAGGCATCCAGCCGGCAGGAGTCGGAGGAGAGCGGCGTCAAGGTCTATTACTACATCTTCGATTGCATGTACATCGCAGGACACGACATCACAGCCTGCGCACTGCTCAGCCGCAAGGAACTTCTCAAGGCCGGCGTCGACTGGCATGACCCCCTGCGCTGGACATCTCATCGCAATAAGGATGGCCTGGACTATTATCGCGAGGCCTGCCAAAAGGGGTGGGAGGGTCTCATCGCCAAGTTGGTCCTCTCGCCGTACATCCACGGTCGCTCTGGCAATTGGCTGAAGTTCAAGTGTCGCATGCAGCAGGAGTTTGTCATCTGTGGGTTCACCGACCCCGAAGGTAAGCGGGTGGGCTTCGGCGCGCTTCTGCTGGGCTTCTACCGGGGCAGCGACCTCGTCTACGCGGGCAAGGTCGGCACAGGGTTCGACGACAAAACACTGGAGGATTTGCACGAGCAGCTGGAGCCTTTGGAGCGCGCGACCTCCCCCTACGACAAAGGAGAGCCGGAGAAGAAAGGGGTTCACTTCGTCGCCCCAGAGATGGTCTGCGAGGTGGCATTCGCGGAGTGGACTGCGGACGATCGCCTCCGCCATCCGCGGTACAAGGGCCTTCGCCGCGACAAAGACCCGCGGGACGTGCACAAGGAAGACGAGAGTGAGAGGGCTGACCTCTAGGAGCCGAAACGCAGGGAGTCGAGATGAACATAGATGGGCATGAGATTGACGTATCCAACCGCGGCAAGATCTTCTTCCCAGACGCTGGGCTGACCAAGGGCGACTTGGTCGATTACTACGAGCGGGTCGCGGAAACGATGGTTCCGCACATGAGGCGCTACGGCGTCAGCATGCAGCGCTTCCCCGACGGCCTGAAAGGCGAAGGGTTCTTCAACAAGGACGCGCCCGATTACTTCCCCGACTGGATTCGGACCGTGACTTTCCCCAGACGCGAGGGAGGCAGTTTCAGAGCGCCCATCGTCGACAGCAAGGCGGCCCTGGTCTATCTCGCCAGCCAGGCTGTCATCACGCCGCATCTGTATCTGTCCCCGGCGGACAATCTGGAGCACCCCGACAAGATGGTTTACGACCTCGACCCACCGGAGGACACCGAAGACTTTGCTGCCGTTCGCCAAGCCGCGCTGGATATCCGAGACGTCATGGAAGAACTGGAAGTGCAGGCCTGGGTTCAAACGACCGGCTCGAAGGGCTTCCACGTCGTTGTGCCGCTGGACGGCAGCCTGGGCTTCGATGAAGTTCGACAGTTCGCCCACGACGTTGCCCTGCTGCTGGTGCGCCGCCGCGAGGACAGATACACACTGGAGCAGCACAAGGAGAAGCGGAAGGGCCGCATCTTCATGGACATGCTCCGCAACAGTTATGGAGCGACCTCGGTGGCACCCTATGCGGTGCGGGCGCGCCCGGGGGCGCCCGTCGCCACGCCCCTGGAGTGGCGCGAGGTCGAAGGCGGCGCTTCGCCGCGCGACTGGAGCATCCGCAACCTGCCGAACCGACTGGCGCAGAAGGAAGACCCCTGGCGACATATCATGCGCCATGCCTTCTCGATTGCGAGCCGGCGCGAGAAACTGGATGCGATGCTCGACCAAGAGGAGCCTGCACAAGAGGAGCAGGATTGACAATGGCGGCGAACCTGGCATACCCTCGTTGACCTCGACAAGAAGCCATGCTACAATCACTTACACTGGAGAGAACATGGAACACGTGCTTAGTGTCATTCGCCAGGACTTGCTGAACCCCAAGACTCTGGCCGGGGCTCTTTTCTATGGCGCTATTTTCCTTGGGATTGCGTCTGTTGTAGCCCTAGCGATACGCAGGACTGCGCGCCGAGTCGAGCCACGCCTGACAGACGTCACGGGCGCGCGATTTGGCAGCGCACTCGGCCAAGTGCTCGCCTACCTGGTCGGGTTCATCCTCTATGCCCATCTTATCCCCGACCTGCGCGCTCTGGGGACTGCACTCCTCGCGGGGGTCAGCGTTGTTTCCCTTGTGGTTGGCCTTGCCGCCCAAAACACACTTGGCAACCTGGTCGCTGGGTTTTCGTTGGTGCTCTACCGCCCCATTCGAGTTGGCGACGATGTTGAACTGAGCACACCCAAGGGAATGCTAAGGGCCACTGTACACGTCATTTCTCTCGGTTTCACGGTTCTCCGCGACGCTGAGGGGAACGAGGTTATCGTTCCCAACAGTCTGATGATGAGCAGCATACTGATTCGGGTCGTGAAGCCAAAGCCCGATTCTAAGAAGCGATGAGAGGCAGCGGCCCTGAAATGCCGCACCCCAACGCGTACTTCCGGCGGGTTCGCGATTTTCGCGAGGCTGTGGGTCGGGTTCGCTATCGCTCTGGTCGCAAATCGTGAGTGGCTGGACTTGCTCTGGAATTGGGTGCAAGCGTTGCCCTCCGTGGCGGAGATCATCGTCTGGGTGCTGTTTCTCCCCATCATGGTAGGGCTCTGGATCTGGGAATCTTCCTGGCCAGACTTCGTACGCCTGTTGGCATCCGCCGGAATCGTTGGCTGGAATCTCCTCGCTGCATCCAGCTTCTCGCGAGCCGCGCGATAGGTCTGCTTTCATTGGGATACAATCGCACCAACATCAGGGGGCGATCGAAAACCCACCTTTGTTTGCGTTTTTGAGGGAATCTGGAAAAATCATTGACCGCGGGGAGAAGATCTACTACTCTGTGGTCATTCAAGTCAATGTTCTCACGCTAAAGCCGCGCAGCCGGTGAGACCAGCCATTACATCGAAGAGATAGATAGAAGGAAGTGCTATGCGCATATGCATGTTCTGCCACGAGAAAGCGTCCACCAAGGAAGATGCTTGGCCGCTGTGGCTGACGAAGCGGTTCCCTACCTCCAGTACCGCTCACATGGATGCAGAGCTCGGTGGGCGCAAGCTCCCCAACTGGCCGACAGCGAAACCGAGATTGCAGTTGAAGTGGATCTGCCAGTCCTGTAACAATGGTTGGATGAGCAGACTTGAAAACTCAGCCAAACCGATCGTGGAATCCATTCTCGACGACAAACTGAAGGGCCTAGACACTTCAGCCCAGTCAACACTCGCACAGTGGGCGGTGAAAACCGCTATGGTGCTCGAGGCCATCGATTCGAATCGGGCCTGGTTCTACTCCCAGGACGAGCGACAACTGATGCGCACCGCGCTAGCTATTCCACAGCGCACATCAGTGTGGATTGCCAAGTGTGTCAATCGGCCAAATATCTATAGTACACAAAAGGATCTCCGGACCACATTCGACGATGACGGAGTCCATGCGCTCGTTACTACAATGACCTTCGGCTCCCTCGCCCTTCAGGTTGTGAGCATCAAGACTCCCGCAGCGATCCCTGAGAATGTTCCCGTGACCTATGATGTCAGCGAGGGGCCTTGGGAGCAGACCCTCGTACAGGTGTGGCCGACCAGCCAGAATTCACGGGCATGGCCACCGTACCATGGCCTCGCTGGTGAATTGGGATTGGATGCGCTTGCCGAACGCTTAAGTCCCGCAAAACGGTAACCTAGAAGTCAATGCGTTGACGCAAAACGCTTCGCTTCCCCTCCCCCTCACACCCTCAACCCCGCCAGCAGCGCGTCCAACGCCTCCAGCGAGACCACCACGTGGGTGGACAGATAGCGCACCACCCAGTTCTTCACCAGCGGGGAAACGGCAATCACTGTCCTGCCCGCACGGCGCGCCTCCCACATCTCCACGGCCGTGCCCATGCTACACGTCGGCACGTAGGCAATCACCACGTCTGCTTTGGCAGCCTCCGCCGCCAGGGCGAAGAAAGTCGCCTTGGCCTCCGGGTCGGTGTATTCCAGGCTGTCGGGGTGCAGCGCCACAGGGTCTACGATTCGAGCATCGGGGAGGTGCCGCAGTACCAGGTTGGCAATCTGCTCCCTGTAGTCCTGTTCGTGCATCCCGTCCAGGAGCGAGCCCTGAATCACCCCCGCGATGAAGAAGGTCAGCGGCATGTCAATACTCCTTTGCGTCTTCCTCGCCCCGCAGCACGCGGAGCGCGCCCAGGGTCATCGCTTCCATCTCGTCCTCGCCCGGGAACGCCAGCACGGGCGCAATCCACTCCACCCGCGCTCGAATCCAGCCCATCAGCATGTCGGAGTGGGCAAGCCCGCCGGTCAGCACGATGGCGTCTACGTCCCCTTCCAGCACGGTCGCCATAGCGCCAATCTCCTTGGCAATCTGGTACGCCATGGCCTCGTATACCAGGCGCGCGTGCTCGTCCCCGTCGGCGATGCGGCGCTCCACCTCGACGGCGTCGTTCGTTCCCAGGTGGGCAACCAGACCTCCGCCGCCCACCAGCCGCCGGTACAATCCCTCGAACGTGTACTCCCCCGAATAGGCCATGCGCACCAGGTCGCCGACGGGCAGGCCGCCGGCGCGTTCCGGCGAGAAGGGCCCGGTGCCGTCCAGCGCCTGATTGACATCAATCATTCGCCCCTTGCGGTGCGGGCTGACCGAGATGCCGCCGCCCATGTGGGCCACCACGAGATTCAGGTCTTCGTACCGCCGCCCCAACTGCTTCGCGGCCTGACGCGCCACTGCCTTGAGGTTCAGCGCGTGGGAAAGACTCTTGCGCTCGATTTCCGGCAGGCCGCTGATTCGGGCCAGCGGCTCGAACTCATCCACGCACACCGGGTCCACGATGAATGCAGGGACATCGGCCTGAGCCGCCACCTCATTGGCCAGGAACGCACCCAGGTTGCTGGCGTGCTCCCGCGCCGGATGGCGCAGGTCATCCAGCATGCGCTGGTTCACCCGATAGGTGCCGCTCGGAATGGGGCGGAGAAGCCCGCCGCGCCCCACCACGGCATCCAGGTCCTCCAGCCGCACGCCTTTATCGTGCAGAAGACGCAGAATCACGTCGCGCCGAAACTCGTACTGGTCGGCGATGTGCTTGAAGCGACCCACCTCCTCTGCCGACTGGCGGATGACCTCCTCGAACACTGGCGTTTCATCCTCGTACAGAGCCACCTTGGTCGACGTTGAGCCGGGATTGATGCTCAGAATCCGGTACACGGTTCCCCCTCTCACCCCTCGGATTCCCTCGTCCACAGGATACGCGCCGTTACCTCCGACAAATCGCCACAGCCCGTCAGAATCATGGCGGAAAGCAGTTGATCGGCATACTGTCGCAGAAGGGCAGTCACGGCCTCCGAGCCGCCGCCAATGGCCGCAATCGTCATGGGACGTCCCACCAGCACGGCGTCTGCTCCCAGCGCCAGCATCTTCAAGACGTCGTACCCAGAGCGCACACCACCATCCGCCAGGACCGTAATCCTGCCATTGACTCGTTCGGCAATGGCAGGCAGAACATCTGCCGTACCCGGCGTCTGGTCCAGAACCCTGCCGCCATGATTGGACACGACGATGGCAGAAGCACCCGCTTCCACGGTCATTTCCGCCTCGTCTGGCGTCATGATGCCCTTCAGGACGAAAGGTCGCCCCACTCGCTTGGCTATCTCTGCCCAGGCCTGGGGCGGCTTCGGCCCCACATACTGCCCAGCGCGCACCATGCCGAGGATGCCAGCAGCGTCCACATCCACCCCGAAAGCCCACGCGCCCGCATCTGCAGCCCGCTCCGCCAGCCTCAGTATGGCATCGCTTTCGCGCGGCTTCGCAATGGCGCACCCTCTGCCGCCATGTCGGCCAAGCGTAGCAAATCCGACGTCGGCGAACAGCGGCTTAGGCCCATCGCCCGTCATGCCCATAGTGCCCGCATCAGCGGCCCCGCCAATCAGCGCCTCGGCCAGGGCCTCTTCCGAGACTGCGTCGTTCATGTTCAGGCCCACACCGGCCACCGGCGCCACAAGGATTGGCATGTCCAATCTGTGCCCAAACAGTTGCAGGCCGATGTTCGGCGACTCCTTATCGTGCATGATGCGCAGGTTCAGCCTATAACGGTCGAGAGCCTCAACGTTGGCCATGAACGATGACCCTGTCCCGATGCCGCCCATCCCCGGCATTTCCCCTGCGCACGCTCGCCCGTCACAGACGCGGCAGACACGGCACGCTCCGGCAAATCGCTCCTTGGCTGTGCTCAGAACCGATGTCCAATCCATAGCCCGCAACCTACCTGTCGAAGTAGATGTTCTTGCCCGTCGCGGAAAGCGGGATGCCCATCACAAAATCTGCATCAATAAGCCCCATCTCCCTGGCAACCACGCCAATGCGGTACATGATGCGGTTGTCCACATTGAGGTCGCTCGCGATCTTGACCGCGGAGCCGAGGGCAATCCCCATATCCAGCAAGCGGTATGCACACTGGGGCCCGCTGAACTCCTTCTCGAACGTGTTGGTCTTCAGGCACTTGTCGAACCCGCAGGCCCCACAGTTCAAACCGGCCACTTTGGCATCTTTGATGCCGACGAGAACGACAGCCTCAGACCGTCGGACGTTCTCGCCGTCTCGGTCGAAATTCGCCTTGCCCGTTCGCTCGCCGAAGGCAAGCATCTCGTCGGCCAGTTCTTGCAGGACATTCCCGTCCAGCGTCTCGACCACCACGAAGTCCTTGCCCGCCGCCTTCGGAGCAGTGCGCGCAGCAATGGCCATCAATGATGCAACAACCTGGATGCCTTCCACGTTAGTCCTCCTCGTTCTGAGTGTCGGATCCCTCGTTCGCAGCAGGCGACGGCCCCTTGGAGGACTGCGCCGCCTGTTGATGTCGGTTTAGTTCGGCCCTGGCGCCTGTGGCATACACAGACCCCGGCAAGAGTTCGAGCACCTCGTTGAGATGATGCACCGCCTCCGCCGTCTTTCCGCTTCGCATCAAAGCAAACCCAAGATTGTAGCGGGCGGCGGCCTCGTACTTTGGCCCCAGTTTGGACTTTTCCGCCTCCTGCACCACCGGCCTCAGAATATCGATGGCCTCGTCCAGTTGCCTCTCTCGCACCAGGCAGGCGCCCAGGTTGATCTGGGCAACATACTTGCTGGAGTCTTCCACGCCCACGTGCCCCGCCCAGGTATACAAGCGACGGGCTGAATCAAGCTTGCCGCGCTTGGCGAGGAAATTGCCCAGATCTATCAGTATGCGCGAGCGCATGACTAGAAGGTACAGCAACACAAGGAACAGAACAGGGTCGAGAAGAAATCCGGTCAGCCCATAGAGGCCCATCACAAGGCCTGTGAACACCAGCCCCTCCACAGCAAACCGAACAGACAAGGGCTCCTTCCGAATCAGAGCCAGCCCCCCAAACACGAGAATAAACAATAACCCCTCAAGCACAATCAACCAAGGTCCCATCGATTGCCCCCCCTTATATGGCACAAGAGCCCCTGCCGCACGCGGCAAGGGCCCTCGTGCACACAGTAGCCCTGTCTACTTGAACAAGTCTTGTGCGACGCGACTCAGCATGTCGGCTCCCCTGACCTCCGTCTCGTAGA
>Ga0315554_1000787_pt1 | contig 18754 bp, 15 predicted proteins | sample SalMarSW160370MG_FD_202114 | JGI IMG/M metagenome (GOLD analysis project Ga0315554, IMG submission 202114) | Salt marsh sediment microbial communities from the Plum Island Ecosystem LTER, Massachusetts, United States - Salt Marsh Sediment SW1603-70 ... | reverse complement strand
CAGGAGGAGTAGGAGAACCCCGAGACTAACGACTGCGGCCGGCGGATCGGGCGGCGATCGCGGCCCTGTACTTATCCGGATCCGCCCGGAAGGCGACGATACCCCCGCCCCCTGAAGATTCGGCCTGTTTCAGAGCCTGCCCGGCTTCTTCGAGCAGGCGGTTCGCACTGACCAGCCTGCCGTTACGGGCGCTGAGTCCCACCCGGATCTCCGTTGGCGCGGCTGCGCGGCTGGAAGTCAACCTCTTGTAGAAATCCCTGGCTTCCCGGAGAGTTTGATCCAGATCCTTGTCCGGGAATATCACTGCGGCGGTGGAAGAGTCGTACTGGAAGGCCAGGTCCCTGAGGGGAAAGGTTTCCAGGATGGACGGAGCCACCTCCTCGATTGCACCGTTTGCACTGCTGATCAGCATCAGGGACAGATCCTGGTCCGAACCCGCGGCTCGTTCCAGCTCGGAGGTGAGGCGGGGGGAGAGATGCTGGCTCCAGCCCAAACCCGTGACCGGGGAAAACAGACCTGCAGCCGCGTCGGCGGCGGAGACTGAGGGAGCCCTGGCCGGAGGCCCCGGAGCCCGGGGAGTGAGCGGCGGGAGTCGGCGGTTGTCGACTGTGGAAACCCCGTGTTGCCCGGGGCTTTTCACGGTTGCGGCGGACAGAAGGAACACACTGGCGATCAGGAAGTATACCAGCAGGATGTAGAAGAGTTCCCGCAGGATCGGGTAGATCTGCTCCCTCTCCAGATCCCGAAAGATCCCGTCGATCACCAGATCCTGCCCCATACCCGGATTGAAGGGACGGCTGATTCGGTTCTCGTACACGGGACGCAGCGTGTATTCAGGTTCGCCTCCCCAGGTTTCCAGGTTGTACTGCTCGGGAGCCGTGCTCAGGTAATCTTTATCCCTGGAGATGAGATACTGGATGCCCTCCCGGGAGGAGTAGATAGTCAGCAGGAGCAGGCGCTCGGTTTCCAAGAATCTCTTCCGCATGGTGGTCCTGAAGTACTCGTTGTCGAAATCCCCTTCGGCCAGGTAAATGGAGAGCGCCGATATCCGCAGAGCCTCCAATGCCGCCTCGGATTCTTCCCTGTTGCCGTCGATCGTGATCTTGAAGCGGTAGGCTGCGAACAGTAGGATAAATAGCAAAAACAGCATGCTTATGATATAATAAAAACCGAGGATCCGCCGATTCATCTTACTATTATTATAGGCAGATCGATGTTGGAAGTATACTCTTTTTGGGGGAAGGAGGTGTTGGAGTGAAGGTGCGACCGCGCAGCCTCCCGCCTGGATGGTATCCCGGGGGGAAAGAGCAAACGGTTCGGGAGATCGAGGATTTCCGACGCACGCTGGAAAAACCTGCCGCCGGCCCGGGCGCCGGCGCAATCGCCGGTATCGCCCCTCACGCGGGCTGGAGTTTTTCCGGCTCAATCGCCTGTCATGTCTTCCAGACCATCTCCAAAGATACGCAGACCATCGTTGTGGTTGGGGGGCATCTGGCGCCCCATTCCGGCCTGCTGGCCGCCTTCGAGGAGGGTTATGAAACCCCCCTGGGTACGCTGGCCGCCGACGTGGAGCTGCTCGAGCTTCTCCGTGACAGCCTTCCCCTGACCGAAGATCGCTACGCCGACAACACCGTAGAGATACAGCTCCCCCTGCTGAAGTATCTGCATCCCGAAGCGCGGGCTCTGCATCTGCGGGCGTCCCCTTCCGCGGAGGCACTGCAGCTGGGGCTGGAGCTGGCCGCGGCGACCGGGCGCCTGGACAGGAAGATCGCGGTTGTCGGTTCGACGGACCTGACCCATTACGGGGACAACTACGGTTTCACTCCCCGGGGAAGCGGCCCCCGGGCGCTGGAGTGGGTGAAACAGGTCAACGACAGGCGAATAATCGAGGCCCTGCTGGACATGGAGCTGGAAAAAGCCCTGGAGCTGGCCACTCGTGAACAGTCCGCCTGTTCCGTCGGCGGTGCGGTGGCCGCGGCCCGTTTTGCCGAACAGACCGGCACCGCCCGTGGAGAGCTTCTGGAGTACAGGACGAGCTACGACGTTTCGCCGAGTCCCTTCTTCGTGGGCTATGCGGGAATCATCTATCCAGGAAGCGCCTAGCCACCGCTATGGACCAATCCCTGACCCGGACCAGGAGACGATGTTCCCGGGTTTGATCCTGTGGATCGTGCTCGCGAAACGCCGCGGCAGCCGGATAGAGGGTAAGCCAGAGGGAGCGTTGGGCCTTATCGAGCTCATACAGATACCGGCTGATGGGAGGGCGGGGGCGAGGCAGAGCCTGGAGCTCCTGCAGGTATCCGTTCAGGAATACCCGCCAGTCCGTTTTCGGCGCGCCTGCAGCCAGGATCTGTCCCTGATGCCGCCCCCCCCGTCGATCCTTGGGCTCGAGCTCAAGAGGGACTCCCTTGCCCGGTAGCGTAATCACCTGAGCGTCCCAATCCCGCAGGTAGTGTTCCAGTCGTTCCTTGTAGCCGATCAGCGGTCTGGTGGTGTAGCGCAGAGCCCCCTGGATCCTGTCCTTCATGATAGTCGAGTTTTTCAGGATGAAGGATAGAAAGAGGCTCTCCAGGGGATCGAGCCGGGATTCCCGGGATCGAAACAGCGGATACAGGTACGTATTTCGACAATAGGCCTTGCCTTCCGGATAGGAAAAGTCGACACCCAGCAGATATATCTGCCGGGCACCCAGAAACTGAGCAAGTGACACAGCGGCGTGGGAGACGTTTCCTCCCGAGGTGTCGATGTACGGAAGGGGCCTCCAGTGGGAGCTAAGGTACAACGACAGCGGGTGGCTGCTGGCAAAGAAGGCGCTGCAGCGGCTTAGACGGGTCAGCACCGGCGGGGAAGCCAGGTCCAGGAGCAGGGGAACCTGCTCGGGCATACCCTGGAGGAAGTGATGGTAACTGACCAGCTGACAGTCTATGGAAATCACCAGATCCGGTGTTATCCCGTAGCGAAGCAGCGCGGGCAGGGATGTGTCCGAAGCGATGAGGAATCCCGTCTCCCGGATCGCACGCAGTTCGGGTATTTGGGACTCCAGGGAAGGACCGGCGCCGGTAATGAATGCCCGTTGCACCGGTTTCACGGTTACCGTGGATTCCTGCACGGTGGGCAGGTTGGCAAGGGTGTTCACGTACCATTTCTTGCCGAAATGGGCTTGAACCGTGTAGTCATCCGCAACCATGCCGATCAGTTCCCGGATCGACTTCATCAGCTCGGAATAGTACCTCCCTCCCGCCTCGACTCCGGGCCGAAGCGGCACGGTTCGCAGATCCCCGTAGATCGCCGGCAGATAGTCGGAGAGCAGAAACCTCTTTATGTCCTCCGCTGATTCCCCGGCCAGAAGCCGAACCCGCGGATCGAGAAGAATCGGTCTCATGTCGATCTGCTCCAAAACAGAGCGCACAAAGTCGAGCTCTTTCTCCACGACGATGATTCTGGCGCTGTCGGGGCTGTCGATGAACGGACGAATTTGATAGCCCCCGCCGAGACCCAGAAACACGAGATAACCCGTCCCGCCGTAATTCTGGAAGAATCGACGGCCCTCCTTTTCCGGATCCACCGTAGAGTGCGTCTGCACGGTTCTTCCCGCGGTTATGTAGGCCGGAACCTGCAACCCGCTGCGGCTTTCGATCATGCGTACGGCCGCACTGGGATCGGTGCGGGTTATCAAGCGGCCGAGTTCGGGGTGGTTTGCCGACAGGGCCAGGAGGTTCCGTTCTATTAGCGAGGGCGCACTCATTTGCTTCCTGAAAATCCTCGGTGCAGGCCCTGCAGAAAATCCCTGTGCTTTTCCAACAGGGTCGTAGTCCTGCCCACGGCGGCCTGCCGTCCCCGCAGTCGGTGAATCCTCCGTATTTCCGTCAACTCCGCGGCGTTGCAGAGGTAGACCAGCGACAGGCTGTGGAGATCCCTAAGCAGAGGCTCCAGAGTAGCCGTCCTGCCGATGGCCGTGATAAGCTGCTCCGTTTGCTCGATCCAGCCGGTGAGTACGCCGGATACGATCCGGGCCCGCCTTTCCCGGGGTGGATAGGATTTCAGCGGAGGCGGAGGGTCCTCCCGGGATGCTCCACTGCTCCTGCTTTCACCGCTGCTGATAAGACGTGCCAGCTCGGTTTCGCTGATGCTGTCTATGCCGGGCAGCTCGATGTCGGATGGGTGCAAGCGGTATATCCGATTGTTCCGGGCATCTGCTGCCGCTCCTGCGCCGTTTCCGAACTCTGCGAACCAGCCGGCATACGTGTCCAGGGCCAAAGACCCCCTCTTCCTCCCTTCTCCGGCCGGTGCCTGCTCCGCGGCCAGAGCAAAGAGTCGGTGGTGCAGGGAGCCGAGGCGATTTGACCCCGTAGCAAGCCAGCTTTCGAAGTTGTTCGGGCGGACATGGGAGAAGATATCCCTGTAGCAGAAATCCAGACCCGTGAAGATCACCGGGCCCTTTTGCCGCCCCAGCGCCAGCAGCAGGGCCGTGGCCGCAACGGTTCCCTGGGCGGGTACTGCGGGGGCGGTCAGGCCGGCCCGCTTCAGCAGCACCCGTTCCACAGGGGTCTCCTGGTTCACCAGGGATACCCGGGCGGAGATCCGCCAGGAACCCCCGGCAGCGGAAAGAGGCATGGTCAGATGAAGGTCGTTATCCTTGGCGTATCGCAGATGGCTGAAGGCGTAGTAGCTCGGATCGGTCATGACGACGGTGTCCGGTTCCAGATCCCGGCTCAACAGGAAGTCCAGGGAGGAGGGCAGGGCCCAGAGTTCGATCGATTCCCTGTGGGCGGCAAGAAAATCGCTCCCCTCCTGCAGGGAGGGTCCGGAGGCGGCGATCACAGTCGTCACTCTCCCGGGTTTGCTGCCAACCGGCGGAAAGATCTGGTCGATGCCGAGGAAGTTGGCCAGGCTGTTTCTCAGCCAGCGCCGTCCCAGGGCGGAGGTGGTTACCAGGGTTCCCCGGATCTCCCTGAACAGCTGATGGAGCGCCCGGTTGACCAGCAGTGACTCCTCGGGGAAAACTCTGGCGCTGGCGGGCCATTCCAGGACCGCCAACCCCTCGGCCTCAAGCTCGTGGATCCGGGAACGCAGGAACTGCAGCACGGTTGCGCTTTCTCCGGGGTGCCAGTACATCCCGGGCGGAAGGGCGGGGGTGAAAGATCGCCACACGGCTTCGTGGTAGAACACGGCCATCACTGCGGCGCTCGGGAAGCTGCGGGTAAGCTCCCGGTACAGGTAGCCCAGACCCGCGCCAAGCAGCAGGATCATCGACGGATCGGGCTGCTTGATCGATTGCCGGACAAAGCGACGGGCTTCCTTTTCGGGGTCGTAGGGAGAGTGCAGATGGATGCCCTTGATTCGCGCGGTCGGCTGACCGCTCCTGGCGGTCGATCTTTCGAGCATCAGACGATCTCAGCGAGATAGGTGAGGGCCTCTTCGATGTCGGGGCTTGGGATGCGTACCTGTTCGGCGAGATCGATCCTTTCCTGCTCGGCAAGCTCCGGGAGCAGTCTGCCCAGGGTTGCCTTCAGGTGATGGAGCAGCAGTTCACAGTCCCCCTCTTGCACGGGTTGCGGCGTGTTCGTAACCAAGATGAGCATACGCTCCCGGTCGACCTGGAACACGGAGCCCAGGGGCTGAAAGAGGGAAAGAACAACCCTGGAGATGTCCTGGTTCAGGCGAAAGGAATCGATGTAGGGGTTTTGTCTTCGCACAGTTTCTACGAGGGTCGCCGTATCGATCCGAATCATCAACGGTGAGAGACCCTGCTCGACACAGGGTTGAAGCGCGGTTCTGACCGACTCCGGCAGGGATTCAGGCTGCTCCGGTGTACCCCGTTTTGCCCCTTCCAGGTGCCTCTCCCGGGCCGCATAGAAATGTCTGGCCCCTCGATCGGCCAGGGTCTCGAAGACATCCAGGTCGGCACGATCGGCTTCTGCGCTTACGAGTAGTCCCAGGAACTTGCTCTCATGGATGAAGGGAACCAGAAGGAGGTTCGAGAGCGTCGAGAATTCCCGAAAGGAGAAGAACTGTTGGAAAGGGCGCAATTCCTCCGGGTCCGAGAGCAGATGCACCTTTCCGGAAGCCAGTCGATTCATCGTATCGTTTGCCCGAACCGGAATACGCAGGCGGTGCCTGGTGGTCTGGTCAAAACCGTGGACAGCCCACGGTGCAAAGACCAGGCGTACAGGATCGTAGAGAAGTAGGGCGGCGCGCTCCAGCTTCAGCTGATCCTTTACCAGGGAGAAAAACCGGCCGGGAGATTCCAGGCCGTCCTCCAGTTCCCGCAATCCCGCCCACAGACGTTCCAGTCGTTCAGCTTCGCTGAGCTGCTCCCCCACGGACGGAGTTTCCTCCCTTTCCCGGGGTGCGGGCTGTCCGGGCGCGGCGCCGCCGGATTCTTTCCAGGTTCGAGGTACGGTTTCAGGAGATTTCTTGTCAGCACGCGCTGCACGGGTGGGAATGTCCGAGATCGCCGTCGCGGCCGGGGCGTCAAGCTCCGCCTGTTCGACATGCAGAACCGGCTCCCGCCGCTGGGTTAGTAATCTGTCGATGAGTTCGAGACTCTTGCCTAGGAGGCCTCCGGAGACAGGGCGATCCGAGCGAGACGCCCCTTGGAATGAGCGCGCTCGCTTGAGAAGACCCATTAAGCCCCCAGACCAAGCTCTTTAAACAGCCTTTGATAGCGAACGAAATATTCGGATTGAGCGAACTCTTTGATCTTGTCTTCTGGAAGCGCCTCGAGCAGTTGATCGAAATAGGAAAGAACTGATTTGATTTCCGATCTCAAGTCTTCCGCTAAGGCCTCGGAGATGGGTGGGGCGCCCGCTGCTGCCGACTCCTCCACCGGGATGTCGAGCTCTTCGGTGGTAAGCTCGAGATCCTCCGCTTCACCGGTCTGCGGGGTGCTTTCCTCCAGCTCATCGAGGGCCAGCACGTCCTCGGCTTCGGGCTCCTCCAGACCTTCGACCTCCTCCATCGCCGCTTCTTCCAGGTCCAGTTCTTCCAGATCCTCCTCACCCGGTAGCACCTCAGCCGGTTCTTCGAGGCTCAGTTCTTCCAGATCCTCCTCGGTCGGTAGCACCTCAGCAGGCTCCTCCAGGGAGAGCTCTTCGGGAACTTCGACCTCTTCCAGGCCGGACTCATCCAGACCCAGCTCCTCGAGCCCTTCCAGTTCCAGCACCTCGGCCGGCTCCTCCAGGGAGAGCTCTTCGGGAGCTTCGGCCTCTTCCAGGCCGGATTCATCCAGACCCAGCTCCTCGAGCCCTTCCAGTTCCAGCGCTTCGGCCGGCTCCTCCAGGGAGAGCTCTTCGGGAGTTTCGACCTCCTCCAGGCCGGATTCATCCAGACCCAACTCCTCGAGCTCTTCCAGTTCCAGCACTTCGGCCGGCTCCTCCAAGGTGAGTTCCTCCGGAGTTTCGACCTCGGTGCCCAACTCCTCATCCAGGCTTAATTCTTCATCGGAAGCTTTACCCCCGATATCAATTTCTATGGACTGCTCTTCGTCTTCGGATGGTTCGAGTTCTTCCAGAGAAAGATCGCTGTCTTCCAGGCTGATTTCCGCCGACGGCGCCTCTTCCTCCTCCAGGTTCAGGGAACCGAGCTCCATGATTTCCTCTTCCCCTCCGGCTTCTTCGGGCAATTCCGCCAGATCCGGTTCGGGAAACTCTTCGACTTCCAGGCTTTCCACGCTCTCCTCGAGGACTTCGACCTCTTCGGTCACATCGGCAGTGTTCAGGATATTGTCCAGTTCGTCCCCGGTGAGCGCGATCGTCTCATCCTCGCCCTTCTCGAAGAATCCTTCCCCCCCGGAGGGGGCGGGGGCGACATCGACTTTCCCGGCGGAAATACCCCCCTTGCCCAAACCGGCAAGTTCGTTTTTCAAACTCTGTATCTCTGTTTTGATCTGAATCAAATCTCTTTCGATCTTTTCGAGAATGTCCGAGGAGCCTTTGGGCGGCGCCTGTCCGGGAGTGGAGGGCACGCCCTCCACGGTGGCCAGATCTTCGTAGTGCTCCTCCACGATCGCACTATCGGAAAGGGGCACCTCTATCGTATCCGGCGTCGTTTCCAGGCTCAAGTCCTCCTCCCCTCCCATCTCCGGAAGCCCTTCCAGGTTGCCGGAAGCGTCACTCAACTCTTCAAGATCAACGTCCAGATCTTCGACGCTCAGCTCCTCTTCACCGCCCTGCTCTTCAAAGGCGCTTCCTTTGCCCAGTTCTTCCAGATCGTCCTCCAGCCCGGAGAGATCGCTGAGATCGGTTTCCTCGTCCTCTTCCAATTCGCCCAGGAGTTGTTCTTCTTCCTCGCTGAGAGCGGATTCGCTGCTGCTATCCAGATCAGAAAGTTCAAAAGACATATTCTGCTCCGCCTCTTCCTCTATGTTATGGGGTTCCACCTTCACCCAGACACCGTACTGCTCAAGGTTGCCCTGTTCCGCCTGGGTTGTTTCACTCGTGATATCGGCGCTTTTCAGCACGTCGTCCAGTTCGCTGTCGGAGAGGGCAATCTCTTCCTGATCGGAATCCAGTACGGGTTCTCCCTCGGTTTTTGCCATACATATCTCCTGGGACGGGATGTTCCATTTTATTATCGGAACTTAATCCTCCCTATTAATCTAATATTACCTTTATGAACACTTTTTTCAATAGCCAAACGTACCAGTAGATTATCAAGGGGAGCGGGAATTCAGCCGTTGATATAGGTAGAATGAAAGTACCCCGGATCTTGGTCTATATTATCTTCAGCTTCATCGTGGCCGCGGTTCTCTACTTCTTCTTTGGAAGCGGTGGTCTTCTGGACTACCGTCGCCTGATCGCCTACCGAGGATCGCTGCAGGATAACATGGACGATCTGGAGCGTATCAACGGCGAACTGCTGACGGAGGTACAGGCCCTGGGATCCGATCCGGAACGATTGACCCTGAAGGCGAGGGAGCTCGGATATTTCCGGGAAGGAGAAAGGGTAATCCGTATTGCCAATGACTCGAGCAGGAAGAGTACCTACACGGTGGGAAAGGTCCTGCGCCGAAAAGCGAAACGACCGCAGGCGGATTGGCCTTTCAGAGCCACCGGGCTGGTGCTGCCCGTCCTGCTGGTCCTGGTGAGTGTCACGGTGAGGAGGCGTAAGAACCGTGAGAATGGGAATCGATGATCCGAAGCTTCTCGACGGTCTGGTAGAGGTATTGCAGAGTGCCGGGGTGGTGATCATGCCTTGCGATACGATCTACGGTTTCGTAGGCGTCGCCCCGCAGACTCAAGCAAAGATCCGAGAGCTGAAGGGCCGGCAGGAAAAATCCTTTCTCCGCCTCATCCCCGACCTTCAGTGGCTGCCTCGCTACACAGGAGCAAGCCTGCCGTCTAAGCTGAAACCCTACTGGCCGGGTGCATTGACGGTCATCTTCCCGGCAAAAAAAACAGGCACGGTTGCCCTGCGCATACCCGACGATCCCCTGCTGCTTCAGGTGATGAGGCGGCTGGACCGGGCGCTTTTCTCCACCAGCGTAAACCTAAGCGGCAAGCCGCCGCTCTGGCAAATCGAAGACATCTGTTCGGCTTTCGAAACCCGCGTAGACCTGGTTGTGGCCGCCGGCGATCGGCCACAGGGCATTCCCTCCACGATCGTCGACATCACCGAGAGACCGTACCGCTTGCTTAGGCGGGGAGAGGTCGATCTTCCCGACGGGTTGTTCAAGGAATAGAGGCTAGGCGAACAACCTCTCGATCACTTCTTCCATACTTTGGACCGGATGGAACACGATCCCCTTCTTTACGTGTTCCGGGATATCCGCCAGATCCCTCTCGTTCTGCGCCGGGATGATGATCTGTCTGATCTTGTTGCGCTTGGCCGCGATCACCTTCTCCTTCAATCCGCCTATGGGAAGTACCTGACCGACCAGGGACAGCTCGCCGGTCATGGCCAGATATGTCTTCACCTTCCTCCCGGTTGCCAGGGACAGAAGGCAGGAAGCCATGGTGATCCCCGCCGAAGGGCCGTCCTTGGGGGTTGCGCCGGCGGGTACGTGCAGGTGTATCTGGTTTTTCTCGAAAAACTCCTTGTCCACCCCGAAACCGCCGGCGATGTGACGGACGTAGGTGTAGGCGATATTCGCCGATTCCTGCATAACGTTGCCCAGCTGTCCGGTCAGCCGGAACCCCTCTTTTCCGGGATTGGCAACCGCCTCTATAGTCAGCATGGCGCCTCCCAGAGGCGTCCAGGCCAGCCCCAGAGTCATGCCGGGTCCGGTGATCTTCTTAATCCCCTCCTCGTAGAAGATCGGTTTTCCCAGATACTCTTCTAACTGAGGCGGTTCGATGGCAAGCGGAAAGGCGAGCTTGTCCAGTACGGATTTACGGGCCAGCTTCCGGTGTATCTTGTCCAGGGCTTTCTCGAAATTGCGCAGACCCGCCTCCCGGGCGTACCCTTCGGCGATCTCCAGGAGGGCAGCCTTGCTGTACTTCACGTCCTTGCGCTTTAGCCCGGTGCGGCCCAAGGATTTGGGGATCAGGTACTTGCGGGCGATCGCCACCTTTTCGTCATTGATGTAACCGGAAAGCCTGATGACCTCCATCCTGTCCAGCAGCGGTGCGGGAATGGTGTCCAGGGTGTTGGCCGTGGTGATGAACAGGATATCCGAGATGTCGAACGGGAGGTCCAGGTAGTGGTCCCGAAAGGCCACGTTCTGCTCCGGGTCAAGAACCTCCAGAAGCGCAGAGGAGGGATCGCCCTGAAAGGAAACGCCCAATTTGTCGATCTCGTCGATCATGAACACCGGGTCCTTGGTCTTTACGATCTTCAGTCCCTGAATGATCTTTCCGGGCATGGCCCCCACGTAGGTCCGCCGATGGCCCTTGATCTCAGCCTCATCCCGCATGCCGCCGACGGAGAAGCGGAAAAAGCTCTTGTTCAGAGCCCTGGCGATGGATTTGCCAACCGAGGTTTTTCCAACCCCGGGGGGACCGACCAGGCAGAGGATCGAACCCTTGCTGTCCTTCTTGAGCTTGCGCACCGCCAGGTATTCGAGAATCCGTTCCTTCACATCCTCCAGACCGTAGTGATCCTCGTCCAGGATGCGCCTTGCCCGCTGCATGTCCACCTCTTTTACGGCGGGGGCGGTCCAGGGCAGGCTGATGATCGTATCCAGGTAGTTGCGGGTTACGATGAACTCGGAGGAGCCGGTGTCCATCAGGCTGAATTTCTCCATTTCCTGCTCCACCTGCTCCAGCACATCCGCATCCAATTCCAGCTTGTCGACCGTCTCTTTGAAGCGCTGGTATTCACCGGATTTGGAATCCACCGGCATGCCCAGTTCCTGCTTGATCGCCTTGAGCTGCTCCTTTAGGAAATACTCCCTCTGGCTCTTGGAGATCTTCTCGTTTATCTGCTTCATGATCTTCTGCTGGATGCTCAGCAGTTCCTGTTCTTTGCGGATGAAGACCAGGACCTTCATCATTCTTTCATGGACATCCAGCGTCTCCAGGATATTCTGCTGATCCCGGCGGTCGATGTTGAGGATCGAGGTTATGAAATCGGCGATCTTGCCCGGATGGTCGATGTTGACCATGTTGAGCCTCATCTGCTCGGAAAATAGGGGATTGTTCTCCGAGATCTGTTTCATCTCGGAGATGAGGGAGCGGGTCAGGGCGCGCACCTCGTTGGATTCGAAGTTCTTGTCGTCCAGGTACTCCACGGCAACCGTAATCGGATGCTCCTTGTAGATGAACTTCTTGATTCGAAAACGCTTGAGCGTGGATATGAATATGTTGATGCCCCCGTCCGGGAGATTGACCTTGCGCACGACCTTTGCCACGGTGCCCACCTTGTACAGGTCCCCTCCGGTGGGATTCTCCGCATCCGCGCTGGTTGTCAGCACCAGCCCGATGAAGCCGTGCTCGGTCATGATATGTTCTATAAGCTCCACCTCCCGCTCTCCGGCCACCATGAGAGGGGTGAAGATGCCGGGGAAGACCGGTGTGCCGGTGATGGGCAGAATGTTCAGCTTGGGCGGCAGCACCTGGCTGGTTGGAATGATCTGCTTGTCGTCCATTGTTCTCCTTATCCGTGTCACTTGAAAAATAGTAATGCCCCCGGGGGTTGTCAAGGGTACGCCGAATCGACGGTAATCCCGGCCCCGGGCGCTTGCTTCCCCGGCGCTTTTCGCAATATTATTATGCAGCCGCAGCGAAAATCTTGGTCAATCGTAGCGGATCTTCCGGCATTATTACAAGATTTTCGCTGCGGCGGAAGACAACGCAATCTTCCTCTTTGACGAGTAGCGCCGGAAGCACTCGATTGCGAAGGATCACAACGGCGAAGAATGTGTTATTACGTCACATAAGACAGTGAAACGTGAAAATTCGAAGCTCCACCACGGAGGCCGTGGTATTGCGAAAAACCCGGGTCGGTGAGATCCACAAATCCCTCACCCTCTTCAGCCGCCAGCGAGGTCTGATCTACGCGATGGCCCACGGGGCCTTCAAGATCCGGAGCCGGCTGCGCATGACCTCCGAACCTTTCCAGGTGGTGCGGGCGTACCTGTACCACGATCCGGTGCGGGATCAGTACAAGATCACCGATATGGAGAGCCTGGCGGCTCTGGACGGGATCCGGGAGAGCGTACAGCGCTTCTACGCCGCCTCTCTCTGGGCCGAGGTGGTAATCCGCTCCTACGGGGGGGGAGAGAACTTCCCCCTGCTGTACGATCTGCTGGTCGCTGCTCTGCGCCTGTTGGACCGGGCGCCGGATCGGCTGGTAGCGCTTCTCAGCTGTCAGTATCTGTTGCGTTTTCTCGATCTCCTGGGCCAGAAGCCGGATGTAGAGCATTGCGGATTGTGCGCCTCCGAACTGGACCTCCTCTCCGGAGCCTATCTCTCCCGGGAGGAACAGACGCTGATCTGCAGCCGCTGCGCACAGCCAACGGCGCTGCATCTGCCGGCCGGCGCCCTGCGCTACCTGCAGTCGACTCTGGGCATGCCCCTGGGCGTCGCGATCCGGGTCGGATTGGAGGAGCGGTCCCTCAGGGCACTGAAGGAAGCCGCTTATTTCCTGATTCAGGCGGTGCTGGAGACGAACCTGAATGCAATACAGAGCGGGGTGGGTATACTATGAGGGTTTTTGCAGCGCTGCCCCTCCCGGGCCGGGCCGTCGAAAAACTGGGAGAATTGGCGGCCGAATTGAAGGCGCGCTATCCGGATCTGAAGGTGGTCAAACCCAACGGGATGCACGTCACCATGGTTTTCTTCGGCGAGTTGAATCAGGAACGGATCCTCGAAGTTATAAGGGTGATGGACAGTCCGGAGCTGAAGATGGCCAGCATCAGTGCGGTCATGGGCGGGGTGGGGCAGTTTCCTCCCAAAGGACAGCCGCGGGTCATCTACTGCCCCATTCAAAAAGGTGCACCGGAGATTGGCTATCTGTACGGCGTGTACCGCCGGCTCCTCTCCGGTGTGGAGAGTCTGTCCCTGGAAGGCGAGCGGGACTTCACCCCCCACATCACCCTGGCCCGCAGCCGGGGGGACCGCAGCGGGTCAAGCCGCATCTCTCTATCCGAGGTGGAGGAGCTGTTTCGATTCGAGCATTCCCTGATTCTGGACAGGCTCGTTCTGTACCAGTCGATCCTTCGGCCTCAGGGCGCCGAATACAAGGTCATGAAGACAGTTTTGCTGGGTAGGGTGTGACCATGCGAGCGGTTGATCTGATCGTCAAAAAGAGACAGGGCCGGGCGTTAAGCGAAGAAGAAATCTCCTTTCTGATCCAGGGCTATGTTGGCGGCGGCATCCCGGATTACCAGATGTCGAGCCTGGCCATGGCCGTGTTCTTCAAAGGGATGAGCGCAGAGGAGACCGGGTATCTGACCCGGGCGATGATCGACTCCGGGACCACAATCGACCTTGGCGGGATAGAGGCCCCGCTGGTGGACAAGCATTCAACCGGGGGTGTGGGGGACAAGGTATCCCTGGTGCTGGCGCCCCTGGCTGCCGCCTGCGGCTGCACCGTGCCAATGATGAGCGGCCGCGCCCTGGGCCATACCGGCGGCACTCTGGACAAGCTGGAGTCCATTCCCGGTTACCGTACCGACCTGTCGGTGGAACGTTTCACCGACCTTCTCAAACGTACGGGCTTTGCCATGACCGGGCAGAGTGAGCGAATTGTCCCGGCCGACCGGAAGCTGTACGCCCTACGGGACGTTACCGGCACCGTAGAGTCGATCCCGCTCATCACGGCCAGCATCATGAGCAAGAAATTCGCCGAGGGCGCCGAATCCCTGGTATTCGATGTCAAATGCGGCTCCGGCGCCTTCATGAAGACCCTGGAAGAAGCGCGGGAGCTGGCCGTATCTCTGGTACGCACGGGCAACAGCCTGGGACGCCGGATCCGAGCCGTGATCTCCGACATGGATCAGCCCCTGGGCCGTATGGTCGGCAATTTTTTGGAAGTTCGGGAGGTCGTGGCAACGCTTCGCGGAGGCGGTCCCAAGGACCTGCTGGATCTCACCCTCCGGCTGACCGCCCATATGCTGGTGCTTGCCGGTCTTCAACCCGATCTGCAGGGCGCCGAAGAGCAGTGCCGCAGGAAACTCGCCGATGGTTCAGCCTGGAAAAAGTTCCTGGAGAACGTGGAGCTCCAGGGGGGAGATATTCGCGCCGTCCAGGAGGAGGAAGGGGGACCGAGGGCGCCTCTGATCGAGCCGGTAGAGGCGGCGGAATCCGGTTATGTTCAACGCGTCGACGCCTACCGGATCGGCATCGCCTCCGGGCTGCTCGGCGCCAGTCGCGAGCAAAAAGAGGATGCGGTACTCCCCGATGTGGGGATCGAGTTGATAAAGGTCCAAGGGGATGCGGTGCAGGCCGGGGAGACCCTCTGCCTGGTCCACGGCCGCGAGGCCGAGCGTATCGAAAGGGCAGGATCGTACGTAAAGGCAGCCTACTCGATCGGCGGCCAGGAGAGCCGGCCGCGGGACCTGGTGCTGGAAGAAATCCGGGACGATGATCTGGCAAAAGTCTGAGCTGAACCCCGAAGAGCTTCGGGATGTTGCCCGGCGCTACCAGTTGGATCTGATCAGCGCCGCGGTACTGATCCGCCGGGACTATCTGGATGAGGATTCGATTCGTTTTATTCTCAACAACGATCCGCTGTTGATGCACAACCCCTTCCTTTTCAAGGACATGAGCAGGGCCCTGCGGCGGATCCACGCGGCGGTTTCCAACGGCGAGCTGATACAGATCTTTGGAGACCGGGATGTAGACGGGATCACTTCGACCATTCTGCTGCGGGAGGTGCTGGAAAAGATCGGGGCGAAGCTTCGCTGGCAGATACCGGTGGGGGAGGACGATTACGGACTGACGGCGGAGGTTATAGACGGCTGCGCGGCGGAGGGCTGCGGTTTGTTGATCACGGTGGACTGCGGCATCTCGAACAACGACGAGATTGCCAAAGCGGCGGAGTTGGGGATCGATACCATTGTACTGGACCATCACAATCCTCCTGAGCCGCTTCCGGCAGCCTTTGCCCTAATCGATCCTAAATGCAACGATTCCGGCTATCCTTTTCGCGATCTGTCCGGCTGCGGCGTCGTGGCCAAGCTGGCCGTGGCTCTGGCCTACAGCACCACTTCCGATTTCGATGCACCCGTTTGCTTCCTCCATATCCAACCGGCAAATGAGGCCTTTACGGTTCAGGCGGTGGAGCTTGTCAATCTGGTGGAAATGGAGCGCATCATCGATACGGTCCCGTCGAAGGGATCGGACCTGCTGCGCACCCGTGTCTATGGCAAACTCAAAGACAAGAAGATCCTGGTGTACGACCGGGACAGCCAGCTTCGCTACCTGCAGCAGCTGAACGCCGAAGGGGCGTTTGAGCTGGTGGATATCATGCCCGAGGTCGCCGCCGGGTTTCCGGAGGTCGCCGGTAAAAGTCTGATCAGAGCCCGGGAGTCTCTCGAGATGCTGCGCCTGGGCCACAAGTCGGAGATCGATGTCCTGGTTGAGCTGTACCGGCGGCTGAGCTGGAACAGGCTCGACCTGTTGACCGTGCTGGAGCCGATCGTCGATCTTGCCGCCCTGGGAACCATAGCGGACCTGATGCCCCTGATCAACGAAAACAAGATAATCGTCCGCCGAGGCCTCGAAGCCATGGGCAGGATGAAACGCTCCGGCCTGCGCGAGCTACTGCTTCGGCAGAACCTGCACGGCCGGCAGCTGACTGCAAAGGATATCTCCTGGCACATCACCCCCGTGCTGAACTCCGCCGGCAGGATGGGTGAGCCTCAGCGGGCCGCCGAGTTGTTTTTATCGCAAACCCAGGACGAAATCGATGCGGTTATCGACTCGATCCTCCAACTGAACCGACAGCGCAAGCAGTTGGGCGAAAGAATCTGGGACAGCTGCTTCCCGGCAGCCCGGGAGAGTATCGAACACACGGGGGGGAAGTTCGTGTTCGTGGCTGACGCCGAAATTCCCAGGGGAATCACCGGTATTCTGGCGGCTCGACTGGTGAGTTTTTTCAAGATCCCGGCGGTGGTTGTGTCCCTCGGGCAGAGCAAAGCCGTGGGATCCCTGCGAAGCCCGTACCCGGTCAACGGATTTCTCGACCTGTTCGCCGATTACTTCGTGAACTACGGGGGACACGATAGAGCAGCCGGTTTCAACCTGCCCACGGAATTGTTCCAGGAATTCCAAAACCGCTTCTTCCAGATCGCCCTGGCCCACACGCCTCCGGATCGGGAGGCGGCCAAGATCTCCATCGACGCCGAGGTGCCCCCGGCCTACCTGAATCCCGAGTTGATAAGGGTCGTGGAGACCTTCGAGCCTTACGGTGAGGGATGCCCACCTCTGGTATTTCTGACCCGGGGAGCCCGGATCGAGAAACTGGAGATCGTCGGCAGGCAGGAACCGGCCCACGTGAGGATGCTCCTCTCCGCGGATCGCTACAAATGGCCCGCCGTTTACTGGAACGCGGCTCCCCGGGCCGGCAAGGATTTCGATCGCAACGATACGGTGGATATCGTGTTCCGGCTGAACCGGAACTACTTCATGAACACCGAGACCCTCCAGCTGACCATTCTGGACCTCAAACGATGAAATCAGCCGTGCTGGTTTTCTTCCTTCTTCTCTCCCTCATCCTCCCGGCCGGGCTGTATCCGGATACGCTGCAGCTACGCTCCGATTCGGTGGCGGCCATGGTGCTGGGAGGTCGCCCCCTGTGCCGGATCGCCGAGGGCAGCCTTTTCCGGTGGGAGAACGGAGAGCTTCAACCCCTGGAGGGGCTTTTCTCCTTCCATACCACGGCTCAGCAGCCCCTGGAAGCCCGCTTCGAGCTTTCCGAGCAGGCCTCCCGGGGTGAGGTGTTGAGAGGATGCTTTCTGTTCAGCGAAGCTGTCGATCGCCTGGATTGCACTTTGCAGCGCGGTGTTGGAGAGCCCTATTCCTCCGGTAGGGGATTCGCCCTGGATGATACGGGCCGTCACTGGTGTTTTTTGCTCGGCATACCGAGCACGGCGGAGGCGGGGGAGTATTTCCTAGAGATCCGGGCTTATAAGGGTCGACGCTTCATCCTCTGCAGAAATACGGTGGAGGTCCGCTACCGGAGCTTCCGCAGCGAAGAAATCGCCTTCAACCAGACCCTGTCCGAGCTGATGACAAAACCTGATCCCGGGAAAATCCGGGAGTACCAGGATCTCCTGACACTCCTGAGCGCCTTTCACTCCCGATCGATCTTTCATGAAGGACCGCTGGCCGCTCCGCTTCAGGCGACCCGGCGTACCTCCCTTTTCGCCGACCGTCGCCTGTACAGCTACACCGACGGTGGAAGCTCCCGCTCCCTGCACAATGGGATCGATCTGGCCGCCCCCATGGGTACCCCGGTCTTCGCCTCCGGAGCAGGCAGGGTGGTGCTGGCCAGGCAGAGGATCATCTCAGGGAACAGCGTGGTGATCGAGCACCTTCCCGGTGTCTTCACCCTCTACTACCACCTGGAGGATATCGAGGTTCAGGAGGGGCAGCGCTTGTTCCAGGGACAGCGGATCGGGACCGTCGGCATGACCGGATTGGCAACCGGGCCGCACCTGCATTGGGAGCTGCGCGTCGGCGGGGTGGCGGTGGATCCGGACGTTTTCCTGGAGATTCCCATGATTGACAAATCCCTGTTTTCACATAATATTATTGACCAAAATTAGCAGAGGGGAGGTGATTTCCATACCCGCAATTATCGTTGGCGAGGATGAGGCCCTGGACAGGGCGATCAAACGCTTCAAGCGAATGGTCGAAAAAGAGGGCATCGTTCGAGAGTGGAAACGAAGAGAGTTCTACGAGAAGCCTTCGACGATCCGCAACCGCAAGAAGAAGGCTATGGAAAGAAAACGCCTGAGAAAAGTCCGCAAGTTCGGCCACGGAAAGCGATTTTAGATCCGCCGAGCCTGCAGTGCCGGAAAATCTTTAAGCCCTCTCCGCTGGATCCGGAAAGGGCTTTTTTATTAGCTGGGAATACGATATATCCCGCATCAAGAACCATGAAGGGGGTATTGAACTTTCCACTATATAAAAAGTCGCCAGAGCGCTCGGGAATAAGATAGTAGTTGGAATCAAATAGGAACCCTAAGGACGGTGGTTCCGCAAAAGCACCCCGGTCTTCGGCAATATAGAAGCCTTGGACACTTGGAGCTTCCGGAGTAGGAACGTGAAAGGCGTCAAATAACTTTTTCCAGCGATTCTACCACAAATTGGTTAAGGCTTTGGCCCTTCTCCATAGCCTTGATATAGGCACGGTGATGGAGTTC
>Ga0315554_1000784_pt1 | contig 18784 bp, 16 predicted proteins | sample SalMarSW160370MG_FD_202114 | JGI IMG/M metagenome (GOLD analysis project Ga0315554, IMG submission 202114) | Salt marsh sediment microbial communities from the Plum Island Ecosystem LTER, Massachusetts, United States - Salt Marsh Sediment SW1603-70 ... | reverse complement strand
TGCCTCCTTCGATGACACTCCTATACTACAAAAAAGTATTATAATGTAAATAGAAAGCCTGAAGTAATTTTCTAGTAAATGTACAAAGATCATGAGTACTTCAATATCTGCAAATCATGACCCCTGTCCTGTCTGATAGGGAATTTGCAGCGGTTTACTATTGGTCAGCTCATAACATTCGTCGCAAACTTGAATGCTGATCTTTTGTACAGGTTTTTTAATATAATATGCCTTTACCTCCTCCTGAGTGATTTCAATGCCGATCAATGTACCCCTCAGAAGAATTTTAAATGAAAGTTTTTTCCACAGAGAAGGTAGATTCGGACTTATCTGCAGGTGGTCATTAAAAATATTGATCCCTGCAAAGCTCTTGAATATGGTATCGAGGGTTCCTCCCATCACCCCGCAGTGGATCGCTTCTGCTGTAGTTCCTCCCTGAATATCATATATGTCGCCCTTCAGTGCGTGCAGAAACCACTCCCACATGGCCCTCTTATTGGAGTCAAGATACTTCAAAATTGCAGAGTGTACAACATGGCTCAGAGTCGACCCATGGCTGGTACGTTTGATGTAGTAATCATAATTCCGCTCCATTAGCTTCAGCTCGTTGTTTACATTGTACCTCATTATCTCAAGGATATTCTTGACTTGTCCTGGAGAGAGCAGGTAGAATAACATCAGGACATCTGCTTGCTTTGTTACCTTGTATCGGTCCGGAGACTCACCCTCTGATTTGAGTATCCTGTCCAATCTCTGTATATTACCGTACTTCTCACGATATGCATCCCAGTCGAGCTCGAGCAAATTAACATAACCAGCAAACTGAGAGATAATGCCCTCATCTGTAATTTCCACGCTCATTTTTCTCACAATATCATTCCATTTATCAATCTCTTCCTGACGAAAATCTATTTTTTCTGCAAGCTTATCCTTCACTTCTTCGGGCAGATATTCATAGGTCTCTATTGTTTTGTGCAAGAGCCAGCACACCATGACATTTGTGTAGGCATTATCTTTGAACCCGCCTTTCTTGGCATCCGAATACTTCTCGTGAAATTCATCAGGCCCCATCACTCCAGAAATATGGTACCGATCATCTTTCTTTACATACTGTGCTATGCTCGCCCAGAAGCGTGCGATCTCAAGCATCATCTCAGCACCGTATTCGTATATAAAATCAAGATCGTCTGTAACGTAGTAGTATGCCCAGATATTATAGGTAACGGCAATTGATACATGTCGTTGAAGTCTGCTCAAATCAGGCCCCCATTTGCCTGCAACAGGGTTGAAATGCAGAGTCTGGGTCTCCTCACTCCCGTCATCGGCTGACTGCCATGGGTACATCGCTCCATCGTATCCGTTTTCCCTCGAGTACTCCCTCGCAGCATCGAGCCTCCTGTAGCGGTACATAAGCAAAGCCTTTGCTATCTCAGGAAAATGGAGAAAATAGAAGGGAAAAATAAAAAGCTCGTCCCAGAATATATGCCCTCGATACGCTTCGCCATGCAGCCCTCTCGCAGGCATACCGGCATCGATATGTGTATTGTGGATAGAAGCGGTCACAAGAAGGTGATATATATGGAGCCTTACTACTTTCTGAGAAAATCTGTCTCCCTCTATGATGTAGTCAGCTCTATTCCACAATCTCCGCCAAACATTTCTTTGGGACCGCAGGATTCTATCATAACTTCTTACCTTCAGCAGAGTGAACTTCGCATTCTCCTCCGGGTCACCTTTTCTATCAGCATCTTTCGAGGTGAATATGCTAACCATCTTCTCGAGAACATATGCCTGTTTTTCCTTCGCATCAAATGTCAGATCTTCTGATATGATCCCCATATCCTTGGTTACTATTCTCTGGGCATTAGCTATTTTTCCTCCACTGTAGAGAAAGTTTTTCGCGTGCATACAGATGTTGACCTTAGAGGTAGTAGTCCTTACATGGAGGCTGATACCTCTATTCTCCTTTACCACGGAGATGGGGTATAAATGTTTTGAATTCAGCTCACGGTACCTAGGCACACCGTAATTTATTATGGTACCATCGAGGGTAGAACGAAGTGTTATCCTCTTACTGTAATTCTGAGGTATTACAGTGTACCGAATTGCTGCGAGATGCGGGTTCTGCATACTGGCAATTCTCTCACTATGAATCGTGGTAATCCTTCCCTCCTTGTCTTTAAATTTAATGTGCCTGGACATCACCCCTTCTCTCATATTGAGGTTGTGAGTATATTCGAGGAGCTCTTCATCCAATATATTGACAAAGCCTGAATCTTCTATCTTTATCTCTATGAGAAGCCAGTTGGGGCAGTTTACAATATCGTTGTTGTATATTGTTTTACGATACACAACGCTGGGAAGCTTATTGTAGATCCCCGCAATATAAGTTCCCGGATAGTGAATCACTTCATCTGCCCTCTCCCCCTCAAAGCAACCTCGTGTGCCAAAATAGCCGTTTCCAACCGTGGTGAGGGTCTCCCGGAGCTTCTCATTCTCTGGTTCAAATCCATAGTAGGTGAGATCCCACGAATCCTCTTCCATGCCTCTTTTAAACCACTGCTCGACATCTTCGATGCTCAGCTCTTCAAGATCTCTCACTGCAATGTCAGCGCCATGCGCCTGGAGCTCCTGGATATTACCATCCCTTGAAACCCCCACCACTAAGGAGAAGTTCCCATTCTTTCCAGCCTCTACCCCTACGACCGCATCTTCAACCATCATGCACTCGTTTGGGTTGAGATCAAGATGCTCACAGGCCAACAGAAAAATATCGGGACGGGGTTTCCCCCTGAGCCCTATCTCTTTTGATACCACCCCGTCTATAACAGTTTCAAAAAGGTCGATCAATCCAGTCTTCTCCAGTACGAACTTGCAGTTCATGCTGGAGGAAGAAACGCCGACCTTTACACCCTTCTGCTTCAGCGCTTTTATAAAAGAGGCCGTTGATTCATATATATCAACACCGTCTTCAGCAACGATAGAACGAAACCGTTCGTTCTTTCTATTGCCGATTCCGCATATAGTTTCCTTTTCAGGCGGGTCCTTGGGATTGCCGTACGGGATCTCTACATCTCTCGATTCGAGGAACGATTTCACACCCATATACCGGGGCTTGCCGTCAACGTACTGCAGATAATCCTCATCATGGGTGAATGGTTTATAATCCATACCTTTCTTCTTCGAATTCTCCTTCAAGTATTCATCGAAGGTGTCCTTCCACGCCTGAAAGTGGATCTTTGCTGTCTGTGTTATGACACCATCCAGATCGAATATTGCACCCTTACACTGCATGCTGCTCATACCTCCTCTGCTTTACTTAAACCGTATAATATCGAAACCAGGATATCAGACTTGGAGACAAAAAACGCATTTGGACAAACCGTGCACACCTCCCCCTTCAAATCCTCATCCTCTGTTACAAATATAGCACTCGTGTGGGAAGATTTCTCCAAAGAAGCTTTTACCATGGGTATATCGGATGATGTATCGCCACAGATTAAATTGGTTGCTCCTTCTATTCGAAGATTAAGGGCTCTATTGAGAAACTCAACCCCGTCGCCTTTATTGAAATCACTGATGTCATTAGTACCTCTACTTCTCTGCATCGTGAGTACGATCTCTATGTCTTTTCCTGTGTCTTCGATCCTGAAGAACTTATTTTCTGGATCTACTTCTCGTACAATGCCAGTGACAAGCTGGAGAAACTTCTCTGATTCTTGCTTCTCTATTGTGCCATAAATGTCCTGTCGAGCAACTGTTGTCTGTCCAAACTTGAACTGCAATCCAGATCCAATTAATGAAAATTGCTCGTACTCCTCCCTCTTTAAAAGCTCAGAGAGCCTCTTATTCAGGGTATCGAGATTCTGCTGCTGAGCTGTCTTAACGGGAAAACCTCCTCTTCTTCCGCTTTTATCAATATACTCTCTCCCCTTGGAGCCAGCATAAATGAAAATACCACCAGGATCGACGCTTACATCAAGGAGTCCAAAGTTCTCTAACGGTGCTGAGGTAAGAATCACCGAGTTCAATGCACATTCACGTGCAAACCTAACAAGAAAAACAGAGTTATAAATCGACTGTACCGCAGACTTGTACCTCCCACAATAGTTATTCACTGTCCCATCTCTATCGGTAATGAAATTTTTAAACTGAGCTCCAGAGAAGAACCGAAGCCCCTTCTCTAGCTCAGAAAAGAAACCTGGATTCATCCTCTCGAGGTATTGATAGAACATATCCTCAGAATGCTCGAGATAAAAGAGGTCTTTTCGCAGCTCATCGATCTCGTAAGTCAGTTCTGTGTGGATACTCTTGCCTTCTCTTAAGCTAAGTTTATATTTTCCATTCTCTTTTGGCAGAGACTCAAGCACCGCTAAGGTTGTTTTCAGAGAATCCACACACTTTTCTTCTATCCTTTCTTTGTTGAGAAGACATTTCACAATCTGCCTTCTAATATGTACTGTATACCACATAAGCTCGTAAAACTTTGACAAGCTCTCTATCTTCATCTGCATAGTATTACCTTTGGGATCATATGGATGATTATTTATTCCAATGATTCTTGCATTGATTGCAACGATGATTGTGCTCAAATCCTTCGACTCGTTGAAGTTGTCCCAGCTCATCCGCTCGATAAACGAGTACCCATCCACTAAACTCACCGATACCTTCGCTCCAAACTCTACCAGCTTCCCGGCCTTCCCACGCACAATCGGCCTCACATGAGGCTGGCTGATACTCACTATCCTATCCTCGATCCTCTTGTTGTATACGAACCTTACCAGAAATAATATATCCACATTGCTCATTTGGATGGTGATGAAATCCGACATGGTCTTCAGATGTATAATGCATTTTTGTGATCATTGATTTTTCACTAGTGGCCAAAACATCAAACGAAACACCTTTGAATTGTTTGGCTTTTGATTCATTTGATCTTACTATCATAATAAGTATCTCCCAGATAATATTCAAATTTGCAATTTCCACTAACGTTTCGTTGTACTTAAAGCTGGTCACGTTAATGATACTACAGGAGAATAACTTGCCTCCTATGAGATTTCATGATTTGAAACATACCTTTGTAAGCATTCTTATAGGGCAAGGAATACCAACTGCTGATGTTCAACAGCTTGCTCGACATACTTCTTACCAAACGACTATTGACATCTATAGGCATCTTTTACCAAATCAATTAGAAAAAGGATTACATAATTTTGATTTAATGTTGTTATCCGTAGAAAAATCCTGACACATAGGGCGCATAGGAGGCTAACTTAAAAAATGGTACTAAGTACGGGGGCCGGTCAGGTTTGACTTTTTCACTTTTTAATGTAATTCACCATTGCTTTGGCTGAATGCCCAATCGTTTCCAGTTTAAACTCTTTATTCTTCTGGATGATATGGATGAAATCAAACTTATCCCCCTTCATGTGATCAACAAGTTTTTCCATAACAGTCAGGCAGGATACACAACCATTTCCTGTACCTCCGGCGGCAGCAATACAAGTAAAGGGTTTGCTAGCTACACAGCTGCTCTTGTTAAAGGCTTCACAACGGCGCAACCGGTCAAAAAAAACCTTGGCTGATTCACTTATATCCCACCAGTATACCGGGGTGATTATGATAAAACCATCCATATTAGCCATTGACTGATGGATCTTATTGAAATCGTCATCTTCAATAATGCAGCGATTCTCAGTCCTACAGATACCCCATCCCTGTTCACAAGCCTGACAATGACGGATGTTCTTTTCATTCAGGTCGATCATCTGCACATCGGCCCCGGCCTTTTCTGTCCATAGCCTTGCCTTTTCCCCGCAGGAAGCGGTGAGCCCGTTTGCGTTCGGGCTGCTCGTAAATATCATGATGTCCATAATCCTACGCCTTTCGTCTTTTCGTGAATTGATCGTAATTCTATTGTTTTATCATTGTTATCATTTTATCCGAGTCGGCGTGAATTATCAACAGGGCATATAGTCTATATAATATCTATTCATGAGCGCTACATCTGATGGTGATGGTACAAACAAATTTCGGTCAAGCAGTTTGTATTCGTGACCTGCCCCCTAAAAACGGATCCACTTTCAAAGTGAGAGAGTAATCAGCTCCGATCTTAAGACCGAATTTATGCTGCTAGTAATTTCCACTGTTTCGGTTCAAGATCTATTACCACCTGACTGTATTAGTTCATCGAGAATCGAATAAAATTAAATGTTTAGTTAAGGTGGAATATGTATTCTGTGTTCTGCTCCGCACAGGAGCGCTCCAAAAAGTTAATTTTCGTAAGATGTTTCTGATGCCCTGTTAGAAAATACCTGTGCTGCACGGATTCCTCGAAGCCCTCATAGATGTATATCATGACCGAAGTTTACCTCCACGAAAGTTGACAGGTTTTTGTAAAAATAGGGTTTATAATAAGTAAGTGGGAGAAAATACATTCTTAAAAGACTACGCTATGAAAGCATCACTTTTCCGGGACGCGCTCGAAAAGAATGGGCCCAACTATACAATTAGGATAACGGATTATAAGGTGGTTTGGTAAGATTGTGGATAAAAATATTAAATTGCTTATGGCTCATCAGATTTCCTCAGCACGAAGTTACTCATCATAGCCAATGTCTCCCTCATTAATATTCGTCTGGAAATAAAACCATCGTAGCAGAATAGTCTGTTTCTGTGATAATCCAGATTTTTGTTTCGACTTTATATTTAATGCTGTTATCCGTAGACAAATCCGTAGAACGCGGCACTTTTTCTGCATACACCAATATAGAAAAAACTCCCTAACTCTTTAAGAGTCAGGGAGTTATCTTTGAGCGGGAAAGGGGAATCGAACCCCCGACATTCAGCTTGGGAAGCTGACGTTCTACCTCTGAACTATTCCCGCCTGAGATAAAGCTTTATGTCACTCATATTACTATCATCGAAGCTGGCGAATGTCAACAGAAAAAAAATCTTCCAATTTATATTGATACATGGTATATATGTGATAACTTTGTGGTAAACAGCGGAGGGAGACATGAAGCGTTTCTTTTTTCCCGTACTGATATTTATTACTTTTTCGCTCCTGCTTTTCGGGTGCCAGAAGGCGGCCATTGAGAATGCTATTGATGATTTTGAAAACGCGGTAAACAGCGATGATGCAAATGCACTCGATAGTGTAATCAGTAGCGATAGTGAGTTTCGTATAACGGGCACGTTTGAAAATTTTTTAGATTACTTCGATGCATTTCGGCCGGTTTCGTACAGCGGGATAAGTATCGAACAGGACGGTTCGGATGCAACGGTCGACGCCGATGCAGACTATCACGGAACAGCCATCAAAGCTCAATTTATCATGAAACGGGACGAGGCTTTTTTTGCCTTTCTCTTCCCCGACTGGAAGGTAAAGGAGTACTGGGACACCAATAATACGAACAATGAGCTTGTGGCGGTATGGCTGAAGATAAAAAGCCTCTTAGAGAAACGAAAGCTGGGAGAATAGCACCCTACTCCATCGATCCGCTGGTGTCTATCTCCGTGACGAGGGCTGAAAACAGAGTTACAACATCCTCATTCGTTTTATGCAGGCGTTTGGCAAGTATCTGGGCAATCTGGCGCGTTATCAAAAGGGCGATGAGCGGCTCTTTTTCGCCGAATTCCTGAAACTTCTTCCTGTTCGTTACGAGAAAGATGCTGTCCACCTCAGCAACTACGGTGGCGGTTCGTTTATCGTTGAGAAGGAGACCGATCTCGCCGAAAAAGACGTGCTGATCCTCACTGAGCAGTACCACCGTATACGGCTCGTTCTGCAGTGTATTCTTCAATACCCTGACATACCCCTCCTTGATGATGTACAGCTCATCGCCTACTTCCCCCTCCCGGATGAGTATGTCGCCTTTCTTCGCTTTCCTCTCGACGAAAAGGCCCGAGATTTTTTGCAGGATGTCTATTTTTTCCTCGAAATCCTTAAACAGCACGATGTGTTTCAACAGCTCAAGATTATTGTTCATTTACAGTACTCCGGCGTGCGCTGAGCTCGGTATAATGATGGCCTTCGAGTTCCTTTTAACAAGGTAGCCATCCCCGGGATTGAGCACCGGTTTGTTTGGATACAGCCTCTTCACCATCTGAAGATTTTCCACAAGTTTGGAGATATCGGGCGTTTTCTGGGCCTCCGCAAGAGCTTCCTTCTTCCGATAATAGATCTTTCCAGTATTTTCTAAAAGCCCTATAACGATATCACCATACGCCTGTTTGAAATGCTCCTGGAGATCTCTGAAGGGCTTTCCGATAAAAACGTTCTGAAATTCAACGGTCGTCATTCCCTTCTTCTCCGGATCAAGCATCTCCGCGGCAATATGTGATATCCCTGAAGCGCTTGCTGCGTTCGCCAGAAGCCCCCTGCTGTATTCCCGGGTGGAAATTATCTCGTCACAGTTTGCAAGTTTCAGATATTTCTCAAACTTGATATCGATAAGCTCAGCACATGTATAGATATTTTTATTCATCGAATCGATTGTAATCGCGGCCATTACCGTCCGTGAATCGACTTCCTGCAGTGAAAACTTCCGGCTTGAATCTGCGAGGATAAGCGCAGTAGCAGCATTTTTCAGATTCGCCCTTTTCAACACCTTTTCATCTATGTAATCACCCTTTATATATTTCACCGTCTTAAATCCCGGCATCGAGCGTATATGATCGATCTCCTGGGGATCGGCATTATTGATGAGCACAATATCGGAAGGCTTGAGATCGGGATCCACAGCCAGAATTTTTCCAATAATCATTTCGAGCTCCGGCTTCCACCCGCAGACGATGAAATGCCCTTTTTTCCTCTCAACCACGATAAGACCTCCTCGTGCCTTGATCTGTTTATCTACAAGAAAAGAAGCAATGCGTCCGGAGACGATACCCATACTCGCAACACCGAGAATCATCATGAAAATACCGAGGATTCTACCGCCGACAGTAATCGGAGTTTTGTCGCCGTACCCGACAGTGGTGAGGGTTACGATCGTCCACCAGATCGTATCCCAGAGAGTCTGAAACCCCTCGTTCACCCCGTATTCAAATATATAAGCGCCGATTGAGATTACCGCGAGCAGGCCCACAATCACGAGAACGATGATGAAGGTATTGTTATTGTTCAAAACACTCCAGAAATCAACGAATGAAAATTTTTTCTTCTGTTGCTTTTTCTTATCAACTCCGGGTTGCGGATCGGGATAAACCGCAACGGGCTCCTCATCCGTCAAACTGGTTTCCTGTAAAAACTGCTCACGAAGGTAGGAGGTGGTGCGCTGCGTCTCTTCTCTTCGAGCCTTCAGTTCCGAACGCAGATTCATCATCTTTTGAAAAGCATGGGAAAACGTATGTACGCCTTCCTTCTTCTTTTCATTTCTCTTTTCCCGCATTGTTTCTCTGACCCTTTTTCAACACATTTACATACAGTATTGGATAGACTTTCCGCGCCTGTTTCCCTGATTATGACCGGGAAATGAACTTTCTGTGCGCCTCGAATGCCTTCCGTAGTGCACGGCTGACCTCGTTTTGAAGCCCGAACAGCTCATCGTAGGTTGCCGATGCATCCTGTACCGGCTCTTTTAATGTATCGGCATTTACCTTTACAAATGAATCGGTCAGTTGCGATATTTCAAGCTTCTGTCCATTGTATCGACTGTGACACCACATGGCCTGTATTGCAGCACCGAAGCTCGCCGCCTCTTCGATTTTCATCGTCACCGTAGGCGCCCTGAACACGTCAGCTGCAATCTGGCGCCAAATATCACTTTTACTTCCTCCGCCGGTAAGCCGTATATCCCTGACCTCTATTCCCTCCTTCTGCATGCTTTCCAGCCCGTACCGAATACCAAGCGTTACTCCTTCCATTGCCGAACGGGCCAGATACTCCCCCTTGAACGTAAATTCATTGACACCAAAGAATACGCCTGTACCGGACGGTACATTCGGTGTCCGCTCTCCGACAAAATAGGGAACAAGAACCAGTCCCCCGGACCCGCAGGGAGCGTTTTTTACCTGCTCCTCGAGGTCTCTGTTGTCCATGTCAAGTAAATCTTTCACCAGCTCGGTGGCAACCGTAACATTCATCGTGCACGCAAGCGGAAGCCATCCGCCTGTACTATCGCAGAAAGCAGCAAACTCACCATTCGAATCAACTACTGGAAAATCGGAATAGGCATAAATCGTTCCTGAGGTACCGAGACTCACTGAAACCACACCCTTTTTCGTATTCCCTGTACCGATAGCCGCCATCATGTTATCACCGCCGCCGGAACTGACTATAACCCGGGCATCCGCAGGGAGGCCAAAGTCTCCGAGGACCTCTCTGCGGACAAAACCGACAGGAGCATCGCTCTTGATAATTTCCGGCAGGCACACTGCAAGATCGCGGTTTTCATCTATGCACTGCATAACTTCCTCACTCCACACCCTCTTCCGTATATCGAAGAACGCGGTCCCCGACGCATCTCCCGCCTCCATTTTTCTCTCGCCAGTGAGATAAAAATTGATATAGTCATGCGGAAGCAGGATCGTCCTGAGTTTTTTATAATTATCGGGTTCGTTCTCCTTCAGCCACAGCACCTTTGGCGCTGTGTAGCCGGGAAGAACGTTGTTACCGGTGAGTTCGAGCACTTTTCCCTCTCCCCCGAGTCTATCAAGAATCTCCCTGCATTGACGCTCTGTGGAGGTGTCGTTCCACAGTTTCGCATTTCTTATCACCGACCCTCGCTCATCGAGCGGAACGAATCCGTGCTGCTGGCCGGACACACCGATTCCCAGTATACTTCGTCGGTCAATCCCTGTTTTTCCCAGCACCTCATTGACTGTTTTTCGCACTGCCGCCACCCACGATGCCGGGTCCTGTTCCCGTGTGCCGTCGGCCTTTTCAACGAGTGGATACATGCCTTTTGCCTCACCAAGAACCGATCCATCTGCACCGCTGCACAGTACCGTTTTCGTCCCCTGTGTTCCCACATCGATACCGATGAAGTTTCCCTCAAGCGATATGTTTTCCATGCATGCTCTCCTTCTCATCGTATGCAGATGTTCAGCCGAACATTTTGTAGCCCGCTGCATCATCTGCAGCATTTTCCTTCAATACGATTTAATGTTTGTCCACCTCGTTACCTTTGCAGAGATTATAATAAGATTATTAAAATAATGAAACCCCTTGTTTTTTTATCGATGAGCATGTATAATCAAAAGCGACCTGTAAGATTTAAAAAAGTGCACGGCGGAAAAACACCTGATAATACGCAGGAATACAGGCAGCAAATAGATTGAGGTGTATGGCCGCATATGTACGCTTATCGGATTTCCGTATCAACTCTTCATAATCCTATATAACCAACGGCTCTGGAATGGAAACTCTTGATTTTAATGAAGATACCGAAGGAAACAAGAGGCTTATCTTTGACCTCACGACGATGCTCGAGGTTGGGAAAACCCTCAATTCCAGTCTATCCCTGAACGATGTTCTTGATATCATTGTCCTTACCTGCAGCGGCCATTTTCATGCATCCGATGCCTTCGTTATCCTTTCAACCGAACGCGAGGGACAGGCGTACTTCAGCTATAGAACAGACACGGCCAGTGTATCATTCGGCCCCACTCATCCGCTTATAAAATATATAAAAGATAAGCAGCGGCTCGTTCATATATCCGAACTTGGTGAGAAGAACGAACTCCTGGAAACCTTCGACATATTTAGCAAGGATGAAATCGAGCTTATCATACCCCTGCGGTTCAAGGGCCAGATCAACGGGATATTGTACCTGATGAAGAAGGAAAAAGAGTTTGGAGAAGAGTACAGTGAGGATGAAAAACGGTTCATCGACATTATTGCAGGGTTTGCTTCTGTTGCAATAGAGAATGCACGTTTATATGAGATGGCGACTCTCGATAGAAAAACGAAGCTCTACAATCATGGATATTTTCAAAACCGTCTGCTTGAAGAAATAGAACGCGCCGAACGGTATAAAACCGACCTCTCACTCATGATGCTTGATCTTGATCACTTTAAAAACATCAACGATACATATGGACATATAGTCGGCGATGAGGTGCTGATCAAGATTGCACATGTAATCCGCGAACAGCTGCGTTCTTTCGATATTCCGGCGCGGTTCGGCGGCGAAGAGTTTACCGTTATCCTTCCTGAAACCGACCTGACAAGCGCCGTTAGTGTCGCCGAACGCCTGAGAAAAGCTGTTGAGAAGCTTTCGTTTTCCTCGTCGAAGGGCGGCTTTACGGTTACCGTCAGTATAGGAGTAACGGGTTTCATCTATTCAGCCGGCATACCCGAGGATGTCTTTATCGAGGAAGCGGACAGGGCGCTCTACTACGCAAAACAGCACGGACGAAATCAGGTCGCTTCATACCCTAAGATTGCCGCTGAAATTGCCAGCATATAAATAAATCCAATAAACAAAAAACAGTTGATCTGCGCTTCGCGACAGTTATTGTATTTGTATATACCATTCCTCCGGAGGATCGAAAATGAAACACACTTTTCTTTTACCTGTCATGGCTATTCTGGCACTGTGCATAGCAGCCGGTCCGGCATTCGCCGTTGAGAACAAACTCAAAAACACATCTAATAAAACGGTCGTGGATGGAACGATACATAAAAATGAGTACAGTTACGTTTACACCTTTCAGGACATGGAACTCTATCTGAACAGAAACGGAGGCAATCTCTACATCGCAGCTTCTGTTAAAACCGATGGATGGCTCGGCGTCGGGTTCGATTCAAAGGTTATGAATAACGCATATATTTTGATCGGGTATGTCGACAACGGAAACCCTGTTTTAAAGGAACAGACTGGAACAGGACACAAACATGTTGATACTGATCAGTCAATAGCACAAACATATGCCATGAAGGAATCCGGAGGGTCGACGGTGATTGAAGTTTCACTCGACGAGAAGGATGTCATTAAAAAGGGACAGAAAACCCTTGAAATGATTCTTGCCTACGGAGGAAAGGATTCACTGAAATCCTATCATGGAAAAACGAGACAGGGCTTTTCCGTCCCGCTCAACTAGTTTTCTTTGTAAAATAAGGGTGTATTTAGACGACCTGCAGCCGTCTGAATGAAGATCGTTCGGTTGGACAGCCCGTGTTTACAAACCTCCGGCCTGATGAAGAAAAAAACCGTTCACAGGTGAAATTAAAAACCCTCTCACAGAATGAGAGGGTTGTAAATTTTTATACCTATACTTCTACTCTTCCCAATGTATACATTCAACAGGACATCCATCAATCGCTTCCTGAATCTCTTCCTCGGATGCGCCTTCTTCATCGCTTACTTCTGCAATGTTGTCGTCATTCATTACGAAGACATCCGGGCAACTGTCTGCACACGCACCGCAACTGATACATTCGTCCTGATCAATGACAATTTTCCTGGCCATACGACTTCTCCTTTGGATGGCAAAATTTTCTCGAAAAATACGTACAGGTAAAATAAAAGTCAATCATTCTTTACGAAAAATATCTTTTTATCCGGGAGAAAAAATGCAGTTTAGACAGAAAATAAAGGGTCGTAAAAATGAAAAAGGGAGCGCAAATACCCCCGAAAATCGGGTAGCGGACGATAAATCCGCCATATAACATGACAACCGCGATAATGGATGCGAAGAAGAGACATGAAATCACTGATCGGGCGATTATCAGCAAAATACGGGTGAGCGCCCCTTTCCTGATAGCCCTGAAAATAAAATATATCAGCACCAGCACAGCGCATGCGGCAAATACAAAGGTGTATAGTTTTGTGCTGTATACAGCAACTCTGTAGAGAATATAAATGAAGGAACCAATTGCAGCAACTGTTATAAAAACAAAAAGAAGGAAGGTAAAAAACCGTTTGAGTATGTCAAGGATTTTTGTCAAGTCTTTTTTCATTTTTTATACTCGGTCCCGGCGGGATGTATCCCGCCAGGAACTTGCGCCACTCTAAATTAAGTATTATTTTACAATAGGTCAACCAGGCGGTGTTCCCATGAGAAAAAAACCATTGCAGATCATGTTCCTCGGTACGGGTTCCGATGTCGGAAAGAGTATCATAGCCGCAGGTTTCTGCCGAATCCTCAAACGGTATGGATACACAGTTGCACCTTTTAAAGCACAGAATATGGCGCTCAACTCTTTTGTAACAGTAACAGGTGACGAGATGGGCAGGGCACAGGTGATGCAGGCGCACGCAGCAGGGATACTCCCCTCCTCAGATATGAACCCGGTCCTCCTTAAACCCACCGGAGATTCATCCGTGCAGGTTATTGTACAGGGTAAGGTACTGAGCAGTACGGATGCGGCTAAATACTACGGAATGAAGGAACAAATAATTCAGCCGGTTATCGAAAGTTATCAGCGGCTTGCCGCGAAATACAGTGCGATAGTGCTCGAAGGAGCCGGAAGCACGGCAGAAATCAATCTCAGGGACAAGGATATTGTCAACATTGAGATGGCGTTGAGGGCGCACGCCCCTGCAGTTATTGTTGCCGATATCGACAAAGGCGGTGTTTTTGCGGCACTCACCGGTACAATGAACCTATTGAAGCGAAGGGAACAAAGACAGGTAATCGGCTTTATTATTAACAAATTCCGCGGAGACAGGACGCTCTTCGAAGACGGGGTTCGATTCATCGAGAAAAGAACAAAAAGGCCGGTATTTGGAATTGTACCCTTTTTTGACGATGTCAAGCTGCCCGAGGAGGACAGCGTTGCACTCCAGTATGAGCGAGGGACCAGCGGGGCTGCTGAGATTCGCATTGCCGTGGTGCAGTTGCCCTATATATCAAACTATACGGATTTCGATCCCCTTGAATTGGAAGAAAAGGTGGCGATTTCCTATATCAGGAGACCCGAAGATGTACAGGGAAATTCTGTCGTTATCCTGCCCGGCACAAAGAACACCGTTCACGACCTCTTATGGCTGAAACAGCGCGGTTTCGAATCGGCGCTGAGGAAACATGTTTCAAAAGGGAATGCCCTCATCGGAATCTGCGGCGGCTATCAGATGCTCGGTACATATATCGCCGATCCATTCGGTGTTGAAACACAACGGAAAAAAACCGAAGGGCTTGGCTTTCTTCACACTTTCACCACCCTGCTTGAGAAAAAAACTCTCACAAGGGCACACGGATCCTGCAATATCACCCGCATCAACAGAAACCTTAAAACACCCCTGCCTGTCGAAGGGTATGAGATACACATGGGAAAGACCGAAACATCCGAAGGCACACAGCCCGCTTTTTTTATTAAAGACCGAAACCGGCATGAGGAGGATTTTCATCCGGATGGTGCAATACATACGAGCGGAGTAGTGTGGGGAACCTATCTCCACGGGCTATTTGAAAATGATAAATTCCGGTACCATTTCCTGCAGGCACTCGGGAGAAGTGCGTGCACACGACTTAGCTACCGGAAAAGCATCGAGAAAATGTACGACAGACTTGCCGACATCATTGAGAAAAACGTGGATGTACAGGCGGTATTAAACGCTGCTCGGCGTTTCTAATCAAACACCAGATTTTCTCATCAAATCAATCACCTCATCCATGCCGGGAATCCCCTTCCTGCCGCCGAGCTCTCTGCATTTGAGCGCCGCACAGGCAGCAGAAAATTTCACCGCTTCCCGGACCGGATATCCCTTTGCAATAAAAAATGAAAAAGCACCATGAAATACATCTCCTGCACCCGTTGTATCAACAACCTCAACCGGAAAGGCTTTCTGTCTGAAAATTCTCTTCTCTTCCTTCTTAAATGCAAGTGCGCCACGTTTCCCCACGGTGATGCACACAAACGGCGTGCGGACTTTCTGCACAAACATCTCGAGCAGGTCCCTGTCTTCTGTGTCTTCCTTCACCGCGCAGAAATCACGCGCAAACCCGCTCGATGCGATTACGTACCCGGAATTATCCATTATTTCACCTGAGCATTCCACCACTTTCTCAGCATCAACCACGACGGGAATACCGTTTTTTTTTGCAATCCTTGAAACCGCAAGAGCTGTTTCGGGATGGTAAAAATCGATCAGCAGGATATCTCCCTTTTTAAGAATCGATTCATCAATGGGTGAAAGAACAGGGATGTCCTGCTTCGTGTAAAATATCGTTCGTGTCGAAGTCTGCCTGTTAATAAGTACCACCGCTATTGGATTCTTTCCTTGCCTCACCTCCACAAACCGGGTATCCACACCGTATTCGTTGAACTCCGCGAGTATCCGCTGCCCGTATTCGTCATCACCGACTGCCCAGTAATACCCCGCCTTCCCTCCAAGACGAGAGACAGCAGCGAGAGCGGTTCCGACATTGCCGCCTCCCTGCATCTCAATTCGCGATACTTCGATTTTCTCATCATCCACAGGCGGACCGTCGAGCAGGCAGAGAAAGTCTATTGAATTGCAGCCGATTCCGAGAACATCAAACAATTTATACACTCCATTTTTTACTTGACAAAAAAAGCATTCCGAGTATCTTAATCTACATCCAGGCAAGTACAGTTCATAATACGATAGAAAGAAATGAAATTAAACAATTTTTTTACAGGTTGTTTTTACCGCAAAAAATCATACCGTTCGATCGCGGCAATTATCATCAGCATTATCGTACTCCTTCTATTTTTTACCTAGGCAGCGGTATAGTCTGTTTCAAACCCGCTGCCAACAGCGGGTTTTTTTATTGTATAAGGGGATGGATCGGAATCATACTGTATTATCCAGACGGATAATGCACAGAATCAACAGAAGCACGACAAATCGCATTTTATCAAATATTTTTTAATGGAGGAATCATGCGAAGCGATGGAATGAAAAAAGGTATTGCGCGGGCTCCGCACAGGTCACTGCTCTATGCGCTCGGCCTCACGAAAGATGAGATCGCAAGGCCCATAATCGGGGTGGCAAACTCCGCCAATGAAATAATCCCGGGGCATATACATCTGAACAGAGTAACCGAAGCGGTAAAAACGGGCATCAGAATCAGTGGCGGCACGCCGCTCGAATTCGGCACAATCGGCATATGCGACGGCCTTGCAATGGACCATATCGGCATGAAATATTCATTGGGGAGCAGAGAACTTATCGCAGACTCGATTGAAGTCGTGGCTATGGGTACGCCGTTTGACGGCCTGGTCATGATTACGAACTGTGACAAAATTGTACCGGGTATGCTTATTGCCGCCATGCGGCTGAATATGCCCACAATCGTCGTTTCGGGAGGGCCTATGCTTGCGGGCGATCTGCAGGGGAAGAAGCTCGGTGTGGACGATGTGTTCGAAGCAGTCGGCGAATACGAATCTGGGAAAATCACCAATGAGGAGATCGAGCTCATCGAACAGTGTGCGTGTCCCGGTGCCGGGAGCTGTTCGGGGCTGTACACCGCCAACTCGATGAATTGCCTGACTGAGGCGCTCGGTATGGCCATACCGGGAAACGGCACGATTCCCGCTGTACATGCAGACAGAATCAGGCTCGCAAAAGAGGCGGGCGCTTCTATTCTTCCACTCATAGAAGCCGATGTTCGACCGAGGGACATTATGACAAAAAAAGCTTTTCACAACGCAATCATGGTGGATATGGCTGTCGGCGGCTCGACGAATACCGCCCTGCACCTTCCTGCTATTGCCTATTACGGAGAAGTTGAGATCAGTCTTGAGGATTTCGATACCTTGAGTGCCAAGGTACCGCATCTGTGCAACCTTGCGCCATCAGGTCCGGACCATATGGAAGACCTCAACAGGGCAGGCGGCATTCCCGCAGTCATGCACGAATTATCGAGGAAAAAACTCATCCATACCGATCAAAAAAGTGTAACGGGAAAAACGATCGGGGACATAATCGAAAATGCGCCGGTCAAGAACAACACAGTCATCGCCTCGATAGATAAACCGAGGCATACATCCGGCGGACTTACCATACTCAAGGGTAACCTCGCTCCGGACGGGTCCGTGGTAAAGAGCGCCGCAGTGGTTCCGGATATGATGGTACATGAAGGCCCTGCCCGGGTATTTGAATCCGAGGAGGATGCAGTGGGCGCCATACTCAGTAAAAAAATCAACAAAGGTGATGTGATCGTCATCCGATACGAAGGCCCCCAGGGAGGTCCCGGGATGCGGGAGATGCTGACCCCCACCTCGGCGATTGCCGGCATGGGGCTCGATAAATCAGTTGCCCTTATTACCGATGGGCGATTTTCGGGCGCGACACGAGGTTCTTCGGTGGGGCATATTTCTCCTGAAGCTGCAGAGTACGGTCCGATTGCCGCTGTTCAGGAGGGAGACCGCATTGAAATCAACATTCCTGAGAAAAGGATCACCCTCAAGCTCAGTGACGGGGAGATAGAGAAGCGCCTTGCGGAGATCAAAACAAAAGGAGCGCGGAAACTGAATATATCGAGCGGGTATATGTACAGATACTCAAAACTGGTGAGCTCGGCAGCCAGGGGAGCGGTATTCCCCCTGTAACGGGGTATCCCCCCTTTAGGGGGGGGCCTGGAAGCATTTATACCCTTAAAAAGCTTTCTCAGAATAGGCTGCCGGATATCCGGCAACACAATATTTAGGAGAAGCATATGAAAATAAACGGAGCCAGAGCGATAGTTAAAATTCTTCACAGGGAAAAAGTCACGACCCTGTTCGGTATTCCAGGGGGTGTCGTCATTCCGCTATTTGATGCGCTCTATGGAGACAAAAAGCTCAACATGGTCATCACAAAACATGAACAGGGTGCCATTCATGCAGCCGATGGGTACGCACGGAGTACCGGGGAGCCCGGCG
>Ga0315554_1000782_pt1 | contig 18811 bp, 15 predicted proteins | sample SalMarSW160370MG_FD_202114 | JGI IMG/M metagenome (GOLD analysis project Ga0315554, IMG submission 202114) | Salt marsh sediment microbial communities from the Plum Island Ecosystem LTER, Massachusetts, United States - Salt Marsh Sediment SW1603-70 ... | reverse complement strand
ACCGAAATGGAGCTGCAAGAATGGGATGCAGAGGATGCATCTGCATATCGAGCGGATCTGGGCCTGAGCGAGTCGGGCCTGCAGCGTCTCGTCCGGGCGGGATACCGCCTGCTGGGCCTGATCACGTTTTTCACCGCGACTGGCACAAAGGCGGTTCAGGCGTGGTCGATCCAGGCCGGTACTACTGCGGTCCAGGCCGCAGGCAAGGTACACTCGGACATGGAGAGGGGCTTTATCCGGGCCGAGGTGATTCATTTCAGCAACCTGGAGAAGTGGGGGGCGTTTGCCGCGGTTCGGGAAAACGGCTTGCTCCACGTTGAGGGGCGGGAATATGTCGTGCAGGATGGCGATGTGATACATTTTCGCTTCAACGTGTAGCGGCAGCCGGGTTGATCGCGTCGGGGTGCGTGCCATGCGCGTCCTGCGGTCCCGGGATCGAGGAATCCGTATAGAGGAGGAGTATTCGTTCATGCTTCGGAATCGCCCTTTGATTGGGCCGCGCGCCCTGTTGGGCGCCATAGTGCTTCTGCTTGTGATCAGCGGGTCGCTTGCCGGCTGCGGCGCAGAGCCGATCCCCACGCCGACGCCGACCAAGACGCCGACACCACCCCCAGTGGCGACGCCGACCTACTCCCCGACGCCCGTCCCACCGACGGCTACACCCACCAGGATGGCAACGGCTACGCCCACGCGCACGCCCACGCCGACGCCCACAAATACACCTACGCCAGATCCACTCGTGAAGATGGGCCCAGACGTCAACCCGCTCACAGGGTTGAAGGTCGATGACCCGGAGAAGCTCAACCGGCGGCCACTGTTGATCAAGGTACCGAACTTTCCTCCTGAGGCGCGCCCACAGTGGGGGTTGAGCGAGGCGGACGTGGTCATCGAGCACGAGGCCGAGGGCTATCTGACGCGGTTCACGGCGATCTACCTGGGCGGGGACGTTACGCCGAGGCTGGGCCCGGTGCGGAGCCTGCGCCTGATCGATGCCGAGCTGGTCCCGATCTTCAAGGGAGCTCTAGTTGCGTCCGGAGGTCATCCGGCGGTCAAGCTCCGCTTGACGGAAGGCAGGGCCTGGGCGGAAGGGTACACGCGTATCATCTGTCCAGAGGCGCCATTCTACAGCGACGGTGGAGCACTGCGCCGCATTCCAGAGGAAGGGCGGATCTATGAGCTGACGATGTATACCGACACCGACAGCTTGTGGGAGGTGCTCACGGAGCGCGGGATCAATGAGCGACAAGACTTTCACAATATGTGGGTCTTTTCCGAGATGGTACCAGAGGGTGGCGAGGATGCTGCTGAAGTCGAGATCGTGTACCGGCGGACGATAGAGACACTCTACCGCTATGATGAGGAGACACAGGCTTACAAGCGCTTCGATGCCGGGCAGCCGCTGAAGGATGCAGTGACGGATGAACAGATCGCACCGTCGAACGTCCTGGTCCTCTATGCAAACCACGTGGACACGGACATTGCAGCGGACATGCACGACCCCAACAAGACCTGGTATTCGGTCAGTATCCAGCTCTGGGGGACGGGCCCGGCACAGTTGTTCCGTGATGGGAAGGTGTACGAGGCGACCTGGGTGCGCGAGAATCCACAGACGCCGGACGATCGCTTGATCATCGTGGATGGGAAGGGGCAGCAGATCCCGTTCCGTCCAGGCAAGACCTGGATCCAGCTCGTGCGGCTGGATGGCAACGTGACGGTCCGCTAGGCGCAGAGGCCGGGCCAATCGCACCAAAGCGTGTGCCTGGCGTTCCTGGAGCGCGAACCGAGCGGGGGCGGAGGCTCAGGGCGAGGACACGAGTCCTGATTCGTCAGCCCCGTCCCTACGACGTGCGAGCCAGGAAGTGCTAACTACCTGCCAGAGCGTCCAGGCTCGGCATCTCGAGGGTCTCGTTAGCCGAGGGCTCGGGGCGGGGGAGCACGAAGGAGAAGGTGCTTCCCTCGCCAAACTCGCTCTCGACCCAGATCAGCCCGCCCTGCAGTTCGACCAGGTGTTTCGAGACGGCCAGGCCCATGCCGGCACCCCCATACTCGCGCGTGAACGAGTTGTCGAGCTGCCGAAAGTCCTCGAACACGAGGTGTAAGTCCTCTGGCCGGATCCCGATTCCCCTGTCGACCACGTCGACGCGGACATAGCTCGACTCGTAGAGGTTGGCCCGAATCAAGATCGGGCGCTCCTCGGGACTGAACTTGATCGCGTTCTCCAGCAGATGCCCGAGGATCTGCTGCAGCCGGTACTCGTCTGCCATCACATAGTGGCACGCTTGTGGAATGTCGATCGAGACGGACTGCTGCTTTCGCTTCGCGTAGGCGCTGTACTTGTCGACCATTGCCACGACGTTGCTCCTCAGGTTCACGAGCACGGGATGCAGCTCGAGGTTGCCTGAAGCGATCTTGCTAAAGTCGAGCACATCGTTGAGCAGCCGAAGGAGCAAGTCCGACCGGTCGCGAACTACCTTGAGTGCGGAGTGCTGAGCGCTGTTTAGTGGCCCAAGTGACTCGCTGGCTAGCATATCGCAGTAGCCGATGAGCACGGTCATCGGCGTGCGCAGCTCGTGGCTCATGGTGGCAATGAACTCTTGCTTGAGCTGGTTCGCCCGCCGGCTTGCCTCATACAGCTCGGCCTGGCGGATGCCAATAGCGGCTTGCGAGCCGATGGTGGAGAGAATCCGTACGTCGCCCTCTGTAAACGCATCCTCGTCCGGGCTTTCCAGGCTGATCACGCCAACCAGGTCAACGTCCTCACCACACAGTAGCGGCACCGATAGCGCCGAGTTTGTATCCTCAAGCAGGGGTTGCAGGCCAGGCTCGGCACGTACGTCGGCGATGCGGGAGGCGCGGAGGCTCGTTGCGGCCCGCCCGCTGGGGCTGTTCTCGTCGACTGGGATCACGCGATTCTGCATGGCCCTGCTGTGGAAACCGCGATAGGCGGTCAGCGTCAAGCACTCTCGGTCCTTGTCGTACATCAGGACGGCACAGTTCTGGTAACCAAGCCATTCTTCCAGCAGGATCAGGAGCTGTTCCAGCAACTGGTCCATGCGGATGAAGCGGCTCAGCGTGATCAGGACATCCTGGAGGAGGATGACCTCGGTCAGGCGTTCGCGCTGCTCTTCGATCAGTCCCGTATTCTCGATGGCTGCAGCAGCCTGCGAGGCAAACATCAGGAGCGTCTCGACATCTTCCTGGTCGAACTGGCCCTCTCGCTTGTTCAGAGCCTGCAGGACACCGATCACTCGTCCCCCGATCTCGAGGGGGACGCCGACGATCGAGCGCGTCCTGTGCCCAGTCACCTGATCGACGTCGCCAAAGAAGCGGCGATCCTCGTATACGTCGTGGACGAGGACCGGCTGCCGTGTCTCGGCGATCGCGCCCGCGATGCTCCCCTGGCGGGGGACGACCAGATCCTTCATCACCTCATAGTCGACGCCAGCAGCAGCAAAACGCAGCTCGCCTGTGGCCGCGTCGAGCAGCAGGATCGAACTCTTCTCACAGTTTGCCAGCTCGACGATCGTGTCGATGATCTGCTGAAGCAGTGTCGGTAGGTCGAAGGCAGAACGAAGGACGCGGCTGACCTGAATCATTTTTTCCAGGTTCGCCACGCGACGTTCGAGGGCTGTCTGGCTCGTCACAACGGATCTCCTCGCTGGGGGTGCTTGTCCTGGCGTCCGCCCACCGTCGTGCTATCGCGGTGACATAACTCAACCTTGAGTATAGCATATTCCACAGGGGTGGGCAACCTGTGGCGCGCGATGTGCCGGACATAGATAGGGATCGAGTGGGCGCCATCGACGAGGAGCGGAGGTCAATGCAGGGCATGGCGCCAACCGTGGGCTGCAGGTCGGATGGGGTTCAGTTACCGGGGGCAAACCGAATCGCGACCCAGACCCCGAGCGCGGCGACGCCGAGGAATTCTACCAGTACGCGGATGTTGAGGGTGGCACGCATGTGCTCTCGCGCGATCCCCACCAGCACGTAAAAGATCATCATCATGAGCACGCCGACGCTCAAGGTGTTCGCCCGCCAGTAGTTGAGCGCCCACGTCATCTGGCCCATCAACAGCCCGATCGCGCCAGCATAGATTGTCCCCTGCCTAAGCGAGTGCTTGCTCCCACTGAGGATGCTGATCGCGATCAGGCCCGAGACGGCAGCGACCGAAGTCGCCGTCACCAAGCTGCGGAGACGCGTATCATAGATCGAGACAAAGAACACAAGCCCGATCAGATAGGCGATGATGCTCTGTCCTGTCTGGAGCGCAGTTGTGTTCTCTTCCTGGCGTGAGAGAAGCTGGTAATGGGCGAGCATCAGCCAGGCAATGATCGCTCCCCCGGCCGCCAGGCCGAGCAGCCAGTAGAACAAGCCTGGAGACTCGGGCAGGACGAGCGTCAACGCCATCGTCGCCAAGGCAGGGAGGACCCAACCGGGGAAGGTATAGCGAATGGCACGGCGCCTGACGAGCGGATGGACACGCATGACCGCTTCGGCCCCGGCGCAGGTGAGGCCGACGAGCAAGAGCGACACAACCCGTGCGCCAGTGATGCTAAGCGTCAGGGGCGTCCCGAACGGCTCGAGCTCAAAGACACGTGAGGGTATCTCCAGTACCAGGACGAGGACGATGCCAACGAGCACGATGCCTACGGTTATACTCGCCCGATCGTGCGGATGGGAATCCGGCGGATGAGAACTCGGCGCATCAAAGGCCGGGCTGATCGCATCAGAATGCGCGCCCGGCGGTCCTGGGATAGCCGATAGTCCGGGGGCGCTCGGTGATTCGGAAGCGCCCGGCAGATGTGGATGGGAATCCGACGGATCCGACTGTGTCATCTCACCTCCAAAGGACCGCCATTCTACCGGCAGCGGACGGTTTTGTCAATCGCCGGCGCGGTATGTTGACGAAGATCAGTCGATCTGCTACACTGGACTCGGATTCCCATCCGTAGGTCCTGTGCGTGGAGGCGCACTCTTTGTTCGACGCCAACCAAGGAGACGCGAATGAGCATGCTGCGCATCGCGCTGCTGCAATTGACCGCGTATGGTACGGATCAGGCCGCCAACCTGCACAAAGGGATCGAGTACTGCCGGCGGGCCAAGGGGCTCGGGGCCGATATCGCGCTCTTTCCCGAGATGTGGAACATTGGCTACACACGCTACGATGCCGCGGCTCCGGGGGCGCGTGAGGCCTGGCAGGGGCAGGCGATTGGCGCAGATGGCGAGTTTGTGTCGCGGTTCAGGCACCTGGCGAAGGAGCTGGGGATGGCGATCGCGATCACGTACCTGGAGGCCTGGCCTGTCGTAGATCCCCTTCAGGGGGGTGCGCCACGGAACTCGGTCTCGTTGATCGACGGCAAGGGCAAGATCGTGATGACCTATGCCAAGGTCCACACCTGCGACTTTCGCACGATGGAACTGGGGTGTACTCCTGGGACGGACTTTTCCGTTTGTTCGCTCGAGACTGCTGCCGGCCCGGTCCGGGTGGGGGCCATGATCTGTTATGACCGAGAAGCACCCGAGAGCGCACGTGTCCTCATGCTCAAAGGCGCTGAACTCGTCCTGACGCCCAATGCGTGTGGTCTCGATGACCGGCGTATCAACCAGTTTGGGACGAGGGCTTTCGAGAACGCGATGGCTGTTGCCATGGCCAACTATGCAGAGCCGCAGCAGAATGGCCGTTCGGTGGCATTCGGCGCTGACGGCAACTTGCTGGTGCAGGCCGATCGGGGCGAAGACATCTATCTCGTAGACCTAGATCTCGACAAGGTCCGAGCCCACCGCGCCACGACCATCTGGGGGAATGCCTTTCGCCGTCCACACCGCTACGGCTTGCTCGTTTCGCAGGAGGTTGACGAACCGTTCGTACGCAAGAACGCAGACGGCGAGCCGTTCGACCGAAGCAGGCGATGAAGTACCAGTTTGTCCGCGAACGCGAGAACTATGAGGACTATGCCAGCGGTCGCGTGCTGCTCGGCATGCCGGGAAATCCGGCCTTTCCCGTGCGCCTGGCGAGCGAGGTCTTTCAGCGTTGTGTGGCCATTCACCGTGCTGAGGGCCGGACAGGGCCATTCCGACTGTTCGATCCTTGCTGTGGGGCAGCGTACCACCTCACCGTCATCGGGTATCTGCACCTGGGACAGGTCCGGCGGATCGTCGGTTCCGATATCGATCCAGACGTGCTCGACCTTGCCGAGCAGAACCTGGCAATGCTTTCGCTGGCGGGCCTCGAGCGGCGCATGGCAGAACTGGCTGCTATGCGCGACGCGTTCGGAAAGCGGTCCCACGCTGATGCGCTGGCTAGTGCAGGTCGGTTGAGGGACCGGCTGCTTGCCCGGGCAGCGGAGCAGCACCCTCAAGTGCGCTTGTTCCTGGCAGATGCGATCGACAAGACGGTGCTCGGTCGGGCGCTGGAGGGCGAGGAGATCGATATCGTGTTCACGGACGTGCCGTATGGCTGGCATTCGGAATGGCAGACAGAGGTGCCCAGGGCCACGCCGGGCGTGGAATTCGTCCGGCTGATGCTCGAGTCGCTGCGAGGCGTGGTGTCCGAGCGGACGGTTGTCGCTGTCGCTGCGGACAAGGCACAAGAGGTCGCCCACGCTGCGTATGAACGGCTGCGGCGGCTGAAGGTTGGGAAGCGACAGCTAGTCATTCTAAGGCCACTGGCCGGTAGCGGGCGAACGGTGCATCCTGGGAATGGATAGACGGTTGCGCAGTTCGTACACGCCCGATCGCGACGTTTCTGGCACGTGATCTGGTGCCGTTCACTCAAAGAGGAGGCTGCGTTGGATAGCTGGCGGCCGGGGTTCTACCCTTTCTGGTTCTGGAACGATACGCTCTCGGCGGACGAGATCGAGTGGCAAGTACAAGAGATGGCCAAGCAGGGAATCAGAGGGTTTTTCATCCACTGCCGGCAAGGACTGGGCCAGCCGTACCTGTCCGAGAGCTTTCTGGAGATGGTCGACGTCGCCGTAGAGGCTGCCGAGGCGCATGGCCTATCGGTCCACCTCTACGACGAGTATCCCTATCCAAGTGGCATAGCTGGAGGGGAGGTCGTGCTCGGCGTCCCCGAGTTCCAGGCAACCCGGTTGGTGCAGCGGACGTACGATCTGCCGGGCGGACACGTACGGCTTGCGCTGCCCCGTGGCAAGGTGCTGGCCTGCCGGGCCTACCGGATGCAGGATGACGGGGTGGACTGGGCTGAGGGCATCGATCTCGCGCGCAATGTGGGCATGGTGTTGGCGCGCGCCTCGTACGTGGAGATGGGCCTAACGGCATATAACCGCAAGCGGTTTTTTGCCAGCCAGCCAACCCCCGTCCTCGAGGCGGACTTGCCGGCGGAGCGGTATCGCCTTTTTGCCTCTGTTCAGGCTCAGGTCGATCACCACAAGTACTGGGACCATTATGTGGACGTCCTGAACCCCCAGGCGATGCGCGAGTTCATTGCGCTGACGCACGAGCGATACCTGGCCAGGTACGGGCAGCGGTTCGGCAAGACGATCCTGTCGATCTTCACCGACGAGATCCGTCCCCACTGGTCGGCGCGGATTCCAGCGGCTTTCGAGGAGGCCTATGGCTATGAGCTGTGCCCGCTGCTGCCAGCGCTGCAAGACGAGTCGCATCCGGCGTACCTGCAGGTGTGCCACGATCTGGACCGGCTCACGTATCGGCTGTTCTGCGAGAGTTACGAGGAACCGGTCTCCGCGTGGTGTAAGGAACACGGTCTGGCGTACACGGGCGAAAAGCCATCGCTGCGCATGTCACAGTTGCGCTACATGGATGTGCCGGGGTGCGAGCCAGGACATACCAAGGTCGGTGCCAAGCTGGATCTGCTGCAACCGCGCATGCGGGGCAACGCCAAGGCCACGGCCTCGGCGGCGTACTTTTACGGGAAGATCGGCTCGCTCTGCGAGTGCTATCACAGCACGGGCTGGAGCGCGACGCTTCAGGATGCCAAGTTCATTGCCGATGCACTGCTGCTGATGGGGACGCGCTACCTGGTCCCGCACGGCTTTTTCTACAGCACGCACGGCCTGAGAAAGCACGATGCTCCGCCCACCTTCTTCTTCCAGATGCCGTTCTGGCCCTTCTTCGGGGAGCTGTCCGCATGGGTGAGCCGCGTTGGGGAACTGCTGGAGGGGACCCATATCGATGGGCAGGTGCTGGTCGTGGAACCGACGAGCGGCCTTCCGCGGCGCAGGGAACTGGCTGTGTACGAGGAGCTGCTGTGGGCCCTGATGGGTCAACACATCGATTTCCACGTCGTAGACACGGACGTACTCGAGTCGGCGGCGATCGAGGGCGGGCAAGTATGGGTCGCGGATATAATGGCCGAGGTGGTGGTCGTGCCACCCATGCGCTTGATCGAATCGTCCCTGCAGCAGTGGCTGGATCGCTACCGGGAGCAGGGGGGACAGGTCCTGTTGTGCAGCCACGACACGTCGGCTGCGGACCTGTGCTCTTTGGTGACCGGGGTCGTTGAGCCAAGCCTGAGTGTGCGAGCCGACGATTGCGAGGCTGAGAAGATCCTGACGGTCAAGCGCGTGGGATCTGACCGCACGCGGTGGTACCTGCTGAACACGGGGGGCGAGCCGATCGAGGTCGAGCTGGATGCCGGGGCGCTGCTGCGCGAGGTGTCGCTGGGCAAGCCTGTGAGCTCCGGTCTGCAGTTCGCCGGTGGCAGATATCGGCGGCTCATTGCACCCTACGAGGCGTTGATGCTCGCTGCATCAGAAGAGCCGGCGGCGGAGATCGGGAGAACGATCGATGAAAGCCCGTCGGCAGGTGAGAACCGGAAGGTAGACGCAAAGCCGGTGATCCCGATCCAGGTCGGCGGCCCTGCAGCGTTCGAGATAGAGAACGCTAACCTGCTGCGCATGGGGGAATGGTGCCTGGCGCTGCTGGATGAGGATGGCGAGCCGGGGCCGAGTGCGGTCGTGCCGGCGATGCCGCTGCCGAACCAACTCGAGCGCGGACGGCTGAGCTTTGTGCCTGCCTATACCAGCTACTTTGGCCACGTGCCGGAGCTCTCTGTGCCGCTGCTGCACGCGCGGTACGCGTATACGTTCGAGTGTGCGTACGATGGGCCGGTCTGGCTGTTGATCGAACCTGATTCGATCGGGGGCGAGTGGCGTATCTCGCTGAACGGTCACTCGATCGGGCCGGATGACCTGGGGCCCGCAGAGGCTCACGTCAGGGGCACGCAGGGGCTCGAGATCACCCGGTTTCTCGTGGCCGGAGAGAACTGCGTGTACGTGGATGTGAGCACCGATCACGCGGATGCGCAGCAGACAGCGTCATCCCATCCGCCCGATGGCGGGCTGCTGAACCCGCTTCACCTGGCGGGCAGCTTTGGCGTTGAGGTTAGCCCGCCACGCCTCGTTCCCCTTCCGGAGCGAGGCGAATTCGAGGCGTACGACACGAACAAGCTGCCTTACTATGCCGGTGCAGTGACCTATCACATGAGCTTTGAGCTGGATCGCGTTCCAGGCGACGATTTCGTCGTGCTCGAGTTGGGCACGGATCGGCCGTTCCACGAAGCCAGCGAGGTGTCCGTGAACGGCAGTCCTTTCCAGCCTGTCCTATGGCAGCCTCGCTGCTTGGAACTGCCGGCCGGATATTTGCGGCGGGGAAGCAACGAGATCGTCGTGAGGGTATACACGACCTTGGCACGCGCTTTTGAGGGCCAGTGGTTCGACTATCGTGCGCACGAGTACCGACAGGTGGGCGAACAATCGAGTATCTAGCCGCGCACGCGGTACAGATAGTTTCCCTATCGGCAATCTGATGATTCGTTGATGACAGAAAAGGAGCTGCAATGAGTGACCGTGTATCCGTCCAGATCCCAGCGCTGCCTGCCTCGGTCGAGGAGTTCCTGGAGCTGCGCGATCGAGTAGCGACGAGCCCTGAGGGAGGCGCAGCCATGATGGTCGTGGCTCTCCTCGCCTACGCTGATGAAGAGCAGCTCGGGCAGGCGTGCCTGGCGTGCGCCGCAGCGAGTACGCGCCTGGTAGATGGCAGCAAGGGCTACAAGGGACGGCAACTGAGCAATACCAGCTTGCAGCGCGTCCGTATGCAGATCCGCGAAAGAAGCTATCTCCCGGGGGCGTACGTGAGCGGGGCGACGCCTGAGAACGGCTACCAACTGGGCGAGGCACCATACACGATCGAGTGCTTGCGCAATGTGTACAGCGGCGATCCGGCCAGCGGTGAGTGCAAAGTCTTTGTCGTTAGCTCGGGCGCAGATAGCCCTCGGCCTGTGACGCTTGCGAGGAACCAGAACGGGATCTGGAAGGCGGTCGAGTGGAGCAGCCTCATTGTCGGCGTGCGGCCGCCAAGCGAAGATACAAGGGACGAGCTTTAGCTTGCCAACCTGCTCGCTAGCCCTGGTCCGGGTCGATGACGACCTTGCTCGAGTCTGCAGTACTGGCACGCGAGGCCTCGTGTGCTGCTACGACCGACTCGTTGAGACGATACCCAAGGCCGGGTGCATCAGACAGCCAGAGATGGCCCTCACGGACCGGCTCCGCGGGCGTCAGTAGATCGCGGCGCCACGAGGCTTCGCCCCAGGCGTATTCGAGAATGAGCAGGTTGTCGAGGGTGCTCGCTACGTGGCCGGACGCAGTCGTAGCGACGGGACCTGAGGGGTTGTGAGGCGCGACCAGGACCTGGCTCATCCGTGCGGCGCTTGCGATCGCCTTGGTCTCTAGCAGCCCGCCCGCGTGCTTGACGTCAGGCATGATCACATCAACCACGGGGCGGGTGAGGAAGGGCCGGAATCCCTCTATCCCAAAGACGCTTTCTGCCGAAGCGGTCGGCATCGGAACCGCACGAGTGACGCGTGCGAGCTCATCGATGAAGCGATGCGGCACCGGTTCCTCGAACCAGAAAAGGTCGAACTCGGCCAAAGCACGAGCGACGGCGATCGCCTCCGCGGGCTCCATCCGCCCGTGGCAGTCCACGGCAAGCTCGACTCGGTCGCCGATTGCCGCCCGGACCGCCTCGACCCGCTCGACACCAGGACGCCAGGCGGCTTCCGGACCCGTACGAACGTGGTCGGGGCTGCGCAGCTCGTCGAATGGAGCCAGCTTGACGGCAGTAAAGCCTTCACCAACCGCCTCGCGGGCTGCGCAGGCAAAGCCCTCTGGCGACCGGTCGGCCACGTGGCGGTTGATATTGGCATAGAGCCGAACGCGATCGCGGAGCGCGCCGCCGAGCAGGGCGTGGATCGGGACGCCGAGCCGCTGCCCGAGGATATCCCACAGCGCGCACTCGATCGCGCTCAGCGCGGTGTGTGTGACGCGGCCACCGTCGAAGCGGCCAAGGTCCCGCCGAATGGCCTCGATCTGGAATGGAGATCGGCCGATGAGGCGCTCGCGAAACAGGTCGATCGTGGCAAGCAACAGCGCGTCGTTCAGGCTGTGGCTGGCTTCGCCCAGGCCGATCAAGCCAATGTCGGTCTGCACTTGCAGGAATACCCAGTCGCCACGCCGGTTGACGTGCACGATCGTCGGCTCAACCGCCGTGATCCTGGCATGTAGTCGCTCGTTCACCTCGAACCTCCATGGGATGAGATCGCGGATCGGCCGTCCGTCGCCGGCTCGTATCGCCGCAGCTACTCGTCTGGACCGCTGCTAGGATAGCATAGGCCACGGGTCGTGTCAAAGCGGCTGGCGCTCGCGCCCTCGGGCGGAAAGCAGTGACTTATGTCATTGACTCAGCAGGGACTATGTGCTATTCTTATGAATGCAGGGGATACGTTGTCCTCTGAGACGATGGTTACGCTAGAGTGAGGACGCAATGAAAGTAGCAAAGACGGACAAAGAGTGGCGAGAGCAGTTGACGCCTGAGCAGTACCGCGTTGCGCGGCAGGGAGGAACGGAGAGAGCGTTTACCGGTGAGTATTGGGACAATAAGGAGCCGGGCATCTACCGCTGCGTGTGTTGTGGGACGGAGCTGTTCAGCTCTGAGCGCAAGTTCGAGTCTGGAACTGGCTGGCCCAGTTTCTCGGCTGCAGTTGCCCCCGATGTAGTGCGTTATGAGGATGACTACCGGCTGCTGACTCACAGGACTGAAGTCCGATGTGCTGACTGTGATGCCCACCTGGGCCACGTGTTCGATGACGGGCCTGCCCCAACTGGCAAGCGCTACTGCCTCAACTCGGCTTCGTTGGCCTTCGAGAAAGCAGGGGTTGAGAAAGCAGAGGGCGCGAGGGCATCGGGTGAGTAGAGGATGAGCTTTCCCGAGTTCTCCTTTCGTTTGCCTCGCTGGGTTGACGAGCGGCTGGGCGAGCAGACGCGCCCATACCCGACGTTCGAGGAGCGGATGGAGCTCGCGATCGCGCTGGCCCGAGAGAACGTCGCCCGGCAGACGGGCGGTCCATTTGGGGCAGCCGTATTCGACCTGAAGCGTCACACGCTGATCGCTCCCGGCGTGAACATTGTCGTGCCCGCTAACTCGTCAATTCTCCACGCCGAGATTGTGGCTATGGTTCTGGCACAGCAAGTGCTCGGGCATTTCGACCTGAGCGCTGAGGATCTGCCGGATTGCGAGCTGGTCACGAGCACAGAGCCGTGTGCCATGTGCCTGGGTGCGGTAGGATGGTCTGGTGTGAAGCGACTGGTCTGTGGCGCACGGGATGAAGATGCACGGCAGATTGGCTTCGACGAAGGGGCCAAGCCGCCGGACTGGCCAGATGAACTTGCTCGTCGCGGCATCGAGGTCATACGCGACGTCTGCCGAGAGGAGGCCGTTTCTGTACTGCGCGCCTATATGGAAGGCGGCGGAGAGGTGTACAATCCGCAGCGGACAAGCAGCTAGCGAGTGCCCGGGAAGGTGCTTCGTATAGTTATTATCTGCCACACCCACACAACACTCAACAGAAACCGCACAGAGAGCACCCTTCCCTGTGCGGCCCTATTGCAGAGTGAGGGGGCTCAAGGGCGTGCTGGGCTGCCGTCCGGGAGACGCGCTTGTGTCCACTGCTCGACGGTGTCCGTGCAGGGATATTCTGCGGCAAGCTTTTCGTCGACGTCGATCCCCAGGCCCGGTTGGTCGTTCGGATACATGTAGCCGTCGCGCACCCGTGGGGTGCCAGGGAACATCTCGTAGACGAGCTCGCTAAAGCGGCACCATTCCTGGATCCCAAAGTTCGGCGCCCAGAGGTCGATATGCAGGTTGGCCGCGTGTCCCACAGGTGACACGTCGCCGGGACCGTGCCAGGCGGTGCGAACGCCATACATATTGGCAAAAGTGGCAACGGCGCGCGCGGGCGTGATGCCTCCCATCTGGCTGATGTGCATGCGCACGAAATCGATGAGCCGTCCCGAGATCAGTGGCTGCCACTCGCGTGGGTTGTTAAACAGCTCTCCCATCGCCAGTGGTGTCGTGCACTGCTGGCGGATGCGCTCGAACCACTTGATATCCTCAGGCGCAAGCGCGTCCTCGAGGAAAAACAGCTTGTAGGGCTCGACGTCCTTGGCGAACTGGACGGCGTCGGTCGGTTGCAGGCGCTCGTGCACGTCGTGCAGCAGCTCGACCTCGAAGCCGAGCTCTGCTCGCACGTGCTCCATCATGCGCAGCATGTTGCGCATATAGTCGCGCGGGTCAAAGTAGGCGCCATCTGGAGCACCCTCGGGCTTGACCATATTGGCCGCCTTGCCGCCGTAGCCGCCCATCTGGACCCGAACGTAACGATATCCCTGATCCATGAAACCGCGCACGCTGTCGACGACCTCTTCCGGGGTATGCCCACCAGCGTGGGTATAGACAGCGGCGCCCTCGCGGCATTTTCCTCCGAGAAGCTGATAGACGGGCAAGCCTGCCTGCTTACCCTTAATGTCCCACAGCGCCATATCGACGCCCGAGATGGCATTGTTCAGCACGGGACCGTTTCGCCAGTAGCCGTGCACCATGGACATGCGGTAGATCTCTTCGATTCGGGAGACGTCACGGCCGATGAGAAAAGGCTTGAGGTGACCCTCGACCGCCGCCACGACCGCCCGCCAGCGTTGTGTAAAGGTCGCGCACCCGAGGCCAAAGAGGCCCGGTTCAGAAGTAAGGACCTTGACCACGATCAGCTTCGCGGCCCGGCCATGGGGCCCCGGCTGCGTGGCGATGACCCGAATATCCTCTATCGTCGTTGGCTTGACCATTGAACCTCCTCGCCCGCCAGTGATGTGCCGAGTATAGCATCGGTTCTGTTGAACGGCAAACGCGCCCTTGACGGAATGCTGCTGCAACGCTACAATAGCGCCTGGTCACCGGCCTCAGCAATGCGAGCGAGGCAGAAGACTTGTAGCGAGAGCATATGTGGGCTGCTTGCACGATTGAGGACAGACACGCCATATGGCGGAGAACATCGAGATCAAGGCGCGCCTGACGGACCCGGCGCGTGCCCATCGTCTGGCGCGTGCCCTGAGCGACGTGCCAGCTCAGGTCCTTTCCCAGCGCGATGTCTTTTTTTGTGTCCCGCGCGGCAGGCTCAAGCTGCGTTGGCAGGGGGGCAATCGGGCTTACCTAGTCTACTATGAGCGAGCAGACGATACAGGACCACGATCCTCCGTCTATTATGTGTCGAAAAGCCGGGACCCCGCCGTCCTGGAGCAGCTACTAGCGGCTGCACTGAGCGTGCGTGGGGAGGTACGCAAGCAGCGTACGCTCTATATGACTGGCAAAACACGCATCCACATCGACTCGGTCGATGGCCTGGGGCATTTCCTGGAGCTGGAAGCGGTGCTGGCGCCCGGGCAGACATCCGAACAAGCGTACGAAGTTGTCAGGTCGCTGATGGACCAACTGGAGGTCTCGGAAGCGAACCTGGTCGACGTAGCTTACATCGATCTACTCGAACAGCGAGCGAAGGAAGCATAACTCGTCCGTCGGTCGGGCCGAGCTGCAGTGCAGGTTCGCACTGCAGCCCAAGGGCGACGGCAATAGAGGGGAGAAAAACCAATGGATCGTGAGCAGATGGTCGATCTGCTGTCAGAGCTGATCGCATGCCACTCGCCCGCAGGTGAAGAGCGCGAGATTGATGCCCTCGTGCGCCGCGAATTCGAGGCGGCCGGCGCGCGGGTATGGCAGGATGGGGCAACCAATTTCTACGCGCACCTGCCAGGGCCAGGGACCAAGATCATGGTCTGTGCGCACAAGGATGAGATTGGAATGGCGATCACGGCCGTGGAGGAGAACGGCCGTCTCCGCGTGGAGAACTGTGGCGGTGCGCGTCCCTGGAAGTATGGCGAAGGGCCGGTGGACGTGATCGCTGACGACGGCAGCCTCGTTCGAGGCATTCTCTCTGTCGGCTCGGTGCACACCAAGAGCGGCCCTGTCCCAGAGCTGGACCGGGACCGGCCACTGACGTGGGACCTGATGACGATCTTTACCGGGCTCGAGCGGGAGGCACTGGCAGCAAAGGGCATCCACGTCGGCAGTCGTGCCGTGGTTGCGCGCGAACGCAAGCAGATGCAGCGCCTCGGTTCCTACATCGCCTCCTTTGCGCTAGACGACCGTATGGGCCTGGTCGCGATCATAGCCGCGCTCGGCGCGATGGCCTCCGAACAGCAGCCTGATGCCGGTCCGGACCTGTATTTCGTCGCCACCCATGGCGAAGAAGTCGGTATGCTAGGAGCAGTGCGCGCTGCACAACTGATCCAACCTCAGCTGTGCGTGGCGCTCGACACGTCACCCGTGGCGCACGGCACACCGCTGTCGCTGGATGCGCGTCCCGTGGTCTGGTACCGGGAGCGGGCGTATCACAACAAGGACGAATGCGACCGCTTGCTGGCGCTCGCTGCTGAACTTGGCTTTGGGGCCCAGGCGTGCCTGTATGCAGCGTCCGGATCCGACGCGGGCCGAATCAAGGATCTCGGCCTGGCAGATAGAACCGTGTGCTTTGGCTTTGCACGTGACAACTCGCACGGTTACGAGATCGCTCACATCGACGCCATTGTCAACGTCACGCGGCTGCTCATTGCATACCTGCAAGGATTGAACTAGCGTGGGACCACAAGCGACGGATGCTTCCCAGGCAGGGGCGTTGGCCCTGGCGCAGCTACATGCCGAGATGCGCGCCTGTCGTCGCTGCCTGGAACATGGATACTCGGTGGTGCCCGGCGCCATCTTTTCCGGATCGCTCTCTGCCCAGATCGTTCTCGTTGGCCAGGCGCCGGGGGTGAGCGAAGTGGAGGCGCAGCGCCCATTCCACGCCAGTGCAGGACGAAGGCTCTTCGACTGGCTGTCTGAGGCAGGGTGGGAAGAGGATGCCTTTCGCAGCACGCAGTACATGACAGCCATGACCAAGTGCTACCCGGGCAAGGCTGCCAGTGGCAGAGGGGATCGTGCTCCATCGCGTTCCGAGCAGCAGCTCTGTAGCCCGTTTCTCGCCCGGGAGCTGGAGCTGGTTCAACCAGCGTTGGTCATCGCGGTGGGCGCACTCGCCGTGCGGCGCTTCCTGGGCCAGGTCAAGCTGCGCGAGGTGGTGGGCCAAGTGTACCGGCGGGAGAAGCGATGGGTAATCCCGCTTCCGCACCCGAGCGGGGCCAACCTGTGGCTCAATCGAGCCGAGAATCAGGCGCTGGTTCGGCGTGCACTGGACCACGTCGCTACATACTCGCGTACACTGGGTCTGCTGGCGGATGTCGAGACAACGGAGGAACAGGCAAGCGACGAGGGCACATAGCCTCCTGATACGAGAGGTGCAGGGAACGAGGAGCAAGCGCTGCCGATGATGACGAACAACGAGATCGCAGAGATCTTTATCCGGGTCGCCGAGATCCTCGCCATCCAGGGTGAGCCGTCGCGGCGCGTGCGCGCATACGAACGCGCTGCTGAGTCGATCGCGGGTCTGGAACGCGAGGTGGCGGATATCTGGCACGACGGTACCCTGACCGACATCCCCGGGATCGGCGACGTATTGGCGGAAAAGATCGTCGAGATGCTGACCACGGGGCGGCTGGCGTTCCACGAGCGACTGCAGCAAGAGGTGCCGCCAGGCGTCGTTGCCATGCTGCGGATCTCGGGTGTCGGCCCGCGCAGCGCCGCGCGGTTCTGGAAGGAGCTCGGCGTGACGACGATCGAGGAGCTCGAGGAGGCTGCTCGCGCCGGACGTATACGTGAGTTGTCGCGCATGGGGACGCGCACCGAGACGAACCTGATCGAGGCGATCGAGGCGCTCCACCGCTGGGAAGGAAGGGTGCCGCTGGGAAGGGCATGGTACCTTGTCCAAGTTATGCTGGATGCGTTGCGCCGAGCGGAGGGCGTCGAGGATGTGGCTGCAGCGGGCAGCGTGCGGCGGATGCGTGACACGGTACACGACATCGACCTGTTGGTGGCGGCGAGCGATCCTGCAGCAGCGATCGAGCGGTTCGCGCAGTTGCCCATCACTGCTGAGGTGCTTCTCAGCGGGCCGACCAAGAGTACTGTACGCACGACAGATGGGCTGCAAGTGGACCTGCGGGCGATCGAGCCAGCGCGGTGGGGCACTGCGCTCCAGTACTTTACGGGAAGTCAGGCACACAACGTTCACCTGCGTCACCTGGCCAAGCAGGCGGGCTACAGCCTCAGCGAGTATGCGCTCAAGCGAGGGGATGACGAGGTTCTATGCGGGTTGGAGGAGGAGGTGTACCGAAGGCTCGGGTTGCCCTGGATCCCACCCGAGCTGCGCGAGGATGCTGGCGAGATCGAGGCTGCGTTGAGCGGCACGCTGCCTCATCTCGTGGCGCGTGGAGACCTCCGCGGCGACCTGCAGATGCACACCACGCGTTCTGACGGGCACCAGACTCTGGAGGAGATGGCGGAAGCGGCCCGCGCTGCAGGACTGCAGTACATTGTCATCACAGACCACACAGAGAGTATGGCTGTGGCGGGCGGGCAGACGGTGGAAGAGCTGCTCGAACAGCGCGCCGAGATCGAGGGGCTGAACGCGCGTTCGACCGACTTGACCGTGCTGGCGGGAGCTGAGGTCGAGATTCGAGCGGATGGCACGCTGGACTATCCGGACCCGGTCCTGGCAGAGCTCGATTTCGTGGTCGCTTCGCTGCATACGGGATTACGTGCTGGCCGGGAGCGCACCACCCAGCGGATGCTGGCAGCCATCCGGAATCCCCACGTAGACATGATTGCACATCCGACGGGCCGGCTGATCGGCCGGCGCGAGGGAGCGGACCTCGACATGGAAGCCGTGCTGCAGGCAGCCGCCGAGATGGACACCATTGTCGAGATCAACGCGCATCCAGATCGTCTCGATCTTCCCGACCGCTATGTCCGGCGCGCGCTTCAGCTCGGCGTCCGCCTGGCGATCAACTCGGATGCGCACGACGTTCGCGATTTTGACCACCTCTTTTTCGGCGTGGCTACAGCACGCCGCGGGTGGGCGACCGCTGAGGACGTCGTCAACACGTGGGATCTAGAGAAGTTCACGTCGTGGCTTGCCCAGAGGGGGACGTCAGCTCTCTCCTGATCGACCGCGGCGAAAACAGCGGCGACCTCTCAGCAGGCAGCATCGTGCTCGTCAAATCGTGCCTGTGAAATCGTGTCTACGGAATGGAGGTGCAGTATGAAGCGTTCAATTGGTGCCAAGACGGTACTCTATCCAACCCCTGTGTTGATCGTGGGCACCTACGATGCAGAGGGGAAGCCGAACATGATGGCTGCCGCCTGGGGTGGCATCTGCTGCTCGCGCCCGCCCTGTGTCGCCGTGTCGCTGCGCAAGGCGACGTACACGTATGGGAACATTGTCGCGCGCGAGGCCTTTACGCTCAGTATTCCTTCGGAAGCCTACGTCGAACAAGCCGACTATGTAGGGCTGGTA
>Ga0315554_1000780_pt1 | contig 18829 bp, 13 predicted proteins | sample SalMarSW160370MG_FD_202114 | JGI IMG/M metagenome (GOLD analysis project Ga0315554, IMG submission 202114) | Salt marsh sediment microbial communities from the Plum Island Ecosystem LTER, Massachusetts, United States - Salt Marsh Sediment SW1603-70 ... | reverse complement strand
ATGCTGCGGCATCGCGGGAAGAACCCCGCGTCGAAGCGGACGCCCCGTGGTGATCGCCGTCGATTCCGCCCACGTCGCGGAACACTCGCGGGAATTGCGTTCGTCGCGCCGCTCGCGGTGTACCTGGTGTTCTTCTATGCCTACCCGCTCGTCGAGAACGTCTCGATGAGCCTCCATCGCTTCACACGGGCAACATTCGTATCCGGCGACGCTCCGTTTGTCGGCGGTGCGGTGTACCGGGAGGTCATCACCTCGGCGCATTTCTGGCCGACGGTGCGTCAGACGGCGATCTTTGTCCTCGTATCTCTGCTTTTCCAGTACAGCATCGGGCTGGGATTGGCTGTGTTCTTCCATCGCAACTTCCCCCTTTCCATAGTGCTGCGCGGCCTCTTCCTCGTGCCGTGGCTGTTACCGATCATCGTCTCGGCCACCACGTGGCAGTGGATGATGGATGCCGACTCGGGCATCCTCAACCGGTTTCTGGGCGTGTTCGGTCTCGACCCGATATGGTGGCTCAACGCCAACCACTCACTGTGGGCGGTCACAATCGCCAACATCTGGCTCGGGATTCCTTTCAACCTCGTCATTCTCTACTCCGGGCTGCAAAACATCCCCAGCGACCTCTACGAGGCCGCGGCAATCGACGGCGCCGGGGCCTGGCGCCGCTTCTGGTCTATCTCCTTTCCACTGCTGCGTCCGGTCAGTGCGATCACGCTGCTGCTCGGGTTCGTCTACACCCTCAAGGTCGTCGACATCATCTGGATCATGACCACCGGGACGGGGACATCTCAGACGCTGGCCACCTGGGCCTACGGAATGGCGTTCGGCAAGGGCACCTCGGCCGTAATCAAGTACTCGCAGGCCTCGGTCGTGGGCACGATCCTGCTTCTGGCCGCCCTCGTCATGGGCCTGGTCTACGTCGCGGTCCAGCACCAGACGGAGAACTGACGTGTACAGGGCGAAGCGCAACTGGTGGAAGACCGCGATCGGCCTGGTGCTGACGGGAATCATGCTCTTCCCGTTGTACTGGATGATCAACGTCTCGTTCACACAGCGTCGGGCCATCCGGGGCGGCGGTCTGTACCCACACGCGTTCACCTTTGACCACTACGCGGTGGTGCTGCACGACCAACTGCCGTATCTGGGTACCAGCCTGGTCGTTGGCTTTGGCACCGTGTTGCTCACGCTGCTCATCTCGGCGCCGGCGGCGTATGGGCTGTCCTCACTGTTCGTTCCCGGCCGGCGGCTCTTCAACTTCCTGCTGATCGTGGCCCAGATGATCCCTGCGGTTGTCATGGCTCTCGGCTTCTACACCATCTACACGGATCTGGGCCTCCTCGATACGGTCCCCGGGCTGATCCTTGCCGACTCTACGATCGCCGTCCCCTTCGGGGTGATGCTCTTCGCTGCCTTCATGTCCGGCATCCCGCGCGTGTTGCTCCAGGCCGCCGAGGTCGACGGGGCGTCCGCCTGGGCAAGGTTCCGCTGGGTCGTCCTGCCGATCTCCCGCAACTCGGCAGTCACCGTTGGTCTCTTCGCTTTCCTATGGGCTTGGTCGGACTTCCTCTTCGCATCGACCCTCAACCGCGGGGGTGGTCGCCTGCGGCCGATCACGATGGGCCTCTACGACTACATCGGCTCCCAGAACCAGGAGTGGGGCCCGCTCATGGCAACCGCGGTCCTGGCCTCGATCCCTACGGCCATTCTCCTTGTGGTAGCGCAGCGGTACGTCGCTGCCGGCTTGACGGCGGGTGCCGTCAAGGAATAGCGAGGAGCGCCAGAATCTCTCCCACCGCGGCGCAAGCCGCCTTCTCACCGAAGGAACTCTCACTGTGACTCCCACCGCCAGACCCGAGATACCGGTCGAGGACGTCGTCCGCTTCGACCTATGCGAGATCCCGTTCTCCCGACGCGGTTCCTGGCTGAACCTCTCGCCCGTGACCGCTCTACGGACGACCGCCGACGTGGTCCACCTTGTCTCCCATCGCAACGGCATGAACGCCGTACTTGCCCTGACTCCGGAGTTTGAAGGCTCCCCTGTCGATGCACGATGGGAAGCCTCCGCCTCGACCGTTGCGTGGCGTACCGAGGCCGGGGCCGTCGAGGCGGTGTTCTCCGACCCTCTCACCCTTCGCCTGCGGGGAGAGAACCTCAGTCTGCGGGTCGAGTCTGTCACCGCTGGACTCACGTCGTTCGCCGGCACCTACCTCTTCACGGATCCGGTGGACGGCGCGATCGAGTTCACCAGCTACGAGACGGGCCGCCGCTACCGCGTCAGCATGCTGAATGGTTCCGCCCGGGTCGGCGGCGACGAGGCGCTCGGAATCGCCGAGCGTTCCGTATTGCTCGGCGACGATGCCGGAGTCTGGGAGGCCGAGATTCGGGAGACGACCTCGGCGGCCGTGAGGAGGCGGGCGCTGCGCACGTTCGACGAAGCCGTTGCCGATGTGGCCGACGACTTTGCGGAATTCCTCGCCGCGGTGGCACCGTGGCGTGACCGCCGCACGCCGGCGGCGGCGCTGGCGGCCTACGTCCTGTGGTCGGCAATGGTCGCACCTGAAGGACTCATGACTCGTGAGTCGGTGCTCATGTCCATGCACTGGATGGACAAGCTCTGGAGCTGGGATCACTGCTTCAACGCCCTCGCCCTTGCGCCCGGGTTGGCCGACACCGCCCTCGACCAGCTCCTGGCGCCCTTCGACCACCAAGACGAGAACGGCGCCTTACCCGACTCAATCACTCACTCGGAAGTCCTCTACAACTACGTCAAGCCGCCGATCCACGGATGGGCCTTCCGTCGAATGCGCCTCCGCCTTGGCCGCGACTTGACGCGGGACGAGCTGGAGGAGATCCACGACCATCTCAGTCGGTGGAGCACGTTTTGGCTCGAGTCTCGCCGCCATCCGGGCCACGAGCTGCCCTACTACCAGCACGGCAACGACAGTGGATGGGACAACTCCACGACGTTCGACGCGGACCGGGTGATCGAGGCGCCGGATCTGGCCGGCTTTCTCGTCATCCAGCTCGATGTCCTGGCGGAGTTGTCGGCGGAACTCGGCCGACCGTCGCAGCCGTGGAGCGCGGCACGCGACCGGATCTCGCAGGCGCTCATCGACGAGCTGTGGACCGGGGAGTCGTTCGTCGCGCTCGGTGTGCGGTCCGGCCGGTCGAGTTCCTCCACCAGCCTGCTCAATCTCCTGCCGCTGGTGATCGGTGATCGGCTTCCCACCGACGTGCGCGATTCCCTGGCGGCGCGGGTCGTCGAGCACCTGACTGACTTCGGGCTCGCCACCGAACCGGTCGATTCGCCGCACTACGAACCGGACGGCTATTGGCGTGGGCCGATTTGGGCTCCGGCGACGGCCCTGATCGAGGACGGGCTCCGCTCCTCGGGTTACCCGGAGCTGGCCGACGACGTCAGCGCTCGCTTTCGCGCCCTTTGCGAGCGCTCGGGATTCGCAGAGAACTTCGAGGCGACCACGGGGCGCGGTCTCCGGGACGGCGCGTACACCTGGACGGCCTCCGTCTACCTCATCCTCGCGGCGGCGTACGTCGAGCGTGCCGGGAACCTCACCTGATCGGGGCCGCGACGAAGCCCCCTCTCTTCGGGAGCGCGGTCGCCGACTGGTCGTGGTCGTCGTTGTATGCCTCGTCCTGGCCGCGTGGCTCATCGCCAAGGGAGGAGCACGGGGCGGGTATCATCCCCCGACCTGCGCCGACACGATCGGCCGACGCCGTGGAGGAGGATTCATGGCGACGTCGGCCGGCACCTTCCTCGCCCCATTCGCCGGGGCTCGCAGGTCGCCAACTGCGGTTGGTTCCCGTCCTTCTGCCATCAGGCCCGAAAGGTACGACTCGTGACCCCACTTCCGCGCACCGACGAGCAGCGCCACAACATCGAGACGTTCACCGCCGTCATCCAGGCGGGATTCAACGAAGGCGACTTCGAGGCCCTCGACGATCTCTTCACGAGCGATTTCGTGGAGCATCAGCGGGGCTTCCCGACACCGGACCTCGCCGGGCTGAAACGCGGCATCGCCGGCTTGCGCCGCTCCATCCCCGACCTCCATCTCGAGATCGTCGACACGATCGTGGAGGGCGCCAAGATCTGCTTCGTCCTCCACGGTCAGGGGACCCACGGCGGCCCGCTTGGGCCGCTTCCCGCCTCGGGCACTCCCCTGACGATCGACGTGGTCGACGTATGCCGTTTCCAGGACGGCAAGGTCGCCGAGCACTGGGGCGTCGCCGACCGCATGGGGATCATGGAGCAGATCGGCATGCCCCAACCCCCGAGATGGCTCATGGGGTTGCTCGTGAAGGCGAGGCGCCGCCGCACAGGTCGTTGAGTTCCGGGCGCGTCAGATGACCTGGTCGATCAGGACTGTGGTGACGATGGCGGCGGCGAGGACCAGCAGCGGGAACAGGGAGGCGTGACGGGACCGGATGCGGCCGCGCCGGAGGGCCCACAGCAGGATGCCGGTGGAGGCGACGAAGAAGCCGGCGGTGAGCCCGTAGGCCAGCGCCCGGTTGGCGTCCTGGGGTAGGTCGTCGAGTCCGATCGAGAGCAGGGCCCGGGTCACCAGCAGCACCGTGATGACCGCCGTCGCCCCGATCTCGGCGATGAAGGCGCCGCGGCCACGCCCGGTCCACGTCGGGCCGGAGGCCGGGGAGGCGGGGGCGGCGGCGGGCCATCGCCGCAGACCCCACACCGCCGCGCCGGCCATCACCATCGCGGCCAGCAGCGACGCCAGCCACAGTCCGGCCGCCTCGAGGGGGAACTCGCTCTGGGGGAGGTAGGCGTCCATGAGGGCGAAGAACCGGGTCTCGTAGTCGGCCTGGCTGATGCCCATGTGGCGCTCGAACGCCTCGGCGAAGGGGACGTCGTCGCCCATGTCCCGCATCACGGCGGCGAGGTCGGCGGGGGTCTTGTCCATGCCGCGGGGATCGAGCAGGTACTCGACGGCGAGCTGGGCCATCGGGTAGTAGTAGTTGGAGTACGCCCCGGGGGCCAGGTCCGAGAAGGGTATGTCGACCTGCCACGAGATCGGGTTGATCCGCCCGTATTCGGCGATCAACTCGTCGACCTGGTGGAGGGTCCGCGGCGCCCCGCCGGTCGAGCCGCCCGAGACGGCTTCGGCCGTCCCTTCGCTGAACCACACCGGCATGCGCCGCGGGTCGCCGACCGGCACGTCGCCCACGAACCGGCCCTTCAGCAGCGCCTCGGCGACGTGGACCAGCTCGTGCTTCAGGTTGATCCGCACCGTTGCGGTGCTGGTGGGCTCCCCGATCTCGTTGTCGAACGACGCGATGATCACCCCGGCGTAGTAGCCACGGGCCCCGCCGCCCTCGATGACGTGGGAGCGGTTGGCGTACAGGTCGATCTTGTCCTGACCGGCGGGGAAGGTGAACATCGTGACCGGATCGAGGCTCATCTCGTCGATGATCTCGCCCCAGACCTCTTCGGCAAGGGTTCCGAGACGCTGTCGTGCCTCCTGGCCGGCGCCGTCGCTGTAGACGACGAAGTGCGCCGTCTCGTAGGGGTGCCCGTCGTGGGGCCATGCCTCGCGGACGTACCACGACCCGCTGTCCACCATCTGTGCCGCATCGGGAGGTTCGGATTGCGGCGCCGACTCGGAGCACCCGGCGACGGCCCCGATCAGGAGGACCCCACCGACCAGCATCGCCCGCGCCCGGAGGCGGCGGGACCCGATCCCGGACCCCGCGGCGCCGCTCGGTCGCTCGGCGTGTCCCATCCGCGCTCCTTCGCTGCCTTCATCGGCTCGCCGGGCGGCCGTGGTGCCAACCTCCCCAACTCGCCTGACGATGCGGGTGCCGCACGACACGGCGGACCGGTTCCAGCCGAGAACCGCCGCCAGCATCGAGGGTATCTCCGGATTGGTCAGCCGGTGGGTCGTACTGCGTCTGCCGGGTTCATGGTGGCGGCCCGAACCGCAGGGTAGAGGCCGGCGACGATGCCGAGCAGAAGCGCGACGCCAATGGCAGCGGCGAGAATGCCGGACGGTATCGCCACGGTCCAGCCCTGACGGTGGGCGTATGCGTACGTGATGGCGGCGCCCAGCGTGGTGCCGGTCATCCCGCCGATGGTGGTGAGGGTTGCCGCCTCGACGACGAACAGGAGCCCGATGTGATGACGGGTGGCTCCCAGGGAGCGGCGGAGGCCGATCTCGGTGCGGCGCTCCAGCACGGAGATGACCATGACGTTGGCGACCCCGACTGCGCCGACACCGAGCGCAACCAGCCCCAGGCCGATGAGGAGACGCTGGAGCCCCTCGTCGACACGGGCCCGCTGATCGCCAACCGATTGAACGACCGGGCGCACGAGTTCATGCCGCCGAGTCTGCTGGCATCCCAATTCGATGCACTGGAACGACCCGCCGCCGAAGACGATGTCGTCGTCGCCGACATCGAACTGCCCGTCGCCGACCTGGTGGCGTTCGCCACGGCGCGGCTCGGAAGGGATTGAGCTCCTTCCACAACGAGGGATCCGTCGGATCAGGACGCGTCATCGCGTGTCCCTGCTGGGATCGAGCCAGCCCCTCGACAACCGTCCTCGAGACGAGCAGCGACAGCTGCCCTTCAGGGGCTTCTGCGCTGTAGGCGCTCCCAGGATCGAACCGGTGACCTCTGCCGTGTGAACGCGAAACCGATACCACCGGTCATCAACGGCCGCCCCACAGACGTACGAGATCGATCGCCTCAGGTACGAGCAGCATCCCGCTCCGGTCCCTTCGTTGCACGGCACGATTCGTCGCGGCGCGACAGACGGTTCAGTGGCAGCGGCATCGATCTCTTCGCTCGACTCGCGGGTACGCGAGGGCCGCCGGGGGGGCACGTCCTCTCGCATCTGCGGCGGTCCCCGGTCCGGCCATCACCTAGGATCACACCCAACCTGACAGCCGGGCCGTAAACCACACGTGCGCGACATCGCGGCTCGACGAGACAAGGCCGGGAGTTGGTCTGACGCCTGCCATGGAACCGACTCACAAGACCTGGGCAACATCGGAGCGGTTCATACCCAAGGCCTTCATCAGGCCACTTCTTCGGTTCGGCCAGATCGAGGCGGCATCGGGCATCGTGCTGCTCGTCACAGCGGTCGCCGCAGTCATCTGGGCCAACAGCGCCGGCTCCGACACCTACCACTCGATGCTCGACGCTCATCTCGTCATCCACTTCGGGGCGTTCCACCTCGACGAGTCCGTCCTCCACTTGATCAACGACGGGTTGATGGCCATCTTCTTCTTCGTCGTTGGCCTCGAGATCAAACGCGAGCTGGTTGCGGGCGATCTCCGAGATCCGAAGGCGGCGGTCCTCCCCGTTGCGGCCGCCGCAGGAGGCATGATCCTCCCTGCGCTCATCTACGCGTTGGTGACCGCCGGCAAAGGCGCCGACGCCGCAGCCGGCTGGGGAATCCCCATGGCAACCGACATCGCATTCGCCCTCGGGATCGTTGCACTGGTGGGACCACGCATCCCGTCGGGGGCGAAGCTGTTCCTTCTGGCGGTCGCAGTCGTCGACGACATCGGCGTCATCGCCGTGATCGCCATCTTCTACACCACCGACCTGAACGCCGGCTATCTGGCAGCCGCCGTTGCCGGGTTGATCGTTGTGTGGGTAGCGAGCAAGGTCCAGGTGCGGGCGCTCTGGTTCTACTTACCGCTCGCCGTCGTGATCTGGTACATGATGCTCGAGTCAGGGGTCCACGCCACCCTTGCCGGGGTGGCCCTCGGCGTCATCACGCCCGCCCGGCCCTACTACAACAGACGGGACTTCGAACAGCGGGCGGAGGCGATCATGGAGCGGCTTCCCGCCGACGAGGCAGACAGCCAGCAGACGCAGGAGCACATCGATCACATGACCCTGTTGATGTCCAGGATCGCCGGTGAGTCGGTGTCGCCGCTCAGCCGCCTCGAGCACGCCCTCGTAGGTTGGAGCTCGTTTGTGATCATCCCGATATTCGCCCTCGCCAACGCCGGGGTCGATTTCCGCGGGATCGACCTCGCCGATGCGCTCACGTCACCGGTGTCACTGGGCGTGGGCGGAGGACTGGTGGTCGGCAAGGTCGTGGGGATCACCGTCGCCTCGATCGCCACGGTGCGGTTCGGCCTCGGCCGCCTTCCGTTGGCGACCACCTGGCGCCACATCGTCGGCCTCGCCGCAGTCGCCGGTGTCGGTTTCACCGTCTCGATGTTCGTCACCGGCCTTGCATTCACCGATCCTGCCCTCGGTGACCTCGCCAAGGTGGGGATCTTCGCCGGATCGCTCATCGCCGCCACCATCGGCGCCCTGGTGCTGAGAGGAGCACGGCGGATTGGTACCGATCCATCCTCTCTCGAATCCGGAGCGTGACCTTACACGCCCAAGGCTCCCCGACGAATCGGCCGAGCCCTAACTGACACATGTCACAAGCTTGAGGTTCTGTTGCCTAGCACTGCTTGTTGTCTGAGCCAGACAACACTATGATGTAGACAACATGGCTGATCTGTCCCCTACCCGAACTGCCGAGGCGAGATCGTACCGTCGTGTCATCGAGCAGGCGATCGCAGTTCTCCGCGAACAGCTCCCGACGTCGTGGTCCGTTGCCCTCGAACTCGAGCCAGGGTTCGACAAGGACTGGCGACCCGACGCGGTGATCACAATCAAGGGGTCAGGCACCCGGAAGTCGAGTCGGTTGCTTGTTGAGTACAAGAACGACGTGACACCGCGAGTGGCTTCGAACGCTGCCGCCCAGCTGAAGGCCTTCCTCGGTCGAGACCCGGAGGCCGCCGGTGTTGTCATCGCCCCGTGGGGAAGCCGGCGTACTCGCGAGGTCCTCAGGCAGTCGGGGGTCGGTTTCATCGACCCCACAGGGAACATCGACCTGGTTGTCGAGAATTCTGGCCTGGTCGTGCGTGTCGATGGTGCCGATGACAATCCGCTGGGGAAGCCGGCGGCGTCTCCGAATCTCCGCGGGCCTAAGGCGTGGTCGCTGATGAAGACCATGATCGAGGTGAAGCCACCGTACGGAGTCCGTGAGCTCGCAGACGCAGTCGACACCGATCCGGGCTACACGTCTCGTGTGATCCAGGCGCTCGCCGAGGAACGCCTTCTGTCTCGCCAGCGACGAGGACCTGTCACGGACGTCGACTGGCGAGCGATGCTGACTCAGCTCACATCCACATACGGCCTGCTGGACGCCAACACCACATCAACGTGGATTGCCCGCAGCGCGGTCCGTAGCCTCCCGCAGAAGCTCGCAGGATCTCGCCTACAGACGAGGTGGGCCATCACCGGTTCACTCGGTGCCTACCTCATCGCGCCGGTTGCCGTTGGCGGCGGAGCCTTCATCTACGCCGACGATCCCGCCGAGGTAGCTGAAACCCTCGACCTGTTGCCGGCGGACTCCGGGATCAATGTCATCGTCGCGAGACCGTATGGTGACGCCGCCTACGTCCGCAACTGGCTCGCCGACGGAGCCACCTACGTCTCGCTCCCCCAACTTGCCGCCGATTGCTTGACCGGCGGCGGTCGCATGCCGTCAGAGGGCGAAGCACTCGTCGAATGGATGGCCGCCAACGAAGACCGCTGGCGAGGATCCGGCTTCGACGACGACCCGAATCCGCTCGACCGCTCGTGAACCTCCACGATCCCACCTACGTCGCGGCACGGACGGTGCTCCTCGACGCGCTCGACGCGCTCGCAGACCACCGCAACGCACTCATCCTGGTCGGTGCCCAGGCCGTGTACCTGCGCACCGAACCGCTCGACGGCTACCAGGACTTCACCACCGACGCCGACCTGGCCGTCGACCCCGGCATACTCGGCGACCGGCCGGGCCTCGAAGAAGCAATGCGGCAAGCCGGGTTCCGCCTACTCAACGAGAACACCGGCAAACCGGAACCGGGGATCTGGGAAGCTCGGGTGCCGGCCCCGGATCGGACTGAAGACTTCATCATTCCAGTCGACCTGATCGTGCCTGAAGCGGTCGCCCCGCCAGGCGGGCAACGGGGTGCAAGACTCGGCGGCCAGCACGGGAAACGGGCTGCTCGCCGAGCAATCGGGCTCGAAGGCGCCCTGGTCGACAACTCGCCCGTCGAGATCCCTGCACTCGCCGCAGGCGACCCACGAAGCACAGTCATCAAAGTGGCGGGAGAAGCCGCGCTGATCGTGTCAAAGGTTCACAAGATCGGAGACCGAACGACCCGGCCGGACCGACTCAGAGACAAGGACGCCGCCGACACCGTGCGTCTCTTCATGTCGTCAGATGCTGCGGAGATCGCCGTTCGCTTTGCTCTGCTTCTCAACGACGATCGATCGGCCGGCGTCACAAGGCAAGCAATCGATCGTCTCGACCCGCTCTTCGGCACGCCCCGGAGCCTCGGCACCGCGATGGCCGTCCGAGCCCTCCAAGGGGCACTTCCTCGCGATACCGTCGTTGCGGTTTGCTTGGCCTTCGTCACCGACCTCAGACGCCGCCTGAAGGAGGCTGGCCTCATCTGATCGGTGCCCCGTCGACCTCTACCGTGTGAACGCAAGACCGATACCACCGATCATTCACGGATACCACCGGTTGTCCAGTGTTGGTGGGATTCTCACCACCGGTTGTCATCGGTCATCACCGATCACTTGCGGTCCTCATGTGGTCGCGACGTGGTCGCGGGCATGGCTCACCGACGATGGGCTACTCCCCCAGCAACAACTCGGTGGCTTCCTCGACGCTCATCGCCTGACCCTGCGCGTACAGCCGCCGGTACGCGACTTCGCCGAGGACCACCGTTGCGGCATCAATCCCTGGCCTGAGCTGGCGATCCCAGAATGATGGCATCTCCATCGACATGTGGCGATCACCGGCTCCGTAGAGCACTGCGTCGTCGTCGGCCCAGAACCTGGCTCACCCACCACCTCTTGGGCACCCCAGCGTGAAGCGGCTCGGTGGATCAAGCCGGAAAGGGGTTCCAATCAGGGCCGCTTCCCATACAATGGCAATGGTGAGGTTCTGATGAGGCGTATCACGACAATTGTGTTCGTCTTCACGATCGCGGTGGCTTCCTGCACGCAGACCTCCGACGACGGCACGACCACTCGCGTCTCAACCGCAGCCTCCGATACCACCCACACCGAGGGATCGACGCCTCCTGCTACCGGCGGCGGAGTGTGGAGCAACCCGAACGCCCTCACCGCGCTGGCCGTCGGGCCCGACGGCACGATCTGGGCGGCCGGCCTGGGGGGCGTCACGGCATGGGATCCTTCCTCCGGTGACCATCGAGTCTTCACGATCGCCGACGGTCTCGGTGCCAACCTCGTGCGTGACGTCGCCGTCGACGCGGCCGGGCACGTCGCCGTCGCCCACGGGTACCCCTACGCCGAGGACACGTGGTTGGTCGACGTGTCCGTGCTGGACGGCGGCGTGTGGACCTCGTACGACCTGAGCGGCGACTACCCATACACCGGGCAGTGGTCGGTCGACCTGGACCCGTCGGGCCAGCTTCGGGCGGTGTCGGACGCCGGGGTGTATCGCTACGGCAATGGTGCGTGGGAGCAGACCACGGAGGATCCCGATCTCGTTCCGGTCGCGACCGTCACCGATGACGACGGGAGGCTTTGGATGGCCTTCTGGGACGTGGCGTTGATCCGTCTTCCCGCCGGTGCGGTGCCCTCGGAGGAGGCGATCAACGATGAAGACGTCGAGATGCATGCCGTCGCGCAGTACCTGAGCGAGTACGAGCCAGCCGTTGACGCGGGTGCGATCGCTGCGCTGCATCTGGTTCCCGGTCTCGAGTACGTGGTGGGTGCCGCCGTGACAGACAGCCGCATATGGGCGCTCGGAGGTCCGGGCACCGCCAGCTGGGATGGGGAGCAGTGGACCCGGGTCGACGCACCGGAGCTATTTGACGTCGACGTCGTCGACGTGGTCGCGTCCGACGGTGTCACCTGGCTCGCCACGGGCGAGGGTCTCATCCGGCTCGCCGATGCCGGAGTCGAGCGCTGGCTCGTGCCCGGCTCCGTGGGATCCACCGCTGCCCATCTCGTCCCCTACGGTGGCGGCGTCGCTGGCATCTTCTTCGATGCAGAGTACGGCGGCGCCCCTGACTCCTTCCAGGTCGCAGCGTTGGCTGGAGACGAGGCCACGATCCTCCTCACCACCGCGTACGACCAGAACACCGACGCGGGCGGCGGGGCCGTCGTCCCCAACGTGGTCGTGGACGCCGATGGTCGGCTCCTTGGAATCGACGACCGCGGCGACCTGATCGATGTTGTCTCCGGCGACCTGGTCGCGGAGACGGAGCCGTACCCTCGATCGATCAACGAGCTGATGGTCGACGGCGATGGCGGGATCTGGGCCGATGTCGTCGACGCCCTCTGGTACCTCGAGGGTGAGGCGTGGGTCGAGGTCGTTTCGTACGGCTACATGGCCGATCCACGATGGTGGATTCGCGAGACCGAGGCGGACGCCTCGGGTTCCGGTGCCTGGCTCGGCGCATGGGACTCGAACGCATCCGAGACGGCGTTGTACTTCGTGACGCCCGACGGCACCGTCACCGAGGTGGAATCTCCGCCCCTTCACTCGATCGGTGCGATGACCGTCGACGGGACGGGCGTGCTCATGGCCAGCTTCAACAGCTTTAGCGACGACGGTGTGATCGTCGCCGGGTACGACGGATCGGCCTGGGAGGCCTGGAGGCTCGCTGATGCGCCGGACGCCATCACCGTCCTGAGCCGCACATCGGACGGCACGATCTGGGCGGGCACCGGACACCCCGATCCGAGCGTCTCGTCGGGTCGGGGACTCGTCGCGATACGAGGCGACCAGTGGGGTCTCGTCACGACAGGCATCCCCAGCCCCGACATCATCGCCATCACCTCTACGGGTCCCGATGAGCTCTGGGTCGGCAGCGCTGGAGGAGTTGCCCTCGTCGACCCGGGTGCGGTCACCTTCTCCGAGACCGGCGAGGTCGTCGCCGAGACGTCGACCGGGTCGGCCACGACCACCGTCCCCACCAGCACCACCACGACCACGGCAGCCACGACCACCTCCACCTCGGTGCCGAGGCAGTTCGAGGTCGGGGTTCCCGAGTATCAGGTTCCCGCCCTCTCGGGATCGGACGGGTACTACGGGTCCGGATGTGCGCCCGGCACCGACACGCTCCCCGATGGCATCTGGTTCGGCGGAATCGAGCGAGCTTCCGAGACGCTCATCGAGTTCGACCTCATGTGCTTCGGGCCGCCCGACGCCGCCAGCCCCGGAGCCGGAAAGATCACCAACTCGAATCCGAAGCTACGGCAGGTGCCGGTCGATGCTTCGGCCCTGGTCTACGCCATCGCCGATGACGGGGGATGGCAACTGGTTCCGTACCCCGCCTGGTACGTCGATCCCGGCCACGACACGTTCTGCCCACCGGAGGGTTGCTGGAGCGTGTGGCTGTACGTCAACGACGGCGCTGTCACCGAGATCGTGCAGCTCTGGTTCACGTGACATGAATACATGCCCGGCGGGGCAAGCGCCGGTTCGGGCCAATCGTCGGGTCCCGGAGTCAGCAGCACGCGTCACGGTTCCGCTCCCCAGCTGACTGGCCTCACCGGGCTTTCGTTCCGTAGTGGACCTCTTCCGCAGAGGTGACAACGTTCTTCTCGTACTGGTGGGATCGGACAACGGACCGCGAAGCGGTCCGCGACCTCTGCCGTGTGAACGCAAGACCGATACCACCGATCATTCACCGATACCACCGGTTGTCCAGTGTTGGTGGGTTCATCGCCACCGGGCATTCACGGTCATTGCCGGTCATTACTGGTTGTCATGTGGTCGCGGCGTGGTCGCTCAGGTGCCATTCCAGGACTTGGCCGCCGCGACGAGGGCCGTGCGGATCGGGCTGCCGGGAACTGACTCCGCTGAGAGCAGATCCTCGTACGTGGTCCAATGGAAGCGGAGCCGTTGAGCCTGGGCCTCAACGTTGTCTGGATAGGCCCAGCGCCGCTCTTCTCGGGGCGGCATTGCGGACCCGACCGCCTGCCACTCGCGAAGAAGGGTGGACGTGTCCTCCCGGTACTCCTCGAACTTGTACGCATAGAGACGCGAGCGGACAGGTGTGTCGCGAAATCGCCGAGGTGTGATCAGGGTGACATGGGGTTCGGACACGATCCGCCCCTCGGCCTGGAGGCACGCCGCGTTCTCAGCAACTCGAGCAAGCTGGTTCCGTTCTGGGCTGTGTGTGGTCTTCGTGCTGATGTCTGAGTACCACTTCGCTTCAGCGAGGCACGCCCACGGCGCATCGACTTCTGGATCGAGCTCCACTCCCCCGTCGACACTGGGCCGAATCCGCAGATCGCCGACCGCTAGGTCGACGTTGGTGTTCCCTTCTCTTACTCGAGGGGGCACCGGCAGTACTTCGAACCAGATGCGGTGTCCAGGTCTCCAAGTTGCCTGCCGCTCGGTCAGCGCCCCTGCGAGTGCAGCAACGCCTTCGTCACCAGCCGCCGCATGGGCTGTCGCGACGAGGAACGTCCACACCTGTTCGTCGTAGAAGTCGGCGCGAAGATCAACTTCCTGCTTGGCCACCTTGGCAACAAGCGTTTCCCAACGAGCCTTGCCAATGACAAGCTTCCGCTCGATCTCGGAACGTTGCTCGTCAATCGCACGCGCGAGGCGACTCATGCTCCTCGCACCCCTTCGGCTGCATCGATTCGCTGAGCGCACGCGGACGTGATTGGGCAGGAGCCACAGTCAGGATCCCTGGGACGACACCAGTTGCGGCCGATCACCCAGGCCGGCAGATCGAGCAACCCGGGCCGTTCGGGCCAGTGATGGCGGGCGGCGTCGATCATGTGATCCTGATCGTCCACCTCGGCGAGTCCTGATCGCAGGAAGACCCGTCGGATGTGGACATCGAACGCGATGTCGCTTCCTTGCATGTCCCGGATGGGCACGCCGAAGTCGCGTTCCAGGATCTCGACCGCCATAGCGGCCTTCTTCTGACTGATGCCGGGGAACAGCTGGAGGCGCGTCTGGACCTCGATCGCCGTGGGTTCGTTTGCCCAGATCCGGCCGGCGTTACCGCCATAGCGGTCGAGCACGATGCGACACGCTTCGATGAAGTACGAGGGCACGTTGTTCACGTAACGATGGAGCGACGGCCTGCGGGCCACTGCTTCGGCCACCGCATCGGGTTCCGCCAGCATTCGGTGCAGGTCGAGGTGCCCAAGACGCTGCTTGAGCAGGTAGGGCAGGGCCCACGCTCTCTCGGCGGGGATCTGGTAGTCGGCGATCACCGCCAGCAGGAACGCGAAGGGGTCTTCCACGAGAAGCCGGTTGGCGTCGGCATGAGACGCAAAGGAGGGACCTGCGATGTCACCGGCGATTTCCGCGGCAGCTGGGGCGAAGTCGACGAGCGCCTGAGCAACCGCCCGCTTGTGCCCGTTCGACAGCGGTTCGAGCGGGGCCTTCGCGTCATCTTCAATCGGAACCTTGGCTGCGGTGGTTGGCCTGGAATCACCCTTCTGGGCTTTGCCGGTCATGCGCAGTACCGCATGGTTGATCCAGGCTGGGACATCGTCTACTCGGATCTTCACCGCCATCCCGGATGGGCTGTAGGGGGCGTCGATCTCCGCCCTTTGGTCGACAACATGAAAGCCGAGGTAGCTAGGCGGGACCTCGGACGGCGACCGAGCCATCGATCCGTCGGGCCGCTTGATCCGACTAAGCATCGCTCGGCTTGCCGGGTAATCGTCCGCGGCAACGCCTTCGACCGTTGGGTTTCCGTCAAGCCACGTGACGGTGTGCACCCGATTGGCGCCGTAAACCACCTGCCCACCAAGACCGTGGCGGAAGGTCGATCGGTGACCACGAGTCTCGACCTCGCCTTCCCAGCCTCGATCAAAGCTCTCGACGGCATCGGGCCACCGGAACTCGAAAGGACCGATTGCAGCCATGCTGAGGATGAACGGCATATCGCCAGTCCCTTCGAGCTGCTCCGCAACTTCGGCGGAAGGAGGCGACGCGGGATCCTCCGCGGACGCCGCTGGAGATGTTCGTTGCCCGGTGGACTGAGATCCGTACCAGGCGAGCTGCTCGCCGATCCGCTTGCCCCGTAGCGGCCACAGCACGTGAATCTCAGCCTGGTTCAGCGTGGCGATGAGTCCGTTCTCGAGATAGGCCGAACCTGCATGAACCTCGACCGCGCTGATCCCCAACTTGCGACACTGCTCGATCACAGCCGAGCTCACCTGTTGTGACCAGCGCTTCCGGTACTCGGCCGGCTCGTCTTTGAGTGACCGGTCGTAGGGAGCCAGCACGGTCTCTGGCATCACCAGCCCGTGCTCAGCCGACAGAATCGCCCACGGTTGACGAGTCGATTCGGCATAGGACCGCCTCTTCTGCCATAGGGCTGAGATGTAAAGATCCTTGGCCGCCGCAGGGGTCGTGCGCTTCTCCGAGACGCATCCGAGAAGGACGAACCGTCGCTCCAGGCCGATCGGCTCCAGGGCAGGCTCGGTGGCGCCGGGGATGCTCCGGCGACGGACCTCCCGACGCCGGAACCGCACACGCTCTGAGGAGAGGTCAGGGCTGGCGACGAATCCGTGTTCGACCCACTTCGCATAGTATTGAGCGCTCGCCCACCACTCCTGGTACCTCCGAGCCGACGGTGGCAGCACTTGACCGAGCACGTGTTCAAGCTCCGCCATGGTGAAGGTCACATCGTCGCCCTCCACCGAGGCAAAGAACGGATCCCACGGGTCGTACTTGCCCATGGTTGTCAACCTACCGCCTGGCAACGACACTTTCTGCGAGGATTCCCCTATGAAGCCCGGCGATGTGATCTCGTATCTGGAGATGTGCAGCCGCGAAGGGGCATCTCTCCAGCGAGGAATGAACTTCCGGCTTAGCCCGAGTCACTCAGTTGTTCTCATGAGCGTGCGGCCCGGCGCCCCGTACGAGGACCGGGTTCAAGACGAGGGGAAGACCCTCATCTACGAGGGTCACGACATCCCCAAGAGCCCAGATCTCCCCGATCCGAAGGTGGTCGACCAGCCGCTTCTGACGGGAAATGGGTCACTCACTCCGAACGGTCTGTTCTACCGAGCGGCCGAAGCGTTCCGAAATGGCGAGGCGCCGCCAGAGCGGGTTCGTGTCTACGAGAAGGTCAAGCAGGGCATCTGGGTGTACGCCGGGATATTCCACTTGCTCGATGCCTGGCAGGAGCCATCTGGGCCTCGGAGCGTGTGCAAGTTCAAGCTGGCGCTCATTGATGGGGCGGAACAGGATGACAAGGCGCCAACCAGAGGGTCCTTGGAGCACAATCGGCTCATACCTACCTCTGTGAAGCTCGAGGTATGGAAACGGGACAAGGGACGATGCGTCGAATGCGGCGCGAGCGACAACCTCCACTTCGACCACATCATCCCGTTCTCGCGAGGTGGTTCGTCCCTCACCTCGCACAACATCCAGCTGCTCTGCGCCCGCCACAATCTCGAGAAGCGGGATCGCCTGGTGTGAAGGCCCTTCCAGGCCAAAGTCAGCCCGGCGGATCACGGTGAAGCAAGTGGGGCCGGAGGCCTGCCGCTAGCCTGTGCCCCATCAGTACCAAGGGATGGACAGATGCCGCTCTTCGAGGTCAGTCAAGGCGAACTTGTCCCATTTCGCCGTCTGAAGGGCGGCGAGGGTATCTACGAGACGGAGATCGAGGATCTCCTGTGGGCCAACGTAGAGGAATTCACTGGCGAAACCTTGTTCCCAGTGCGACGACAGGCGAAGCTGCCGTTTGGGGGGATTCCCGACGTCTTGGCTCTAGAGAAGTCCGGTCGGGTAGTCATCTTCGAGATCAAGCGCGACGTTGACCGACGACAATTAGCCCAATGCTTGGAGTACGCGGGTTGGGCTCGGACAACAAGCCTCGACGAGCTCGCGGCCCTCTACCACGGCGGTGAGGAAGCCTTCTGGACCGACTGGCAGGACTTCACTGAGTCTTCGACGCCGGTGGTGGTCAACCGCCAGCCTCGCCTGGTACTCGTGGCGCGTGACTTCCAAGAGAGGACCGCATCAGCGTTCGAGTTCCTCGTTGAGTCCGGTGTTCCGGTATCGCTTGTACGGGCCTCCGTGTACGAAGATGCCACAGGCAGGCGGTTCGTCGACGTCGAAGGCGATCATGAGCCTGAGATCCCAACGTCCGATTCCGCGGACGAGTCGCGGCCATGGCTGATCCGCGGACGCCGAGTGCGGGTAGATGATCTCCTGGAACACGGACTCGTTGCGGAAGGTGAAGCTCTCGTCTGGGATCGGCCACGCCTAGGCAAGCGGTTCACTGCGACTATCGAAGCGGGTGGAGCGATCCGTCTCGAAGACGGTCGAGTGGTTTCGTCACCATCACGCGCCGCCGTGCTGGCTGCGGACCAACGGGCCCCGAATGGCGAGCTACAAGCGCACGACGGATGGCGAGCGTGGGTTGTCACTCGAGTCGGCAAGACGCTCGACGAGTTGCGGCGCGAACTGCACACTCACCGCTCGGAGTCGCCAAGTTGACGGGGGCTGACTACACCCCCGCCGAGGGCCAGGCCCGACTCGAGATTGACGCACTGCTAAACCCATCTCACCGTCGCCGGCAACACCACGCGGAGCCATCGGGATCGTGATGTGGTCGTGGGTCGTCAGCAGACCTGGCGGCCGCCAGCAGGCGATACGCAGGAATCCCCGCGGCACAAGCGATTCTGGTGGTCAGCACTACTGGGATCGAACCAGTGACCTCTGCCGTGTGAAGGTCTTCCAGGGGGTTTCGGCTCCCTGCGAGAACAGCCAGAGATGCCTGTTGACCTGGCGTTTCAGTATGTATCGACGCTCATCAAT
>Ga0315554_1000779_pt1 | contig 18836 bp, 16 predicted proteins | sample SalMarSW160370MG_FD_202114 | JGI IMG/M metagenome (GOLD analysis project Ga0315554, IMG submission 202114) | Salt marsh sediment microbial communities from the Plum Island Ecosystem LTER, Massachusetts, United States - Salt Marsh Sediment SW1603-70 ... | reverse complement strand
ATGGATGAGGATCCGGGGGTCAAAGCAAAAGTCTTTTCATATGAAATGAATACCGGAGTTTTCCTGGAGACATGTTGCCGGAATAATATATATATATTTAAGATTATTTCATGAAGTTTATTGTGATTTTGAACTGAATTAAAGACATTTTATATTATTCTTATTTTTTTGCATTAGGCTGCAAAATTTCCAAGAGTATTAATTAATTTAACGAAACCTTTCCCATCTTTACCAGGAAATTCTTAAATTAAAATTCCAATTAAATCTATTTAATATTTATGGCTGAAATATTATTTCCCCCACAGGAGCAATACCTTTTAAAATTTAAAAAAGAGGAAGATCCATTAATTTTAGAGATGGAGATGTATGCAAAAGAGCATAATGTACCAATTTTATCCTGGCAGGCTGCTGATTTTATGGAGCAATTGATCCGCTTAAGCAATCCCAAAAGAGTATTGGAAATTGGAACTGCTATTGCATATTCAACAATTCGGATTGCAAAAAATTTAAAAAAGAAATCTGTAATTCATACAATAGAAAAAAGCGAGGATAATGTTGAAAAAGCTAGAGAAAATATTCAACGATCTGGTCTGGAAGAAAAGATAAATTTATTTGTCGGGGATGCTTTAAATGTTATACCCCAGCTTAAAAAGAAATACGATTTCGTTTTTCTTGACGCCGATAAGGAAGATTATAAAAGACTTTTTGATTATTCATTAGTGCTTCTGAAAAAGGGAGGAATAATTTTTATTGATAATCTTTTATGGCATGGTTATGCCGCAAGCAAAAGAGTTCCACAGAATTACAAGTCTTCTACAAAGTGTATAAGAGATTTTAATGTTATCTTTACTTCACAGGAAAATCTTAAAACTACTATTCTACCGATTGGTGATGGCATAGGTATAGGTATAAAGTATTAATTTGATAACAAATTAAATCTTACTCTTTCAGCCATAGGCTGATCTGTTTTCTGCAGAAATCATAATAATACTAAATTTAAGTTATGATGAAATTAATTTAAAAAATGAAAAAAATGACAAACAATTTTTCAAATATTGCTGCAGATTTTGTTAATGAAGTTGAAAAATTTTCTAAAACAAATTTAAATAAAAAAGCCGAGATGTTAAGAATTTATGAAGAAAGTCTGAAATCCGGTAAAGAAAAAATATTTGAAGATTTGACATTCACTGCAAAATATTTAAGAGGCTTAATGCGTGTACTTCAAAATGGAGCAAGTAATCCTGAAGTCCCTTCTATGGAAAAAATTAAAGCTGATTTCTCCGCCAATATTAAAAAAGTAACTGATCAACTAAAAGATATAATTTCAAATGCAGGAGAAAAGTTAACTAAATATTTTACCGATAATTATTTTGAAATGTCTCAGCAGGGATTAACAAATTTGAATGAACTATTAGCAGACCTTGAATGGACAAAAATGTATTTAAACGATCAGAAACGGCAAAAGGCTAATTAACCATAAAACCTCCGAGATTAGTGCAGGTTTTACAATGTGTAAACCTCGAGGTTTAGAGAAAAATTATTTCCTCATCTTCATTTATTATGGCTTTCCCTTTTGATATTCCATTAATATTCGTTATAAATTGTTCAACTTTTTCAAGCGAAACCAAACACTCAATTTTAACATCATTTGCATAGTCCGACTTATTTATCTTTCCCTTAAATTGATCTATTATATGATAAATATTATTGATCTGATTTAAATCTGCTGTAATCGAAATTTTTTTATATCCAATTTTTTCAATTATTAGAGAATTTTCCAAAGCCTGAATTGCAGAGTTATAATAAGCTTTTCCCAAAGGACCGACTCCCAGCTTAGTTCCGCCAAAATACCTGATAACTATTACTAAAATTTTGTGAAGATTAAAATGATTTATTGCATTTAAAATTCTTACTCCTGCTGTTCCGTTAGGTTCACCATCATCGGAATATTTTATTTGATTATTCAATAATTTATATGCATAACAATGATGTGTTGCATCATAATATTTTTTCTTAGTACGTTCTAAAATTTTAATTGCATCGTCTTCACTTTCAATTGGATATACTTGTGCAGTAAAAATGGAACTCTTCTCTTTCAAAGTGGTTTCATTAAAATCCCGGATGGTGTTATATTTTTCAATATTTTGCATAAAGTATCAATAAAAGCTGTGATGGGCAGTTTTAATTAAATTGATTATCAGATACTCTATAAGTAATATATAAATTTGAATTTTTAAAATTAATGATAATTTGGAAAAAGAAACTATCATAATAAGAGGTGCAAGAGAGCATAATTTAAAAAATATTGATGTTGAAATCCCGCGCGATTCTTTTACTGTTATAACAGGACTTTCAGGTTCCGGTAAATCATCCCTGGCTTTTGATACAATTTATGCCGAAGGACAAAGAAGATATATTGAATCTCTTTCTGCCTATGCAAGGCAATTCCTCGATATGCTCGAAAAACCTGATGTTGATTTAATTGAAGGGTTAAGCCCTGCAATTTCTATCGAGCAGAAATCTACATCCGGCAATCCTCGATCTACAGTTGGAACCGTAACTGAAATTTATGATTATTTGCGGCTGCTTTATGCAAGGCTGGGAATCCCGCATTGTTACAACTGCGGGCAGCCTGTTACAAAACAAACTTCTGCACAAATAATTGATTCCATAATTTCAAATCTAAACGGAAAAAAAATATCAATACTTGCACCTGTCATAAGAGGTAGAAAAGGGCATTACCGGGAACTCTTTGAAGAAATTCTCTCCGATGGATTTTTAAAGGTCCGGGTTGATAATGAATTTCATGAAATTTCTAAAGGATTTCAAATCGATCGATATAAAATACATAATATTGAAATTTCCGTAGATAGAATTACAATAAATGAATCTTCAAGAAGCAGATTAGCTGAATCGATTGACGTCGGCTTAAATTATGGAAACGGAATTGTAATAGTTAATGACGGTACAAATGATTTTGTTTACAGCCGTCATCTTGCTTGTTTAAACTGCGGAATAAGCTACCGTGAATTAGCTCCGAATTCTTTTTCATTTAATTCACCTTATGGTTCTTGCGCGGATTGTGAAGGCTTAGGCGAAAAGAAAGAACTTGATATTAATCTAATAATTCCAGATTGGAATAAATCAATTAATGAAGAGGGATTGGCGCCGCTTGGTAAACCTAGACTTATCTGGTTTTTCAATCAATTAAATGTTATTGCCGAAAAATATAATTTTACGTTTGACACGAAGCTTAAGGACTTAACCGAAGAACAGAAAAAAATTCTTCTAAACGGGAGTAAAGAAAAAATTCCTTTCAGCTACTCATATGGCGGAGGAAAACCTGTAACATACATGCACAAGTTTGCCGGTATGTACAGCTACCTGAAAAATTATTACAATACTACCACTTCAAATAATGTGCGTGAATGGGTCGAATCTTTTATGAATACAATCGCCTGTCCAACTTGCGGCGGCGGACGGTTAAAACAGGAATCCCTAGCGGTTAAATTTCAAGGAAAGAATATTAGTGAAGTAACTAAACTGTCGATTCAAAGAGCTTTTGTTTTCTTCAATAAACTGAAAATTAATGGCAGGGAAGGTTTAATTGCAAAACCGATTATTAAAGAAATAACTATACGGTTAAATTTTCTACTTAATGTCGGATTGAATTATTTAACATTAGACAGATCAGCAAGAACTTTATCCGGCGGAGAATCTCAACGAATCCGGCTGGCAACTCAAATAGGTTCACAGCTTGCCGGTGTTCTTTATGTTCTAGATGAACCCAGTATCGGACTTCATCAGAATGATAATATTAAGCTTATCAATTCTTTAAAAAACCTGAGAGATTTGGGAAACACAGTAATTGTAGTTGAACATGATAGGGAAACAATAGAAAGCTCTGATTATATGATCGATCTGGGCCCGGGTGCCGGGGAACATGGTGGTGTGGTCTGTTTATCGGGAGAAACTAAAAAATTAATTGAATCCCCCAATGGTTACGATTCTTTAACATTATCATATTTAAATGATAAAAAGGAAATAAAAATCCCTAAGGAAAGAAGAAGCGGGAATGGAAATTACCTGGAATTAAAAGGTGCATATGGAAATAATCTTAAGAGTGTTAATCTCAAATTACCCCTTGGTACATTTACATTAATAACCGGGGTAAGCGGATCCGGGAAATCATCTTTGTTAAATGAAACTTTAGTAAAGATTTTAATGAATAAATTTTATAAATCCAAATCAGTGCCGCTTCCATATCAATCAATTGAAGGATTGGAGAATATTGATAAAATTATAGAAATTGATCAATCACCAATTGGTAGAACTCCCAGATCAAATCCCGCAACTTATACTGGTCTGTTTACATTTATCAGGGATTTATTTGCCCAGCTCCCTGAATCCAAAATGAGAGGATATGGTCCCGGGAGGTTTAGCTTTAATGTACACGGCGGCAGATGTGAAGAATGTAACGGGGATGGTTTAAAGAAGATCGAAATGAATTTTCTACCCGATGTTTATGTTGAGTGCGATGTATGTCATGGAAGACGATATAATAGAGAAACTCTGGAAGTGCTTTACAAGACAAAATCAATTTCGGATGTTCTTGAAATGACAGTTGAAGAAGCATTACGGTTTTTTGAAGAGATGCCGAGGATAAAGCGAAAATTAAAAGCTATAAATGATGTTGGTCTTGGTTATATAAAATTAGGACAGCAGGCAACTACACTTTCGGGTGGAGAAGCGCAGCGGGTAAAATTAGCTACCGAGTTGAGTAAAGTCAGTACCGGTAAAACTCTTTATATTCTTGACGAACCTACAACCGGGCTGCACTTTGAAGATGTAAATATTCTTCTGAAAGTATTAAACAAATTAGTGGATAAGGGGAATACAATTGTGGTTATCGAACATAATATGGATGTAATTAAAACGGCCGATTGGATAATTGATTTGGGACCTGAAGGCGGGGAAAAAGGCGGGGAAATTATTGCCGAAAGTACACCTGAAGATTTAATCAAAAATGGAAAAAGCCTCACCGGTAAATTCTTAAAAAAAGCTATGAATTTGTAGTATTTAATTCATTTTTTATCTTCTTTATAATTTTTATTTCCGTTTGCCCTGCAGCACAAATATTACTTTCAGGCTGAATTAACTTCAAAAAATGAAAAAAATTCTACCTTTATTATTAATCACTTTAATTTTCCTTAATACTTTTGGCTTTAATCTTTTATTAGATTATTTGCTCTTTCAATGTAGGAGGGATTTTTCAAAAGAAAAATTTTTTGAATCGAATAAAATTATTGTTTTGAAGATAACATCTGATGAAAAGAAGAATCTTCAAAGGGTTGATGATAATGAAGTTAGATACAAAGATAAAATGTATGATATTATTCGTGAATTAGAAAAAGATGGTGCTTTATATATCTATTGTATAAGTGATAGAAAAGAGGATTGGTTATTCGAAATATTATTTAAAATTAATAAGGGTGATGATCCTAACGAACAATCGGAACCTTTTTATACAAAGAATAACTTGATAAAAAATTATCTCTTTAAAGAAAATGATGCCTTCTTTTTTCAATTTAAAAAAGAAAGAGTAATCTTGCATTCCATAGCGACATATAATTCACCGGTAATGGAAATTATTTTACCCCCGCCTGAATTACTTTCGTAAAATTCTCTATTATTCATTCTGTTGTTTACCTGAAGTGCTTTTATACTGTTATGAAGTATCCTATTCCAACTAATTAGAAATGAATAAACAGATGGTGTCTTAAAAGCCTTCTTTTAATAATAAAACATGTGCTGACTGCAATATCGGAATTCCAAAATTTAATTAGAGCATTTAAAAATGACCGGCACATCGGAGTGTTATTTATTAAGCAAAAATTTTACAAAAATAATTAGGTGAAGAATGAAAAAGAAAATTTTATTTTTCTCAATCATTTTATTAATGAATTTACAATATCTTTTTTCTCAAAATTCAATAAGCGGGCAGATTACCAATAAAGACAATAGCGATAATTTGGAAAATGTCAATGTATTCATTCCAGAACTTCAAAAAGGAACCGTATCAGGTATTAATGGAACATACAAAATTTCTAATATCCCTAAAGGTACTTTTACAATCCCGGCTAGCAAAGGAAAAGTAACAAAAAAAGGTAAACGATTTCTCATAATAACTCCTTAATTTATTTAATATTTATCGAATAGATTATTTGGTCTTTTCTTGTTTGGAAAGTTTTCTTTTTGAGATAACATCATAAATGTACCCGAACATTTTCTTATTGTCCTCATCATTGCCGGTAACTATTTCGGGGATAGTCGATACTTTCAGCTGGTAATAATTTATCCATTCTACTTTACCATTTGCCGGGTTATCCTGGAATATCACCTTTTTATCTCTGGAATCATATACAAAAAACTTCAGTGGTGAAGGAAGTCCTTTAGTGACATTTTGAGGTAAATAATAAACAATTAGATAAGTAGAATCCTTATTAAATGAAACTTTATAGTTTTGATTGTATCTTTCTTCGGCAATTTTTTTATAAGAAGGGCGGTTTGATTGCATCTCGTCGGAAGTTTCTTTCGAACTGCAGGCATTTATTAACAGAAATAGAAAGACCGGAATTAGAGTATACTTAAAAATGATACATTTAAAATATATCACTAATGCAAACCCTTTTTAAAATTAGGAAATGAAATGGTTTAATGTAGTAACGTATTTATTAGAATGCGAAAGTTTATTTGGGAACCTTTATAAAGTTAAAAAGTTTCTTTTTAATTGTCAATATGTGGGTGATACAGAATAGAAGTTAATCCGGTATAACTTTTACCTTAGAACAAATTTCAAGATTTATTTGCATTTATAAAAAGAACATCTCGAAATATTTTACGGTAAAATTATTTATTAGATTATTATTATTGCTATTTTTAATAGAAAAAATCTTGTTCATAATTGTTTATGAATATTATCTGATTTTTAATGATGTTATCAAATAAATCTTAGTGTTACATTAAGCGATATTAAAGGATTTAACAAGCAAAGACGGAACAATTGAATTTACAATCCCGGTTTTGAAAATAACTAACTTTGAAGCTCAGTATATGGGACAGGATGCTGCTTTCGTTCTGAATCTTACTGATTAAAAATTTCTTATTTATAATTTAGGCTTTTTGTCGCGTGAATTTCAGTTTATGAATTTTTCAGTTTAATAATTAATTAAATTGAAGAGGGAATAATGGAAAAACATTTTAATTATGTTACAAAACTAGATGTTAAATTTAATCACCTGGAGAAGATTGATATTCCGGTGATGGTAAGCAGTTGTAAGGACAAATGGTTCAACCAGACTTTAACTCAAGTTAATGATAGTATAGTAAGGCTTGGAATTGTTAAAGGTGAATATCATTGGCACAAGCATGATAATGACGATGAGTTTTTCTTTGTTCTTAAGGGACAATTGTTAATAGATCTTGAAGAAAAAACTATTGAGCTTAATCCGCAGCAGGGAATCACAATACCCAAAGGTGTAAAACACCGCACAAGAGCACCAAAAAAAACAGTCATGTTAATGATTGAAACAAAAACAGTGCAACCAACAGGTGATTAAATATCGGGAGAGTCTGAATATCAATAACCGGGTTATACCAATTTTACAAGCGTTGCTTGTAACATTCTTATGGTCTACTTCATTTATAATTATTAAATGGGGACTTGTTGAAATTGGCCCGATAAATTATGCTGGTTTACGTTATTTTATAGCTTTCCTTTGCTTCGTGCCGTTTATTTTTAAAAAAAAATATATTGTTGAAATAAAGCAGTTAAAGTCTTATCAAATTAAAAAATTAATTCTTTTAGGATTAATATTTTATACTATTACCCAGGGCGCTCAATTCCTCGGTTTATCGATGCTTTCATCAGTTACAGTAAGTTTAATGCTGAACTTTACTCCGTTAGTTGTTGCAGTGATGGGAATGTTTTTAATTAATGAAAAGCTTTCGGCACTTCAATGGATTGGTTCGATTATTTTTATTATGGGAATTTTAACCTACTTTCTTCCTATTTCGTTAGCCGGGAATAAGGGAATCGGATTAGTAATTATGTTCGTGGGAGTTTTAGCTAATGCAGGTGCTGCGGTGATCGGGCGGGAAATAAATCGAGGCGGCAGCATTAGTCCTTTGGTTGTAACCTTTGTTAGTATGGGTGCGGGTGCAATATTATTAATGATTTCAGGATTTGTGTTTGAAGGTTTTCCAACTATTAATATGAAAACAGGAATTTATTTACTCTGGCTTGCTGTTATAAATACAGCATTTGCATTTACCCTTTGGAATCTAACCCTGCGTTCTCTTACTGCCGTTGAATCTAGTATTATTAATGGGACAATGCTAATTCAAATTGCAATACTTGCCTATTATTTTTTAGGCGAAGAGATTTCATTTCAAAAAGGAATCGCAATGATTATAGCTGCAGCCGGTGTTGTACTTGTTCAGATGAAAAGAAGAAGGATACTAAAAAAGCACCGTAAAAATAAATTACTTTCTTGATAAAATGTTCCTTATAGGATAAATTTGTCTTAAGTAAAACTTTTTCTACCGGTTATTTTTTATTCTTCGTAATCAATCATCTTATTTTATTAAACATTCTAATGTAAAATTTTCATGGGAAAAGAACGAATCGTAGCATTTAGTGACGGTGTTGTTGCTATAATTATAACAATTATGGTTCTTGAGTTAAAGATACCGCATGGAGATAAATTAACAGACTTAAAAGATCTTATTCTTGTGTTTTTAAGTTATTTCCTTAGTTTTACCAATATAGGTCTTTATTGGAACAATCACCATCATTTATTATACGCAGTTAACAGGGTTAACGGTACAATACTTGCTAAAGCTTATGGAAAAAATTGAAAAGGGAAAATATCTATAGGTATTTATGCTGCAGCAATTTTGCTTACATTTGTAAATCGCCGGATTGGTTTTAGCCTTTATGTATTTGTAGCTTTAATGTGGTTTATCCCGGATCACCGAATTGAAAGAGTACTTATAGAATATGAAAATAAAGAAAAAGATTTTCATAAAAATAGTTGAAAGAGTATACCGGTATAAGGTGTATGGTATTAAGTTGTCTATGATATCTTACAGCATTATATCGCTATACCTTACCCTAAGGAACAGGAGAATGAAATGAGTATTAAAGCAAAATATGTTCATACAAATCTAATAGCAGAAGATTGGAAAAAATTGGCCGGATTTTATGTAGAGGTTTTCGGCTGCAAAACTGTTCCTCCGGAAAGAGATTTTAAAGGAAAAAGCATTGAAGCCGGTACAGGTATTTTAGATGTTCATCTTCAAGGAGTACATTTAAGACTGCCCGGTTTTCAGGGAAACGGACCTACACTTGAAATTTTTAGTTATTCGCCTCAAGAAGATAGACAAAAAACGATAATTAATAAACCGGGCTACGGTCATATTGCTTTCCAGGTTGATGATGTTTTTAAAACAAAGGAGATTGTTCTACAAAACGGAGGCAGGGAAGTTGGGGAAATAGTTACATTGCAGGTTAGTCCTAATTCCAAAGTAACCTGGTGTTATGTTACTGATCCGGAAGGTAATGTAATTGAACTTCAGAATTGGTCTTAACAAATTTATTTTAGACTTTTTCATAAAACAATGTTTTCAATTGAAACTAAAAGGCTGAAGCTTAGAGAATTAAATGAGAACGATGAAAAATTTCTATATACTATTTTGTCCGATGAGGAAACAATGCAATATTACCCGGCACCTTATGATATTGACGGAGTTCAAAAAAGTATTATAAGATCAAAAGACAGTTACCTAAATAATAACTTCGGTTTATGGGGAATCATCCTTAAAGATCAAAATAAATTTATTGGACAATGCGGGATTACCCTTCAAGATATTGATGAAACCGTTGTGCCGGAAATCGGTTATCATGTAAATAAAGAATATTGGAATCAAGGTTTTGCTACCGAAGCTTCAGTCGCAAGCCTAAAATATGGTTTTGAAGAGCTTCAACTGAATGAAATTTATATTCATACTTATGTTAAAAATATCCCCTCGCAACGAGTTGCAGAAAAATTGAGTATGAAAAGAATCAAAGAGTTTGAAAAATATATAAAGGATTATAATATCTATATGCGCCATGTTGTATATTCAATGAATATTGAACATTACAGGGAAATAAAAACTGTATTTGCCAACTATTTAATTGCCTTCTGAAATAAACAAATAAATTTATAACACAGAGTACAAAAAAGTTATATACAACTTATTATATTTTGTAATATTTAAACAATAGATTTAAAACTTATGGAGAAATAGTTATGGAATATAGAAAACTCGGGAAAACAAATGCGCAGGTATCGGTGTTAGGACTAGGATGTATGGGTATGTCTGCTTTTTATGCAAGGGAATCAAGTGAAGCAGAAAGTATAGCAACAATTAAACGGGCAATAGAGCTTGGAGTTAATCTCTTAGATACGGGTGATTATTACGGCATGGGTCATAATGAAGAACTTATCCGGGAAGCAATAAAGGATATTCCTAGAAAGAAAGTTTTTATTTCAGTAAAATTTGGAGGACTTCGTAACCATGATGGTAATTTTATTGGTGTAGATAATCGTCCGGTTGCAATTCGCAATTTTTTATCTTATAGTCTTCAGAGACTTCGCGTTAATTATATAGATTTATATTATCCAGGTCGTGTAGATCCGAATGTTCCAATCGAAGATACTGTTGGTACTTTGGGAGAAATTGTTAAGGAAGGGAAGATTCGCTATGCCGGTTTATCGGAAGCAGGAGTTGAAACATTAAAACGTGCTCACGCTGTTTATCCAATTGCAATGCTGCAGACAGAGTACAGCCTTTGGACAAGAGATCCTGAGAAAGATGTTTTGCCTGTCTGCCGGGAATTAGGGATTGGTCTGGTTGCTTACTCACCTCTTGGCCGTGGATTTTTAACCGGAGCTTTGCGGAAGCCGGAGGATATTCCTGTAAATGATTTTAGACGAAACCTGTCCAGGTTTAAAGGTGAAAATTTTGAACGGAATTTGCAACTCGTTGAAAAAGTAAAAAGTATGGCAGCGGAAAAGAATTGTACACCCGCTCAACTTGCACTTGCATGGCTTTTAGCTCAAGGAGATGATATAATACCTATACCGGGAACTAAAAAGCGTTCAAGACTTGAAGAAAATTTGGAAGCACTCAAAATTAGATTGAGTGAGGATGATTTAAAATATATTTATGAAATTGCTCCGATTGGAGTTGCTGCCGGAACACGTTATCCGGAAACAGTTATGCATACTGTGAATAGATGAACCTAAAGGAAGAATGCACCTAATGAAATTTCAATTAGAAAAGATGAAGATATAAAAAGAGGCAGCAAATTAAACTATTTTAAATAAACCATCTTAATAGTTTTACTATATTCGTTACCTGAAATTGATTTTACCGAAAATTTTGCATAATAAACACCGGAGCTATTATTCCCGGCATTCCACTCCAGTTCGTAATTACCTGCCGGTTTTATTCTATCTTCTAAAATTTCTATAATATTACCCAGAATTCCAATAATTTCAACTTTTATTCTGCTTTCGTCTGGTAGGATATAAGTAATTTTCGTAGATGGATTAAAAGGATTAGGATAATTCTGAAAAAGTTCAAAATTTTCTGGTTTATAATTTAAATTTTTAATCCCTGTTGCAGTTGGTTTAAACTTGTATATGTTCCCATCAAAATTACATAAATATAGCTCATTCTTTTGATCTACGCCAAATGCAGTTATTCTTCCCGGGGCTTTCAAAAGAAATTTATTTTCAATAGATGTTCCGTTTGCATCCAATGCCCAAATATTTGAAGTACAATAATCTGCATATATATATTTGCCTATTAATTCAGGAACTGAATTGCCTCTGTAAACAAATCCTCCAGTGATCGAACAATTACCTGAACTATGATCATATTCCCAGATAGGCAGAGTCAATCCTGAAGTATCGCAGTCTGATGGGGGATTATAGCAGTGTTTTCCTTCCATGATTCTCCAGCCGTAATTTTTTCCATTCTGAATTGTATCGATTTCCTCCAATTGATTTTGACCAACATCAGCACACCACAGTTTATTAGTTGTAAAATCAAAACTAAATCGCCACGGATTTCTTAAACCATAAGCAAAAATTTCTTCTTTATAACCAGATATATTGCCGGCAAATGGATTTGATGAAGGGATAGAGTAATTCAGATTACCGTTTGCAGAATTGACATCAATACGAAGAATTTTTCCAAGGAAAGTTTGTAAATTTTGTCCGTTGTTATAAGGATCGCCGCCCGACCCTCCGTCTCCAAATGAAATATATAAATATCCGTCCGATCCAAAAACTACTCTCCCGCCGTTATGATTGTTAAACGGCTGCTCCTGCGTTAATAAAATTAATTCGCTGTTTTCATCTGCCGAATCAGGATTGGAATTGCTGACTTTATATCTTGCAACAACCGTATGTAAAGTTGTAGAGGGAGAGGTGTAATCGATATAAAAATAACCATTTTGTATATAATTAGGATGAAATGCCAAACCAAGCAATCCCGTTTCACCGCCGCTGGTAATTCTATCTCTTATATCAAGAAATACTTTTTCGGAAGATACATCTTGATTGTTCGAAAATACTTTTATTATACCCTGCTGTTCAACTACAAAAAGTCTGTTTGTTCCGTCACCCGAGTTTTGCAAATCTACCGGGTTTGAAAATGATAAATTTGGAAAAGCTTTTACAACTTCATATTGTGCAAAGTTTTTACTTATACAGGAAAGAAAAAATATAAATAAAAAAGTTAGCCTGCCATTTTTAATTATCATTTATTTTTACTTTTAGTTGTTCTGCGGGTTCCGGTTTTTAGTGAAGTTTTTTTTGCAGGTACTTTTTTAAGCTCTGAACTAACAATTTTAATAAATTTATCGACCTCATAACCTGATTTTTCCGAGGCATTTTTTAAATTTTCAAAAAATTCAAAAGATTTTTTGAATTCCTTCTTGAATCCGGTTATAAATGCAGTCGCAGAAGCAGTTTCGGCAGTTTTATTTGTACTGGCTTTCTTTCCTTTTGTTTGATTGTATTTTAAATAATTCAAACTATTTAAAGTAAAGATCCAGCCTAATAACTGCTCCATTCTTTCTTTACTAAAATATCTTATTCCCTCAAATTCATTTACATTTAAATAATTGGCGGTTATACCGTTAAAAAGTTGATTCAGAAGTTCTTCTTCAACGGATGCAGAATTTGAGCCATTCGAGGTATTTCCCGAATTATTTTGGAGATTAAACTTATTCCCTTCGGAAGAAAATAATTTAATTAAAGATAATTGCTCGTAAATTTTCTCTGAATTATGGTGCAGGGAAAGCAGAATTTCATCAACAGGTTTGTTTAACCTAAGCTCATCAAATGTATTATTCTCACTTTTTAAATTTGATATTGTATTGTTCAAAACAATCATCGGGAAAAATATTTCACGGTTTTCATTTGAATCCTTTTCTCTAAAAAAAACCGTATATAACAGTGCATCTTTAAACCATTTATCTGCAGTTTTTTTATTTGATTCCTTTGTTACAATTAAAGAAAAATTCCGGCAGGCTTTCATATCTTCTTTCAAACCTTTGACAATATTATCTTTATCAAGAGGCTGATGCTTGAAATCTTCAATACTGCTTAAAAAATTATTTAGTTCATTATTTATACGATCAGGTATTTTTTCCTTGCCGTCTCCCTCTTCCATTGTGAAACAATAACTTTTAGATTCTTCAATCAGGGAAGGTTCATTCAATTCTTTAAAAGAGCTGTGAACCGGGGCAAGGTTAAGTTCTATAAAAGATTGTTCAATTGAATAAACTCCGTTGCTTCCCAGCATTCTTCTTAAACGTTCATAATCTCCGTTTGAATCATAAAATTCTTTAAAATCAAGAAGGACTCTATATTCATATCCTTGAATTGCGAAATACATACCAAAATCATGTATATCTTTACCATTAATAAGATATTCAAGTTTTGTTTTATGATCTCTATAAGAATAAAAAAACTTATGATCGTATTTTATATTTAAAGCTTCGGCTAACTTTTTAGAATACATGTGCCCGTTATTTATTTTATTGACCGAATAATTAATAGTTCCGCTGCATTCATAATATGAATTGTTATAAACAACCAGAGCTCTCTCGCCATCAGACTTATTTGAAAAGGCGAAAACATTCTCATTTATGTTTCCGAAATTGTCAATAAAATCATATAATTCGAAATTATGAACCTGGCTGAATAAATATCTTTGACTCATGAGCGGGAAAATTTCATATTCATGCCGGCTTACCAAATTATCATCAATAAATTCATCATAATAAGCACGTTTGTATTCCATTCCATATTTTTCGGAAAAGCCTTCAAGCTGTCCGTGTGCAAACATTGGTAACCCTGGCAGTGTAACCATGAGCATAGCTATACCAAAATATTTATCTCCTTTACCGAATTGGTTGACGGCAGTCTCTTCATCCGGGTTACTCATAAAGTTTACATACCGCTTCAATATTTCCGGATTAAACTCTAGAGTATTTCTTATTAATTCCCTGTATTTATTATTTTCTTCTTTCATCAGCATATGCATAAAAGCGCTATTATAAACACGGTGCATACCGAGTGTTCTTACAAAATAACCTTCCATCAGCCAGAAAGCTTCGGCAAGCAATAAGGTATTCGGCATTTCTTTATTAATTCTATCAACAACTTCTCTCCAGAATTCAACCGGCATTGCTTCATCAAAAGCGACACGAGTCATTGAATAATCGGAACGTGAAGGTATAGCCCCGCCTGTGCCCGGCTGAGGAAACCATAATCGCTGATAATGTTTTTTTGCCAATGTCATGGCCGCATCAAAACGAATTATCGGAGTTTTCTGGGCAACATGCATTATTGTCTGAATGAGAGATTCTCTAACTTCCGGATCAAGCAGATTAAGCTGTGCTGTATCGTTCCACGGCATATGTGTCCCGTCATTCCCGTGATAAATATATATTGTATCACCTGTATAAGAATCTCTTCTTTGAAAAACTACTGCAGCATCTTCCCTTGAGTAATATTTATCTTCAATACGTACTTCAACTCTTTGATCATCGGATAAATTTGGGCCGTAAAAAGTGTATCCAGGATATGGAGGATAATTTGTTTGAATAAAGTAGTTCGGTTTCTCAACAACCCACTTGGAATAAATACCGGTATGGTTTGGAACCATATCACTTGCCATTCTTATTCCACGCTGCCAGGCTCGATCTTTTAAATTTTGAAATGCTTCCTCGCCCCCGAGATCGTGGGCAATAATATAATCATATAATGAATAAGCTGAGGCAACAGCATCATGATTTCCAGTATAATTTTTTATTTTTCTTGAAGCGCTGCTTCTTTCCCATATCCCGATTAACCACAAAGCAGTAAAATTCCACGTGGCTAAATTATCAAGCTCTTCATTGGGAACTTGATCCAATCTTGTTATAGCTCTTTGATATTTTTTTGAAAGCTGATCCAGCCAAACAAATGCATTTTTTGCGATCATCACTACTTTAGGCATCCACTCAGTATCTGCAGTAAACCTTTCTATTTCCGAAGAGTAGAATCTTCTTTCATCTTCACTTAAGTCTTCACCGAGAGCTAATTTATTTCTAATTCTCTGTAAGTATTCGGCATCATATTTATAAACAGGTACAGGGGGAGTACCTTTACCCCCTCCAAATTGGAGGAATAATTTCCAATCTTCTTTAATTAAGTCTTTGCTTTTTAATATTCTATCATAGAATTTATCATAAATATATACACCCCATTTTTCTAAAATATAGTCTAACTGCCCTTCAATATTATAAGGGCTTGCAACAATCGGTTTTCGTAGAAATTGAAAAAGAGGAAGATTCTCGGAACCGAAAGATTTTTCCGTTATAAAAAACTGTTCTGCTATATCGAGAGCATCAATATATTTTGATTTCTTCGAGAGCATTTTATCTGAATATAATTCTTCCAGGCTTATGGTTGCCGGATTGCTATTTTCCAGCTGCAGAATAATTAATTCTTCAAGGATTATTTCTTTATTTGATTTCCCTTCGGTTATATCATTTATATAATTTTCCGCAGTAGTTTTTCCTTTATAGACTTCTAAAGGAGGAAATTCATTTAGATACTCCAGAAGTACTTTATTAATTTCTTTATCTTCTATGTGGGAAAGCAGATATTTTATACTCCGATCCAGGACGCCTGGATTTTCCACATCTTCATAAATTCTAATTAAATAATGAAAGATTTCATGTAAAAGTCCTAAAGCATTTAAATGACCGGATGTTACAAACTCGGCTGAATCTCCTTCAGATTTTCTTTTAGCATTTATTTTTTCCGATAAAGTTCTTGCCTGACGGAAATCTGCGATAATTAAATCTCCATTAATTGAAAAGAGAGATTTATCAAAATCATATTTTATTCGCGCAGCTTTCGAAACATGAAAATTATATATAACATTTTTGGACTTAAAATTCATTTATACCCTCTTAAATTTCACATTCATTAACTATCCTTACGAGATAATATAATAAATCTTTTATGAAAATTTGTGGAATAATTAACAGATTTACAAAAAATTAAAGTGCAAGAGCAAATTCAAATGATTAATAAATATTACAGTAAATATTGTCATTTATTATTGAATTATAGGAATGAACAATGACTATTGACCAATAACTTTATTTACATATTCCGGAAATATTTCCCGCCACCATCCCCAATCATTGCCAACGCTCTGCTTAATATCAAGTAAATGAGGTATGCTTTTTTCATTTAATATACCTGATAACCTTTTATTCTCTTCAAGATTTGAATCCCATTCTCCTGTTCCGAGAAAAATTTTCATATCTTTTATTTTATCAAGGTACCATGGATCTTCAAGGTTAGACATATAATCGGGTGGATTATTAAAGTAGCAATTGTCATCATAATAACCGAAAATAAATCGTTTAATATCAAAAAATCCGCCAAGGCTAATTATTCCTTCAACTTTATCGGGATGTTTAAATGCAAAATTAACAGCATGATATCCGCCGAAACCACACCCTCCAAGTATTACTTTTTCTCTGTCCGACTCATATAATGCATACTCTATAACATCATGAAGCACTACCTTTTCGAAGGCTATGTGAGTTTTTACTCTATCGGCAGGATGAATAGAATAATTATACCAGCTTTCATTATCTATTCCATCCGGGCAATAAATTTTTATTTTTCCTTCATCGATTAAATTTGAAACAGAATTAATTAACCCGGTATCTTTATAAATATAATATCTGTCTTTTGCTGTGGGGAATAAAACAACCGGAAGGCCTCCATATCCGAGCACCAGCATTTCAAATTCTCTATTTAAATAAAGAGTGTGCCACTTATGATATTCTTCTTTCAAAAATCACCGCAATAAATTATAGAGAAATTAAGTTATAATTGTAAATATATAGAAAATGATTATTTATTCAAGCAATTAAGATGCAGGGTTAAAAAAATAAATCAATCCCCTCCTTATGAAAATTAAGGAGAGGATTGTTAGGGGAGTAACCAAGGGGACAAAAAATTAATTATTACAAATAACTATATTTTTATAAATTCAACTCTACGATTATTTGCCTTTCCTTCGGGTGTATTATTATCTGAGACCGGTTCTGTTTCACCTTTCCCATCCGTTTCCATTCGTGCGGCATCTATTCCGAATTCCTCGGTTAATGAATTTTTAACTGAAAGAGCTCTTCTCTTAGATAACTCTAAATTACTATTTTCATCACCATCGCTGTCCGTATGACCGACAATCTTTACTTTTACATTAGGATTATCTTTTAAAACTTTAGCAATTTCTTTTAATGTACCATATGATTCAGGTCTAACTTTATCCGAATTAACATCGAATAAAATTCCATGTGTAACGAGTTTTCCTTCGGTAAGCAATTTGCTTCGCATATCCGGTTTACCAACCGCTACACGCAAATTCTTAATATAGAAATATGGTTTTGAATCATCTGTGGAACCTGTAAGAAATTTAAATTGATCAATGGTGATCCCGGGCATAAGCAATTTGGGAAGATCATAGATTTTATTTTCATTTATCCAAAATCTCACTCTTTGTTTTTGAAATGAAAAAGCAATATGGACTTTTTTATTCATATTATTACTAAAGAATTCGTTATCCTTGTTATTATCAATTGATCCGGATCCTTGATTATTCCAATTCCAGGTACCCAAAGTATATGGTCCTATTCTAAAGAGGCAGCCACCATTCTCAGGAGTATTTGAGGTTATAGATTCTCCATCTTTAGCAGAATAGAAAAGAAGATCAAAGGAAGGTAAATTAGAATGTGCGGTAGGTGAATAAATCAAGTCAAATTCCATTGTAAAATTTTCTCCGAATGATCCTTTAACCTCCGGTATGTAAGCTCCTTCCGTACCGGGCTGAAACCAGTTGCCGGGATAATTATTTAAAGTTACAACTTCACCACTGCTGTTTGTATTCCATAATGCAGGGAAATCTCCAACATTATCCTGCGAAAAATCTTCAACGTATAAAACTTGATTGCCTGGAACGAAATCATATTTTGAATATGACTTTAATTCATCCGTTTTTGTTGGAGCATTGTTTTCATTATTAGTAGCCTCGGCATTGTTATTATTTTGCTTGGCTTCTTCAGTTGAATCTGTACCTTTTTCGATTGCTTCCTCGGTTTTTTTCTCAACTTTCTCTTCAACTTTTTCTTTAACCTTATT
>Ga0315554_1000777_pt1 | contig 18859 bp, 15 predicted proteins | sample SalMarSW160370MG_FD_202114 | JGI IMG/M metagenome (GOLD analysis project Ga0315554, IMG submission 202114) | Salt marsh sediment microbial communities from the Plum Island Ecosystem LTER, Massachusetts, United States - Salt Marsh Sediment SW1603-70 ... | reverse complement strand
TTGACGGAGCACGCAAGGTCGCCAAGGCGCGCGCAGCGTTGTTGAGCGCACAATGGGATACTATTACTGCTCGCATGGGTTGCCTGCCCCGCGCCGCCTGACAACCTTTGCGTGCACCCTTCGGCTTTGTCGCTCATTTGCTGCAATGTCACTTGGCAGGTGAGGCACGCCAGGTAGGGGCTGGCGCAACCGGGACATGCTACTCGTGCCAAGGCTCCTGCGGGGCAGCAACCAGCCGCGCCAGCACGTCGGCAATTTCGCCGCTCTTGTCAAAGTGCATCGCATAGCACGGAACTTCGCGCACCAGTTGCTCCAGCACGTCCAGTTCCTTCTGCCACCAGGCTGCCGTCACAAGCGACTTGATGAGGCAGGCCAGCAGGCGCTTCCACACCTCTTTCGTGTCAGTAATCCGCCGAATCTCGTTGCGCGTGTCCTGATGCAGGAAGAGGATGGCGCGCAGCGGCGCCGACGCCCCCGAAACGTCCGGCACATCCCCGTGGCTCCAGGTGCCGTACACCCTGAACCCGTCGGGCCAGCGGCGGACGATGTTGCGGTCGTCGCACAGAATCTCGGCGCGCGCCTTGAGCATCGTCTTGAGCATGGTCACCGTGGTGGACTTGCCCGCTTCGGAATGGCCGACAAACACCAGGCCCTGACCGTCCACAATGGCCGCCGCCGAGTGAATGAGGCAGGCCTGACGGTCGGCCAGCAGCGGCGCAAGCCAGAGCTGATCGGTGGGCATGAGCGACAGCGAGTGGAAGCCACCCCGCTTCACGCGCGCCTCGTCGTCCTTCGGGCTGTAGATTGTGGCATGGGTGTGGTCCGCGTTGAACACGACCAGGCGGTGCAGGCGCGAATCGGCCTCTGACGATGGCGAGATGCCCATGTAGACCCAGACATTGCCCTTGCGGGAAATCGCCCACGGCGGCTTGCGGTACACCTCCGTCCCCAGGTCTTGGCCCTTGAGATCGGGCATGCCGAAGATGTGGCGCAGGGTCACGTTGTCGTCGCCGGGGCCATCTGCGGCGAAGGGGGCATGCTTCGGGTCAACCGGAATCTCGTCCAGGTTCAGGTCGGATTCCACGCGCACGGTCATCCCCGCAATCTGAAAGTAGCGGAGATGCCGCTGCCGCCACTCGTCCATAAAATGGCGCTTGGCTGCGGCCGCCTCGCACAGGTAGGGCACCGGCGCAGACAGACGTCTCGCCTCCAGGTAGGCGCGCGCCGGGCACCATCGGCAGTAGGCGCGGTTATCGCAGGAGCCGCAGTTTTCGCGATACTCGCCCCCGCCGCGCACGCTTTCGGCGAGCGAGGGGAGGAATTCCTCCCATGCCTCGCGGAAGGTGCCCCGTCGCAGGTCGTAGCGAAGCGCCTGGTCCTTCAAATCCAGGCAATGGCACATCTGTCCATACGGGTCAACGTGGAAGTAGTCTACTTGGGCTGCGCACATCAGAATGCGGTCGTCAGGCCCGGCAGCGTTGCACTCGTGGTGCTGCGAGAATCCCGGCAGGTCTTGGGCCTGCGCTTCTACCTCAGCCATTCGCTCTGCATAGGAGGGACTGGGCCTGTCCAGGACGACCACTTCTTCAGGTGGCAGGCGCTGGGCGATAATCTCAGCGTTGCGTTCGGGCGACCCGCTGGCCGAAAGCCACAGCCAGGGCGCGCCGCACCGCCAGTGAACGCCCAGCGAGTCCGCCAGCGCAATCATCTCCTTCCACTGGTAATAGTTGGCCTTCATGGGAACCAGCTGCAGCATGAATCCGGCACCCGCCTCTTGTAGATAGGCGATACGCCGCATCAACTGCTCAAAGCCCCCGGGATGTCGGGCCACGTGGTCGTACACGTCGGGTGTTGCGCCGTAGAGTGCAATCATCTTCCGGCCTGGTCGCTTGAGAAGATGGGCGATTTCCGGCGTGATGAGCGTCCCGTTGGTGTTGAGGTGGTACATCGCGGCCTTGCGGGTGATGTAGTCAAAGATTTCCGGAGAGTCCGGGCGAAGCATCGGCTCGCCGCCCGAAAGGCTCCACTCTCGGCAGCCCAACGCCCGCGCTTCATTCACAATCCGCAGGATTTCGTCGAACGAGAGTTCGCGCTCCTTGTCGGGGGCATTGGCCGGGAGCCACAGCCAGCAGTGACGGCAGTTGTTGTTGCATCGGTACGTGAAATCGAGCAGTCCAGTGTGGGGAAAGCGTGGCATTCTCGCCACCTGTATGCGACGAGCGTACACTGTCATGAGTCCCCCCGGTGTATGGAAGTAGCCTGCGGTCAATGCCCATCCCAGCGGGCATTTCCGGGAATATACGCGAGGTTGCCCAGAATGTCAACGGTGTGCAGACGGCTTCAGAACTTTCCCGAAGATAATCAAATCGTCCCCAGGCTCGTAGAAATCGTGGATAACGGCCTGATAGCGATAGCCGCACGACTCGTAGAATCGCCGGGCGGCCTGGTACTCAGGGCTTCCCGACGTCTCCACGAGAAGCAGCCTGCCGTTCCGCAGGGCGACCCCCGCCTCGACTTCCCGCATCAGAGCGCGACCGACTCCACGGCCCTGCGCCGCAGGGTCTACGGCAATCCAGTACAAATCGAACACGCCGTCCGTGAGAGGGTGGGGGCCGTAGCAGACATATCCGAGCACGTCGTCGCCGTCGCGGTACACCAGAAAGAAGTACTCGCTGGCCTCGCCGCGCTCACGATACTCGTTCCAAAGTTCCTCGACGCAGGCGGTCTCCGTCGGTTTGAAGACGCCCGCCCGCTCCGTGACGGCCAGAATCGCTTTGCCGTCTTTCGACTGTGCTATCTCTATCATATGAGGCTTTGTGCTCCAGGGAGATTTCCAGGATTTTGAGAACCATGCTTTGATACGAGTGACCGGCCTCCGTGACGGCCCGGAAGAAGCCCGCGTCGGGCGACAGGTCCGGATTGCAGTTCACTTCGATAACGTACGGCACGTCCTGCGGCGAGACGCGCATGTCAATGCGGGCGTACCCGCGGCAGCCCATCGCCTTCCACGCAGCCAGCGCCGTTTCCCGTATGCGCCGCTCCAGTGCGGGGCTCACACGGGCTGGGCACATGACCGGCGTGTTGTTGAAGGCGAAGGATTCGCTCTCCCACTTGGCGGCGAACGACACGATGCGGTCGTACGGGCCATCGAAGGCCGTGAAATCTATCTCAGCGATGGGAAGGACTTCCGGCGGCTCGCCCCAGACGGAGATGTTGAACTCCCGCCCGTCGATGAACTCCTCCACCAGCGCCGCCTGGCGGTAGCGTTCCACCACGTAGGCAACGCGCTCGCGCAGGCCCTGAAGCGAGTGCACCACCGATTCCGCGCCGACGCCCAGGCTGGCATCCTCCGCCACAGGCTTCACGATGAGCGGAAACGGCAGCCCTTCCACAGAGACTTCTGTCACTTCTTCAGGGTGGCGAAACAGCCTCCACGCGGGTGTAGCGACACCGGCGCGGGCCAACGCTTCTTTTGAGCGGGCCTTCTGCGTGGACAGCGCCAGCGCGGCAGCGTCCGCTCCGGTGAAGCGGTACCCCATCGCCTCCAGCGCCCAGGCCATGCGCACCTCTTCGAACAGCCGCCCCTCCAGGCCCTCGGCCAGATTGAAGACCACCCACTCTGTGGGCGGGAACGGCTCCAGAGCCATCTCCACATCCCCGGTCACGGGGACCAGAACCACGGACACGGCCTCGGATGTCAGCGCGTCGGCGATGGCATGGGCACAGGCGATGACGCCCTGGTCGGCCAGGAGGTCTTGCGGCTCTCCTTTGACTAGACGTTCGCTGTGATTGTAAAGGACGACAACGCGCGCAGGCTTTCGACGTGCATCCATGGGTCACCTTTCAGCCCATACCGCTGCGCGGCCAGGCGGAGGATTTCGAGAATCAGAGCATTGTACGGCAGATCTTCGCCGCGCGCGGCGAAGACAATGTCGCTGTACGTGGGGTTCAGGCCTGGCAAAGTGTTGATTTCCAGCAAATACGGCTGGCCGTCCGCTCCCAGCCGGAAATCCACTCGCGACACGTCGAGGGCGCCGATGGCCTCGAAGGCCCTGACCGCCAGCCGCTTCAGTATGTGCTCCAGTTCGCTCGAAATCGGAGCTGGGCACAGGTACTTGGGGTCCAGCGGTCTCTCCGATTTGATGTGGCTGTCATAGATGGTATCGCCGGCATCCAGGTGGCTCACGTCAATCTCCAGAACCGGCAGGACGTGGAACCCCTTCTCATTGTAGAAGGCGCTCAGGGGCGCTTCGCCCGCTGCCAGGGTGTTGCCCAGCAAGCCCACCGTGAACTCGCGGCCGGGCAGGTAGGCTTCCACCAGGGCAGGCTGTCGGTACGTGCGAATGACCCACTGCACCTGGGCGCGAAGTGCCCTCTCGTCGCGCACGATGGACCGGCCGTTGATGCCCATGCCGGTGCCCTCGCGAGCAGGCTTGACGAAGAGCGGGAAGGCAAGCGTCGGGTCGAGAGGCTCGTCGCCTCTGTAGAACGCCTGAAATGGCGCGGTGGGCAGGCCGCAATCCCGCCAGATTCGCTTGGTCGCCACTTTGTCCAACGATATCGCATGGGCGAGCACCTTGGACGCCGTGTAGGGGATGCCCAGCATCTCCAGAAGCGCCGGGACGTGCGATTCGCGAGAATCGCCCCGCAGGCCCTCGCAGATGTTGAAGCAGATATCTGGGTGGACGGCGCGGATGGTGTCCAGAAGGCTTTCGTCGCCTTCTAGTGGGATGACCTCGTGGCCACCCGATTCCAGAGCCGTTCGCAAACCCTCGGCGGTCTCTTCCGAATCGTATTCGGCTAGGGCATCCGCGGGGGCGTCGTCGGCCACAGAAACATTGTACTTCAGGTTGTACAGCAGTGCCACCCTCAGGCCGCTCATCGGCTGACCTCCTCCGCCTGCTTGGGAGCGCTTGACACTGCGATGAAAGGCTGTTCGCGGCGGTGGAGTTGCTCCCAATCCTGGGGCGCGATGACGAGGCGCTCCCCGTTCAAAAGCGAAGCAACACCTTCCTGCCCGCCTTCGGATTGGTGCGTCTGACAATGGACGCACGTCGCGGGGTCGTGCGCCTGATAGTCCGTCGGCTGGGTGTAGGCGCTGACGAAGCCCTCGAAGTTGCGGACAACCACGCGGCTGTCCGACATGCTGAGCATGTAGTTGGGCAGGATGGGAATCTTCCCGCCGCCCGAAGGAGCGTCGATTACGTAGGTAGGAATCGCGAAGCCCGAAGTGTGGCCTCGCAGGGCTTCCATAATCTCGATGCCTTTCGCCACGGGCGTGCGGAAGTGTCCCGCGCCGTGCACCAGGTCGCACTGGTACAGGTAGTAGGGCCTAACGCGGTTCTTCACCAGTTTGTGCACCAGGGCCATCATGACGTTGGGGCAGTCGTTGATGCCGGCAAGCAGCACCGTCTGGCTGCCGAGGGGAATGCCCGCGTCGGCCAGTTTCGCGATTGCCGCTTCGGATTCCGGCGTCAGTTCCTTCGGGTGGTTGATATGGATGTTCATCCACAGCGGATGGTACCGCTTGAGGATGTCCACGAGTTCGTCGTCGATGCGCTGCGGCAGGAAGATGGGAACTCGCGTGCCTATTCGTATCACTTCTACGTGAGGAATGGCACGCAGTTGCTCCAGAAGGCGCTCCAACACTTTCAGCGACAGCATCAGCGGGTCGCCGCCCGATATCAGGACGTCGCGCACCTGCGGATTGGCCGCGATATAGGCAATTTGCCGCTGGTAATCAGCGTTGGAGAACTGGGCGTGCGCATTCCCCACGACCCTGCTCCGCGTACAGTACCGGCAGTAACTGGCGCACTGTGTCGTGACCAGCATCAGCACGCGGTCCGGATAGCGATGGACAAGGCCGGGAACCGGCGACTGGGAGTCCTCCGCCAGGGAATCGTCCATTTCCGCCTGGAAGGGCACCAACTCCTTATCCGTCGGTATCACCTGACGGCGGATGGAACAGTTCGGGTCGTCCGGGTCCATCAGGCTGGCGAAATAGGGCGTGATGGCCGTGCGGAAACATCCCGATGCATCCAGAGCGGATTGTTCCGAAGGGGTGAGGTGGATGACCTGTGCCAGGTCTTCCGCCGAGTTTAGGCGATGGCCGACCTGCCACCGCCAGTCAGCCCACTGCTCAACCGGCACGTGGGCCCAGGGGTGGGGAGGCTTCGCCTTACCAGGAGGCTCTTCGCATTCCTTATTGATTGATTCCATCTTCTCATCACCTATCGCAAGTTTCATTCGATTCGGCCTGTTGTCTCCTCAACGGGCTACAGGGCTTGCCGCTCCCACCCCTGTGGGGCGGTCACGCGAAATCCTCGCCGTCCCAGTTCCACTCCTCATCGAGCGGTTGGGGCTCGCTGAACACCAAGTCCAGTTCCAGCAGATTCAGGTGTATCACCTCGAGTTCTGCGCCGCATCCTGCACATGTGAGCCTCTGTCCGATCTTGATGCTTCCAAACAACGAGATTCTCCCACCGCATTGCGGGCAGTATGCTTCTGTCATATCCAGACACGTCCCTTGAACTTGACACGGTTCTGTTTCCATTGGTGAGCACCACCCAAAGTCCCACAGGATTGCACCTGGGCGGGCACTGTCGTAGGGCAACCCGCTGCAGGCTGCCGCCCAAAGAGCAGGCTTATGCCCCAAACTCCGCCCGATGTACAGGTTCCAAACTCAGAGTATACCACCTTCTTGTGCAAAAAGGATGACAGCGATGTGCAAAAGCAGTGGCAAAGGGGCGCAGACTGTGCCAGTTTTGGCACAACTGGGGCTGGAAGCCTACTCTTCGGGGACGGCGAACCGATAGCCCACGCCAGAGACGGTGAGAATGTACTTGGGATTCTTGGGGTCGGCCTCTACTTTCGAGCGCAAACGGCTGATGAGGCCGCGCACCAGGTCGCGGTCTCCCTCGCCGCTGTAGCCCCAAACCCGTTCGACGATGGTGTCTGTGGGGAGAATCTGGCCCCGGTGAATCATGAGCGTGTAGAGGAGGCGGAACTCCAGGTGGGTCAGCCGGCGCGGCGGGCGTCCCTCCACGCGCACGTCCCGCGACGACGGGTCCAGAGCGATGCCGCCGAACTGGAGGACGGGAAGGCTGAGCAGGGGAGTCCCGCTGCTGCGGCGAAGGAGCGCGCGCAGTTCCGCGATGAGCAGGCGCGCGCTGTAGGGGCGGCGAATCAGAAGGTCGGCTCCCGCCTCCAGGGTCTCGTACAGCACGTCCTCGTCCTCTCCGCCGACGATGACTGCCAGGGGGACTTCGGCCTCGGCACGGAACTGGCGCACGCTTTCGAGGGGGGAGTCACTGTGCAGGGCCAGGACCACCACGTCCGTAGGCCGTTGGGGCCAAGCCTTCAGCGCCCTGTCCACGCTGTCGGTATTGGTCACCGCAAGGCCCACGCGCTGAAGCACCAGGGTCAGCAGTGCCGTTTCATCCGCGTTGTCGCACACAACCAGAGCATACATCGCCACCCGCCTTTGATTCAGTGGTCACGGTCCAGGTATAGTATAGCCAGCGCACGCAGAAATGCAACAGTCGGTTGCCTTCTCGCTGGCTGGGATTGTGCGGTGGAAAGAGTCCGCGCATGGCTAGAAATCCCAATCCGGTCTCGGGCATGGGAGGCGGAATGCCCAATCCAGCGCTTCCAGCAGGTCCCGCGGGCCTGAGAGGTTGTCGGTGACGGTCAGGCCGCTGGCCGGGCGCACGCCAAGCCACATGCGCGTGAAGGCGTTCACCGACGCCCTCAGGGTCGGCAGGGCGCGGTGCGTCCCTGGCACCGCGCCTGACGAAGGCCCCAGAGTCACCACGTAGTCGCCAGCGACCCCTCGCCAGCGCGCGCCTTCATCCAGGAATGCCTCGATGGGATCAGAGAGTTCGAGGTTGAATTCCACTGCCTCGCCGCGAAGGCGCGTTCCCATCACGCACCCCTGCAGGTCGCAGATGCGCATCTGCCAGGGGGCATAAGCGTGGATGCCGGTCTCGAACTTGGAGTCCTGGCTTATCGCGCGCCGCCGGAAGGGGCGAATCAACAAGTCCTGGAGTTGAATGCCCCCGGGTTCGTCCATTTGCACCAGCCGCACCTGGTCGCCCAGCCCTCGGAGCAGTGCCAGCAGTTCGAGGAATTGCTCCCAGGTTTGGAAGGCCATCCAGGGTACGAAGTAGGGACCGTGCTCCGCCCCTCTGGCCTCGCACCAGAAGTGGTGGGTGAGTTCGCCGTCAGGCCCATCGCGGTAGCCGAGGCCGAAGACGCCTTCACGCTGCAGCATGGCTTCCCTGGTCACCGCGGGCGGGTGCAGGTTGACGCTGCCATGGCCGCGCAGGCGTGCCAGCCGCCCGGCGTGGACATCTGCCCAGTCGTCAGCACCAAGACGGCACGGCACGCGTGGCCTCACGCCGACGCGGATGTCGGCGGGGTCCAGCGCTACCCGGTACTTGTAACTGCCGCTGCCAAAGCCGAGACGGTCGTAGTAGCCCTGGTCGAAGACGCCCATGCCGGAGACAAGCGCGCCATCGGCGGCGTCGGCGGCCACTGCCAGAGCGGTCAGGCGGCTCGCCAATCCACGCTTGCGGGCGACACGACTGGTGGCCACAGCAGTCACCGCGGAGAATGTCAGGTCCTCCTGCAAGTAGCGGAGGCTGCCGGGTGCTGTGACGACCGCGCACTCGGCTTCGCCACCCGTTTCGGCAACGAATGCCCGCGCCGCATCAATGAGCGCGTCCGACGCTTCCTCCTTCCCCTTACGAAGCCACCCTGTCTCGCGCCAGATGCGGCGCACGGCGTCCTTGTCTCTCTCAGGGTCGTATTCTCGAAAAGTCATGTCTGGGTTTCTCCTCTGTGCTTCGTTTTCGCTGATTCCCCAGTTCCGCCCACGTGCAGCCGCATCCGCGTGTGGGTCTCCGTCTCCTCGACGGCGGCAAAGCCCAGGCGTTCGTACAGCCGCTTGGCCGGATTGCCCTTCAGCACCCGCAGGGCCACCGGCAGTCCGCGCTCCTTCGCGCTCCGCAGGATGTCCTCCAGAATCGCCGTACCGAGGCCCCTGTTCTGATATTCGGGCAGGATGTGAATGTTGTCGATGTACAGTTCGCCCTCGCTCTCATCGACGCGAACCATCCCGACATCCCGGCCCTCCACGACGACAATCTGGCACGATGTAGGGTCGAACTTCTCCTTGAAATACCTCTCCTGAAAGGCATCGTCCCAGCCGTAGACGGCCGCCACGTACTCCTTCATGGTCGCCACGTGGAGGCGGTAGAGAAAGTCGAAATCGTCTTCGGTTGCCTGGCGCAATTCGTACATGGCGCTTCTCCTGTTTGGGCAGATGCCCGCCTCATCCGACTGCCAGGCTCGCCAGCGCCAGCAGCCCCATCCCCGTGATGACGGCCCCCGAAATCCTGTTCACCCAGCGCAGCCCTCTGGGGGTGAACCTCGACCGAAGCAGGCGCGTGCCACCGCTCAGCGCCAGCCACCAGAGTGCCGACCCGCCGAACACGCCCGAAACCAGCCTCGCCGCGCCGCCGTATCCTCCGCTCCCTGTGGCCAGCCCCAGTCCTGCGAAGACGGCCGCAAACGAGAGAATGGTCGCCGGGTTGGTCAGCGTCAGGAAGAGCGCGGAACCGTAAGCGGAAGCCAGGCTCTTTCTCCCTGCCGCGGCGGCCTGCTCGGCGGGACGGGCCAGCAGCGTCTTGACGCCAAGCCCGCACAGGAACAGCCCCCCGACGAGGCGAATCCACATCTGCTGGACGATGAGCGCGCCGGAGATGAAGGTCAGCCCGAAGGCGGCCACACAGCCGTAGAAGGCGTCAGCGGTGGCGGCCCCCAGCCCGGTGGCCAGGCCGGATGCCCATCCCTCCGCCAGTGTGCGACGGATGCACAGCACGCCGATAGGCCCGACGGGCGCAGCAATGGAAAAGCCGATGATGGCTCCCTTGAGAAGCAGCGACATGTTCATCCACTCCAAGTCGCTGACATTCTACCACACAACGCCCGTTTGTGGTATGATGCAGAATCGCCGCCTCGAACTGTCATTCTGAGGAGCCAAAGCCCTGAGCGAAGCAAAGGGGCAGCGAGCCTGTCCTGAGCAGAGGCGAAGGAAAGAATCTCCTCGTCGCATTTGTGACAACCAGATTCTTCGTTCCCTGTGGTCGCTCAGAACGACAGATGCGGCGCCCCGCCCACCGCGACTCCTCGGTTGCCCAGCGGTCAAAGTCGTGGTAGACTTGCCTCGCGTTTGCCGTATGCCGGGAGGATGAGCATGGAGCAGACACAACTGTTCTTTCGGTTCGGTGCGGCTCTGGCCATCGGCATTCTGGTCGGGTTGCAGCGGGAATACGCCCACGGAGACCCGACTCGCGAGATGCTCGCCGGGGTGCGCACGTTCACGTTGATGGCACTGCTAGGCTGCACGGCAGCCTTCGCCACCGAAGCATTGGCCTCGCCATGGGTCTTCGTCGCCATCTTTGTCGTTCTGGGAGCCATGGTGACCGTCGCCTATTCCGTCACGGCGCAGCGCGGGCAGGTAGGCCTGACCACCGAAGTGGCTGCCCTGCTCACAGTCCTGGCGGGCGCTCTGTGCTACTGGGACTACCTCCCGCTGGCAGCGGCGATAGGCGTGGCGACGACGGTACTGCTGGCGCTCAAGCTGGAGATGAAAACGCTGGTGCGCCGCATCACTGCCGAGGACGTCCGCGCCACCCTCCAGTTCGCCATCGTTGCCATCATCATCCTGCCGGTGCTCCCCAACCAGGGCATTGGGCCGCCGCCCTTTGACGTGCTAAACCTCTACAAGATTTGGCTGATGGTGGTGTTCATCTCCGGCATCAGTTTCCTGGGCTACATCCTCATGAAGGTGGTGGGCCCCAAGCAGGGCATCGGGCTGACGGGGCTGTTGGGCGGGCTGGTGTCCAGCACGGCTGTGACCCTGAGTTTCTCCGAGCGCAGCCAGGACCACCCAGAGACTGCCAGACCTCTGGCGATTGGCATTACCGTGGCATGGACTGTGATGTTTTTCCGCGTGGCGGTCGAGGTGGCGGCGCTGAACGCGGCCCTGCTGGAACTCCTGTGGGCGCCGGTGGCTGCGGCTGCGGCGGTGGGGCTCGTATACTGCGGGTTCCTCTTCCTTCGCGGGCGGGCCAGAGAAGAGGGAGACGTCGCCTTCTCCAACCCCTTCGAACTGGGCGCGGCGCTCAAATTCGGCCTCATCTACGCCGCCATTCTGCTGGTTGCCAGGACTGCGCAGATGTACCTGGGCGAAACGGGCATCTACGCATCCAGCGTTCTGGCAGGGCTGGCGGACGTGGATGCCATCACGGTGTCCATGGCCCAGTTGAGCAGCAGCGCTGGCGGGCTGGACCTGGGCACAGCGGCGCGGGCCGTCGTCCTGGCCCTCATATCCAACACCGTGGTGAAGGGAGGCATCGTGCTTTCCAGCGGATCTCCACGACTGCGCCGCGCCATTCTGCTGGGCCTGCTGCTGATGCTGGCCACAGGCATTGGAGTTGCATTCTTGACGCTGTGAGTGAAAAGGTGCATCACACCTGAACTGCGGAGGAAACCCATGTCCCTGTACAACTGGAACGACACCGAAGAGCGGGAACTGGTGCCCGGATTCCGGGCGCGGTTCGTACACACGGACCAGATGACCTTCGCCCTCTGGACCATCGAAGCGGGCGCGTCCCTGCCGGGGCACGCCCATCCCCACGAGCAGGTGGCCAACATCCTGGAGGGGCGGTTCGAACTGACGGTGGGCGGCGAGACGTGGACGCTGGAGCCGGGCATGATAGGCGTCGTGCCCCCGAACGTGCCTCACTCGGGCAAGGCCTCCACCGACTGCCGCATCCTCGACGTGTTCTACCCCGTGCGCGAGGACTACCGGTAGCGTCCGCCGGCAGCCAAAGCAAAGTCGGGGAACTTTGGCGCCTCGCCCGGCGTCCTATGTGCAGACGGGTAGTGAAACGAGCAGTCTGCCCGCGCATCTCTCTGAGGAGGTCGGACATGAAAACCAAGTGGCTTCACCTGCTTCTCATTGTTGCAGTGCTGGGATTGGCAGGCTGCGGGAGCGGCGCAGGCAGCGGCGTCGCCGGGCTGGTAAAATCGGCCAAGGCCCGCGCCGCGTCGCCAGATGTCAGCACAGCCGATTTGAGCGAACTGGTCTCCGAGAACAACGTCTTTGCGTTCGATCTCTACCAGGCCATTCGCGGCTCCGACGGCAATCTGTTCTACTCGCCGTTCAGCATCTCCCTGGCGCTGGCGATGACCTACGCGGGGGCGCGCGGCGAGACCGAATCGCAGATGGCCGACACGCTCCACTTCACGCTGCCCCAGGCCAGGCTGCACCCTGCGTTCAACGCGCTGGACTTGGCTCTCGCCAGCCGGGGCGAAGGCGCGAGTGGAAAGGATGGGGAAGGCTTCAAACTGGACATCGCCAATTCCATCTGGGGGCAGACAGGCTTCACGTTCCTCCAGGCGTTCCTGGACACCCTGGCGGAGAACTACGGGGCGGGGCTGCGCCTGCTGGATTTTGCGAAGGCTCCGGAAGATGCCCGCAACACCATCAACGACTGGGTCAGCGAGCAGACCGAGGGGCGCATCGAGGACCTGCTCCCGCCCAATTCCATCACCGACCTTACGCGGCTCGTTCTCACCAACGCCATCTACTTCAACGCGGCATGGAAAACGCCTTTCGAGGAAAGCCTGACCACCGACGGCGTGTTTCACCTGCTGGACGGCGGGCAAGTCACCGTGCCGATGATGCGCCAGGCGGAGTTCCTCGGCTACGCCCAGGGCGACGGAGTTCAGGCGGTGGAACTGCCGTACGACGGGGATGAACTGTCCATGGTCATCCTGCTCCCCGACGCCGGGCAGTTTGGCGAGTTCGAGGCAGGGCTTGACGCAGACAAGGCGGCCGCCATCATGGGAAGCCTGGGCTACGAAAACCTGGCGCTGACCATGCCCAAGTTCGAATACGACGCCCGGCTGGACCTGGCGGGGACACTCAGCAGCATGGGCATGCCCGCTGCCTTCGGGATGAACGCCGATTTCTCCGGCATGGACGGTAAGCAAGACCTGTTCATCAGCGGCGTGTTCCACAAGGCTTTCGTGTCGGTGGACGAGGCAGGCACAGAGGCGGCTGCCGCGACCGCGGTGGTGATGACGCTGAAAGCCGCGCCGGGAATGCCTGTGGAGGTCACGCTGGACAGGCCGTTCATCTTCCTGATTCGGGACATCCAGACCGGCGCTATCCTGTTCGTGGGGCGGGTTCTGAACCCCAGCGCGTAGACACCAAATCCAACACGACAACGTGCGACGCACCTTCGGAGGTGCGTCGCACGTTTTTCTGCATCGCGGTACATTGGCCGGGTAGCGGCAGCCTCCGCAAAGATGGCCGGGTCTGCGTAGGGGCGACGGCATTTCGCGACAGCGCCTCCGACCATCAGACACTTGCTGACTCCGCAAAGGCTTCGTGGCACGAGGAGTGGCTAGAAATGCCTCGCCCTGTTCCACAGCCGCCTACACTACGGGCGAGGCATTCTCGCAGAGATTTGTCCTTGACAGAGTGCCCGCAAGTACGGAACGCTGGCCATGCGAGGGGTTCAGAGCAGAATGCCATCGCCCCTACAGTGGAACGTCACGCTCAAAGCGTGACCTGCGGACTACAATAGCATCTCGGGCAGAACCACGAACGTCCCCACCGCGTGCCCCACCAGTTCCCCCTCGCCATCGTAAAGATGCGCCTCGACTACACACTGGCGTTTGCCTGCCTTCAGCATGCTGCCGACGGAGCGCAGGGCGGTCTTCTCTGCGGGCCTGAGCAGGTGAATGGACAGTTCCGACGTGGCGACCCAGCAGGCGGGGTCCTGCGCCGCAGCCGCCGTGAACCAGGTGGCGTTGTCCAGCATGACGCCGTAGATGCCGCCGTGGATGCCCCCCAGCGCGTGGTTCAGGTTCGGGTTGTAGGGCAGATCACTGACGGCGCTGCCCTCGTCGGTGAACGAGAGCGTCATGCCGAAGAAGCGGGCGATAGGCGCTTCCTCGTTGAACATGCGGAGGAGTCTGTTGAGCACTTCGGGATTCACGGTTGGCGACCTCCTGTTCTGCGGTGGCTGACTGAGCGGGTGCATTGTATCGCCCCCTGCTGCCGCCGTCAAAGACGCCGTTGGGGCGAATACGAGATTCGCCCCAACCGCACGCCATCCCCCATTTTTGCCCTTCTGAAACACCTGTGCTAAAATGACGAGTTGCGAATCGCGGGGCGGAATTCCTTGCGACGTATCTCTGCGTTTCACGGGTGGTGCCTATGCCACAGGACAAAATCGTCATTCGCGGCGCACGCGAGCACAACTTGAAGGACATCAACCTGGAGATTCCACGGGACCGACTGGTGGTCATCACCGGGCTGTCGGGCTCCGGCAAGTCGTCGCTGGCCTTCGATACCCTCTACGCAGAGGGGCAGCGACGTTATGTCGAGTCCTTGTCCGCCTACGCCCGCCAGTTCCTGGGCCAGATGGAGAAGCCGGACGTGGACTACATCGAAGGCCTCTCCCCGGCCATCAGCATTGACCAGCGGGGCGCCAGCCGCAACCCCCGCTCTACCGTGGGCACCGTCACCGAAATCTACGACTACATGCGGCTCCTGTTTGCGCGCATCGGCATTCCCCACTGCCCCAAGTGCGGGCGCGAAATCACCCAGCAGACGGTGCAGCAGATTTCCGACTCCATCCTGTCCCTGCCAGACGACTCGCGCATCATGATTCTCGCCCCGCTAATCAAGGACCGCAAAGGCGAGCATAAGGGCATCCTGGAGGAAGTCCGCCGCAGCGGCTTTGTCCGCGTGCGCGTAGACGGCGAAGTCCGCGACGTAGACGAGGACATCGCGCTGGAGCGGTACAAGATGCACACCATCGAAGCGGTGGTAGACCGTCTGGTCATCCACCACGACGAGGACGGCAGGAATCCCGATTCCTTGCGGGTAGCCGACTCTGTGGAGACAGCCCTGCGCCTGGGCGAGGGCCTCGTCATCGTACACAATGCTACAGACGAAGAGAACCCACAGGACACGCTCTTCTCGGAGCATTTCTCCTGCGTCCAGTGCGGCATCTCCCTGCCGGAGATAGAGCCTCGCTCATTCTCCTTCAACTCGCCCCACGGCGCGTGCCCGACCTGCACCGGCCTGGGCATGCAGTTGGAGATTGACCCCGACCTGGTGATACCCGACAAGGAAAAAAGTCTGGACGCCGGGGCCATCGAACCCTGGGGAAAGCGCGCCAACAGCGACGGCTACTACGCCCAACTGGTGAAAGCGGTGGCGAAGCACTACGGCATCCCCACCAACATTCCCGTCTCCCAGTTGTCGGCACGGCAGTTGGACATCATTCTGTACGGCAGCCGTTCCGGTGACACGGTCTCGGTGCACTACAAGAGCAGCCAGGGATGGGCGCGAACCTACGATGCCACCTACGAGGGCGTCATCCCCAACCTGGAGCGCCGCTACCGCGAAACCAATTCGGACTATATCCGCAAGGAAATCGAGCGGTACATGGCCCCGCGCCTCTGCCCCATGTGTCAGGGCAAACGCCTGAAGCCAGAAAGTCTGGCCGTCACCGTGGACGACCTGTCCATCGTCGAGGTCAGCGCGTTCTCCATCAGCGAGGCTCTGGCGTTCTTCCAGCAACTTGAGGCCAAACTCACCGAGCGGGAGCAAACCATCGCCCGCCAGATTCTGAAGGAAATCCGCTCGCGGCTGCAGTTCATGGTCGCCGTGGGTTTGGACTATCTGACCCTCGACCGCGCGACGGCGACGCTGTCAGGCGGCGAGGCGCAGCGCATCCGCCTGGCCACGCAGATTGGCTCCCAACTGATGGGGGTGCTCTACATCCTCGACGAGCCGAGCATCGGCCTGCACCAGCGCGACAACGCCCGCCTGATTGAGACGCTGAAAGACATGCGCGACCTGGGGAACACGGTCATCGTGGTGGAGCATGACGAGGAGACCATCCGCTCGGCGGACTACATCGTGGACCTGGGGCCGGGCGCGGGCGAGCACGGCGGCGAGGTGGTCGTGGCGGGTACGCTGGATGACCTGGTGGGGTGCGAGCAATCTCTCACCGGCCAGTATCTCAGGGGCGCGCGCCAGGTTCCCATGCCCAAGGTTCGGCGGCCTGGCCGCGGCGACGTGCTGGTCATCAGCGGAGCGGCGGAGAACAACTTGAAGGGCATCGACGTGGAGATTCCCCTCAACAAGTTCGTCTGCGTGACGGGCGTTTCCGGGTCCGGCAAGAGTTCCCTGATTGTTGAGATTCTGCACAAGCGGCTGGCGCAAATCTTCTACCGCGCCAAGGACCGCCCGGGCAAGCACAACACCATCCTGGGCCTGGAGCACATCGACAAGGTGGTCAACATCGACCAGTCACCCATCGGGCGCACGCCCCGCTCCAACCCGGCCACCTACACCAACGTGTTCACACCCATCCGCCAACTGTATGCTTCCCTGCCGGAAGCCAAGATGCGCGGCTACAAGCCGGGACGGTTCTCTTTCAACGTGAAGGGCGGGCGATGTGAGGCCTGCCGCGGAGACGGCATCATCCGCATCGAGATGCAGTTCCTGCCCGACGTCTACGTTCCCTGCGAGGTCTGCCACGGCAAGCGGTACAACCGAGAGGCGCTGGAGATTCACTACAAGGGCAAGAACATCGCCGACATTCTTGAGATGACGGTGGCCGAGGCTCTGGAGTTCTTCAAGAACATCCCCAAAATCCGCAACAAACTCAAAACCCTGCACGATGTGGGGCTTGGGTACATCCGCCTGGGGCAGTCCGCCACCACGCTGTCGGGCGGCGAGGCCCAGCGAATCAAACTCTCCAAGGAACTGTCGCGGAGAGCCACCGGCCGCACCCTCTACATCCTGGACGAGCCGACCACAGGCCTGCACTTTGCCGACATCGAGCGGCTTCTGAAGGTGCTGGGCCGGCTGGTGGACGCCGGAAACAGCGTCATCGTCATCGAGCACAACCTGGATGTCATCAAGACCGCCGACTGGATTGTGGATTTGGGGCCGGAAGGGGGCGACGAAGGCGGATACGTCATCGCCCAAGGGACGCCCGAAGAGGTTGCCCGCACCCGCAACTCCTACACCGGCCAGTTCCTGAAGCGGATTCTGGAGCGGCAGGGGGAAGCGAAGCGAATCCCCGAAGCCGTGCCGGAGCAGGTCTGACATGCCGCGCTACTTTGTCTGGAACATCGGCTGCCAGATGAACACGGCAGACGCCCAGCGCATCGAAGAGCGCATGCAGGCCCTTGGCTTCGAGCAGGCCCCCAGCCTGGAACAGGCGGACGTGATGGTGATGAACACGTGCGTGGTGCGGGAGAGAGCGGAGAGCCGCGTGTGGGGGCGGCTAAACTCGCTGAAGCCCGTCAAGCAGAAGCGCCCCGACGCCTTCCTGGCCCTCATGGGCTGCGCTGTCGGCGACAACGTTCAGGCCCTGGCCGAGCAATTCCCCTACGTGGACGCGTTCATTCCCCCGTCGGATGTGGACGCGCTCCTCCAAGCCGTGGAGCGTCACGGCCTTGAGGTTTCCGCGCAGGGGCCAGCCCACATACTGCCCGCGCCGGTGTCGCGCGGCATCACGGCCATCCACGGCTGCGACCACCACTGCACCTACTGCATCGTTCGCCTGCGCCGGGGAAGGGAAGCCAGCCGCACCATGGACGAGATTCTGGAGGAGGTGCGGGCCGCCGCCGCTCAGGGGTCGCGGGAGATTGTCCTGCTGGGCCAGAACGTGGACGCCTACGGCCGCGACCTCAACCCGCCGCTGGACCTGGCCGACCTGCTCCATGCCGCGCACGAGGTGGACGGCGTGTGGCGGGTGCGCTTCCTCACGTCCCACCCGGGCGATCTGTCGCCCCGCGTCATCGAGGCGGTGCGCGACCTGCCCAGGGTCTGCGAGCACTTCGAACTGCCCGTGCAGTCGGGTGACGACGCCGTGCTGAAGCGGATGGGGCGCAACTACACCGCCGACGAGTACCGTACCCTCATCCGGCAGGTACGGGACGCCGTGCCCGGCGCCGCCATCGCCACCGACGTCATCGTCGGGTTCCCCGGCGAGACGGGCGAGGCTTTTGACAACACCTACCACCTTCTGGAGGAACTCCGCTTCGATGCCGTTCACGTGGCAGCCTATTCGGTGCGCCCCGGCACGCCCGCAGAGCGTCTGGAGGACACCGTGCCTCCGATCTTGAAGGAGCGCCGCCGCAGGGTTGTGGACGACCTGCAGAAGCACATCGTGGGAGAAATCAATGCGAAACTGCTGGGCGAAACGATGGAGGTGCTGGTGGAGGATCGGCGCAAGGGACGCTGGCGGGGCCGGACACGCACCAACAAACTGATCTTCTTCGAGAGCGCGGACAACTGGCGCGGGCGGCTCGCACACGTGCGCATCACTTGGACCGGGCCCTGGTGGCTGGCGGGCGAGGTGGTGGAGTAGGGACGCAGCATGACAAGCCGTGCCACTGCAGGTCGTCACGCTCAAAGCGTGACCTACAGTCTGGTCGGCGAGGTTGTAACGCAATCGTACGGGCGTATCGCCGTAGGGCGTGAGGCGCGAGCATTGGAACCACTGAATCGTCAAGTGCGGGGCTGTACTCCTCAGCGCTTTCAGCGCCCTCAGCGATTCAGCGATCCGAACCGCGCGGCCTCACGGAGTAGGAGATTCCCGTGATGGAGGGGCGTTCCTCGTAGATAGTATGGAAGGACCGGAGTCCTTGTGGTAATCTGTGGTTGAGACAACAGACACAGAAAGGAGACCGGTCCATGAAAGAGTATACGCGGTTCATCGGGGTAGATCAACACAAGGACAGCCTG
>Ga0315554_1000776_pt1 | contig 18905 bp, 12 predicted proteins | sample SalMarSW160370MG_FD_202114 | JGI IMG/M metagenome (GOLD analysis project Ga0315554, IMG submission 202114) | Salt marsh sediment microbial communities from the Plum Island Ecosystem LTER, Massachusetts, United States - Salt Marsh Sediment SW1603-70 ... | reverse complement strand
TCTTTGAATTTCTGGTTGTTTTTCTCAACCAGATGCTGAAACAGCCCCATCTCACCCAGCAAATAGATTTCGTTGCCGCAGCATTCTTCATCGTTACCCAATATCCCGAAGGAGACTCCGGCTGTCTCGAGCACGTGAACAAGGCTCCTGGCCATTTTCTGCGCATTCTCATCATACGAACCCAGGCAGCCGATATATAGGAGGTACTCGTCTCCTGCCGCATACTTTTTGGTGCCATTAGCCCAAGCACCCCGGTCGCTCCTCAGCAGCTTCAGAGGATTTCCATAGCCATAAACAGCTTCAAAAAAGCGTGACACACGGGGCGGTATTTTCCCTTTCTCAACCATATCGCTCCTGGCTGCAACAATCCAGTCAACAATATCAGGAGCGAACTTCATTGGACATTGCTCAGTGCAATTCTTGCAGGTTGTGCAGGTGTAAAGGATTTCAGCGAAGTGCTCCGACCATTCGATTTCGCCCTTCAACCAGGCATAAATAAGCCAAAGGCGCCCTCCGGTGGAATAGCTATCAAACCTGAACCTTCTGTAGGAAGGACAATTAAAACTCGAATAATCGGTGGGAAACTTGCAGTACCCACACCTGAAGCACCTATGGATCTGACTGACATATTTCTGCATTATTTCACCTCCCAATTTCCAGGGTTCATGATTCCATTGGGATCCAGGAGCTGTTTTATCTTCTTTATAAGGACAAGAGTATTTGGATCCATCTTGTCCATCAACAGCCTCTGTTCGTAAATATCTGCCTTCCAGAGCACTCCTCCTTCCTCCAGGGCGAACTGACTGCATTCATCTAAAGCCTTTTTGGCCCTCGCCATCTCGTCAGTATTAGCCCTATTAAAGGAAAAAGAAAAGGAGAACATCATGCAATGCCCGGCACCGATAAGCCGCGCGGTGGATGCATAGAAAACATTATATTTTCTGGCCACCTCCTCCAGTTTTCTAACGAAAGCCGGGAATTTCTCGATGGGGGCGATGGGCCCGGCATATTGAAATCCGCCACCTTTGGACACATCGGCAAATCTGCATGTGTCCTTGGAAGGCATTGACATCAGTGATGGTTTCATGTCTGGCGAAACACTCAGAAAACCGACATCCCGGCCTTCAAAATATTCCCAGAGGGCATCCCAGACCATCTTGCGCTTGAACTCCAGTTCTTCGTCAGAATCGCCGGTTATGTAAGCCATTATCCAGAAAGTCCCCCTGAATCTCAAAGGCAATGGTTGAGCCGAGACCACCACATCTTCTACCATTTCAGTGTGGCTGAGCCTCAGCATGATGTCTGGGACCAGCTCAGCCTTATCTGTCAGGAAAAGCATGATGTCTCTCATCTTCTTGCATGGATAAAGCTTCAGCCCCAGCCGGGTGATTACGCCGGTGGTGCCAAACCAGCCCAGAAAGAGTCCGGATAAATCCGGCAGCGGAGGCCCCTTGGAGAACCAGTATGAAGATACTGAACACGAACCGATGCGGCAGAGTTCGCCCGTGGGCAGGACAACTTCCAGGCCGGAGACCATGTCGGAGTTGAAGCCATGCTGCTGCGACAGACGCCCCTGGCCGTGTATTACCGCGTTAGCAACTACGGTCGCGACCGGAGGAGCGTCAGGTATGCTGTGCCGCAAGTGAGGATGGTGTTTTTGCAGATGACTTTTCAATACACCATGGGTAACACCGGCTTCAACGATGACGTATCTGGCTTTCTCATTTACCTCCAGAATTCTGTCCATTCGCTTCATATCCAGTACGATGCCGCCTCGTTGGGGGATAACCAGACCGGTCAATGCCAAACCCGACCCCTTGGGAACTATTGGCACCTTCTCCCTGTTTGCCAGCTTTACTATCTCTTGCACCTCTTCAGTTGTTTTGGGCATTACCACAAAGTCTGGTTCATGCGGGGGCATAAGCCCACCGTCCCTGGCATAGAAATAGCGCTCTTCTTTCTGGTCAGAGACGAAATCCTTACCGACTATTTTAACCAACGAATCGTATAAAGCACTGGTGGTCATCATAATTCACACCTCCGCTACTAATTCAGGCAGCCTCAAGGCTTGCTCTTCGCCTATAGCGAGTTTGCACAGGTCAATCATGTGTATCGGCTTTATGCCTTGATTGACAACCTTATGGGCTAGCGAGTCCCAGCAAGCCGGGCAATTAAAAACGCAGTATTCCGCTCCAAACTTCACCATATCATCTATGTTTTTCTTCTGTAGATCGTCTGCCAGCGCTGGCCCTTTTGCCATCCTGATTATCTCGGCGCAGCACAGAGCATTTTCCCTGTCATATTTCCGCTTAACTCGCTCTATCCCAAGCAGCCCGAATATATCGTCCACATAGTGGTCTGTCTCCGGGCAAAGCCGGGCTGAGCAGTTTCTCTGGTAGGCAGCTTTAATATTGAGCGGTTTTATCAGGTCTTTTAGCTCCTTCAGCCTGCCATACAGGTACTCATAGTAATGAATGGGTTTGAAGGGTATGTCTATACCGTAGGCGGGTGCCAGCGATGTGAAGGTGCCATAACATTCGTCATGGAGACATATAAGCTCTTTGATTCCCTGGTTTTTAATATTCTCGACTATCTTGGGTAGTCTGTCTTTTATTACTGATGCCTTTGCGTAGTGCAGGTAAACAGCATTGCAGAAAAACTCCTGCCCGAAGATTACAGACAAGGCAACGCCGTCGAAGAGCTTACCCTTGACCAGTGTGTTAAATTGAGGCAAAAAGCAGTACGATAATGCCCTTTCCTCGACTTTGCCCACCATGAATCTGCCTACTGGCTGACACTGGTTAACCCACATTGTGACGGTTGGCCTTGGCGCCGGTAATATCCCTTTCTCTTCCTGCTGCTCAACAATAAAGTAAAATGGATGGTTACCGAACGGGCAATATTCTTCGCAGGCATAACACGTGGTGCAGGACGTGAGAACGGAAGAGTCCTCCCCGTTGATTACCTTCTGCCACTCCTTTTTCGCCTTATCTTTGTCCTTGAAATCCATGTACTGGCACTTAACGAGGCAACTAATGGCTTGGCACCTGGCACATTTTGTCTTGTCAAATTTTAATTCAGGCAATGGCATAACCCTCCCTTCAATTCTTTATCGCGCTACTCGAAATTAACCGAGCTTGCGTAATTCGGCTCTCAGTACCTTGCCTAAGATGTTTTTGGGCAAGCATTCCGTAAATTGTACCTTTTTTGGCAACTTGAAGGTAGGTAAGCAGTCTTTGCAGAAGGCAATTAGTTCCTCTTCATTTACGCATTTATCCTGTTTTATGACGACAAAAGCCTTTATTTCCTCCCCATATACAGCATCCGGGATGCCTACGACTCCTGCCTCGGCGACGGCGGGATGTTTTAGAAGAACCTCCTCAATTTCCACTGGTGATACGTTTTCTCCACCTCTGATAATGATGTCTTTCTTGCGGCCGGTTATGTAGAAGTAGCCGTCCTCGTCGACGTAACCTATATCACCGGTATAAAGCCAGCCATCTTTCATGGTCTTGGCTGTTTCCTTGGGCAGGTTCCAGTAGCCTTTCATCAGTGTAGGCCCCTTGACTACTATCTCGCCTTGCTGGCCTGGTGGAAGCTCTTGGCCTTTCTCGTCGAAGACTTTTATGGTGTTGCACTTCAACAGGCACTTACCAATGGAGCCATATCTGGGAGGAAGGTCGCCTGGTTGCCCTGTAGTGGTGGCTCCTGATTCGGTCAGGCCCCATCCCTCTCGAATATCCACTCCCACTTTTCCCTTCCACTTCAACGCTACTTCCACGGGCAGTGGTGCAGCCCCACATTGACAGTCGTCAAGCGAACTTAAATCGTATTTATCCAGTTCAGGGAAGTCTAGCATCTGGATGTACATGGTAGGAACTGCTGCCATTTGAGTAACCCGGAACATCTGAATGGCTTTCAGTGCCTCTTCGACATTCCACCAGCGCAGCAAGATTGTCTTTCCACCTACGAAGTTACTAGTGTTACTGAAGGCAATGCCATAAGAGTGTGATAAAGGGAGCACTCCGAGGCTGACCATCGCTCGATTTATGCCGGAAACCTGCTGACTTACCTCATTGAATTGCAGTGTTTTGGGATTAAGCGCCCAGCTATTTAGTTGCAAAGTCGTGGGGCGGTGAATCAAAATGTATTCATAGAAAAATAGCGCATTGATATACAGCGAGTAATGCGTGTGCATCACACCCTTGGGTGGTCCTGTGGTGCCGGCAGTGTACATTAAAGCGGCAACGTCATCATTATCAGTCTGCGCAACCGCCAATTCGTCGCAGTTACTTGACATAATATCACCATACGGAACAGTTCCAAGGACGTCATCGCGATCCGTGAGGATTACATGTCGCAAGTTCGGAGTCTGCTTTTGTGCCTCTAGTACCCGGCTGACAAAGTCCGAGCTAGTGAGGATAACCTTGGCACCACAGTCGCGATATATATAGGCGGCCTCGTTGGGGCGCAGCAGGGGATTTAGGGGGACGACGACAGCACCTATCTTACATATGGCAGGAAAGGCAGAAAGCACCACCGGACTGTTAGGCATTTGTACTGCTACCCGGTCTCCTTTGTTTATCCCGAGTCCTTTGAGTGCATTCCCTAACAGGTTGGCGTTATGGTTTATCTCAACGTTTGTGTGCCATCTCCCTTCGAAATAAAGGACTTCACATTCGCCGAACCTCTTGATGTTATCCTCTATTCCACTGCCAATGTTCATAATACATTCCCCTCAATCTAGTGTCATGCTATTGTTTGCTGGACTTTTGGACCGTGAGTGAGATTTGGCCCAAATTACCCTTGAGTTGATGGTACAATTCTGGCAAAGACCCGTCAAGTTGGCAAGAGGGTGTTGTTTTCTCAACATTTCGATGCGGATGCTTAACCGCTGAAACGTGACGAAGGCATTAACGGACATTCATAAAAGGTCTCACTGTCGACTCAGTTTCAAGGTTGTGAGGGTTTGACATCGTACAGTTTTTATGCCATAGTCGGTTGTTCGAAAAAGCTTGCGTCAGGAGGTCAATCAATGGTCGGCATAAAGTCTTACGGAGCTTATATCCCACGGTATCGAATGAATCACAACACTATCTTCATGGCTGTTGCATTCCTGGGGACTTTCCCACCGCCCGGTGAAAATGCAATTGCCAATCATGACGAAGATACTCTCACGATGGCAGTAGCCGCAGGGATCGATTGCCTAACTGGTTCGAAACGGGACGTAGTTGATTGTCTGTATCTTGCTACCACCAGTCAGCCTTATATGGTGAGGCAGAATTCAGGCCTTGTAGCTACCGCTCTTGATTTGCGGTCGAGTATAAGGACTGCCGATTTCATAGGCTCCACGAAATCAGGGACCACTGCTCTGCTTTCCGCCCTTGATACTGCAAAGGGAGAGACGTTAGGTAACATTCTCGTCTGCGCTTCCGATTGCCGGTTGAGCAAGCCGGGTAGTCCTCAGGAGTCTCTCTATGGTGATGGCGCTGCATCGGTTCTTGTTGGCAGTGATGAGGTGATTGCCAGCTTTGAGGGTTCGTATTCCATTTCCTACGATTTTCCTGACCGCTGGAGAGCAAGTGGAGAAAAATTCGAACATGCCTGGGAAGACAGATTCATTCGCGATTCTGGCTACAGTCAATTCATCACGGAGGTGATTTCCGGACTATTGAAGAAATACAAGCTGAACATTAAGGATTTTGCCAAGATAGTGTATCCAGGTCTGTATGCTCGAGAGCATGGAGCTATAGCGAAACGGTTAGGTGCCGATCCTAGTCAGCTTCAGGATACGTTGCTTAGCACAGTCGGCGATACTGGCTCAGCTTCACCTTTAATGATGTTGGTAGCGGCATTGGAAGATGCCAAGCCAGGCGACAAAATACTGATCGCCAGCTTTGGAAACGGTGGTGACGCAATGTTTTTTCAGGTCACTGAGAAAATAAAGAATGTGGCTAATAAGAGGGCGGTGAAGAAACACCTTGCTTCTAAGAAAGATCTTGCCAGCTATGAGAAATATCTTGCCTTCAGGAATTTGGCACCGATGGACCTAGGTATGCGTGGTGAGATAACCATTAAGACACCGATGTCGGCGTTGTTCAGGGAGAGGAAAGTAATTTTGTCTCTTTGTGGCTCGAAGTGCAAGAAATGCGGCACGCCGCAATATCCATATCAGAGAGTATGTGTAAATCCTGACTGTGGAGCCATCGACCAGATGGAGGATTATCGCTTTTCGGACAAAAAAGGCGTCATATTTACCTATACCGGTGATAATCTAGCTGCCAGTATCGACCCACCTTCAATATATGGCCTGGTGGATTTTGATGGTGGCGGCAGGTTCTGGTTTGATTTCGCGGATTGTGACCTGGATTCGGTTAAAGTAGGCATGCCGGTGGAGATGACCTTCCGCAGACGATATGTCGATGAGTCAAGCGGTGTCCACGGTTATTCGTGGAAGGCAGCGCCTATACGTGCCTGACTACGGTGAACGACAATGAAATTTACGGAGGCAGCAAAAAATGGCAGAAGGTATTAAAGACAAAGTTGCTATCATAGGGATGGGTTGCACTAAGTTTGGAGAGCTATGGGATAAGAGTGCCGAGGACCTCATGGTGGATGCTTATAAGGAATGTATCGAGGATGCGGGTATAGAGAAAAAGGATATCAATGCAGCCTGGTTTGGCGTGCACTTTGAGGAACAGAGTGTAGGAAAAGGGGCTACACCTTTGTCTTTGACATTGAAGTTGCCCTTTATTCCGGTCACCAGGACGGAAAATTTTTGTGCTACTGGCACAGAGGCTTTCAGGGGGGCCTGTTACGGTGTAGCTTCAGGAGCTTATGATATCGCCTTGGCTCTGGGTGTAGAAAAGCTCAAAGACACGGGATATGGCGGGCTTCCCGGTGGTCCTGGTCTTATGGGGACAAAAAATGCACTGATTATGCCCAAATTGACCGCTCCCGGAGCTTTTGCCATGATGGCGACCAGATACTTTGCTGTATATGGTCTCAAGCCGGAGGAAGGCAAGAGAATGCTGGCTAAGGTGTCAGTCAAAAGTCATTATAACGGAGCCCGGAACCCGAAGGCACATTTGCGCCGCGAGGTGACTGAGGAACAGATTATAAAGGCGCCTATTATCGCCTGGCCATTGGGGCTTTTCGACTGTTGTGGAGTCAGTGACGGTTCAGCGGCTGCCATCGTAACCAGGGCTGATATGGCCAAGAAGTTCCGGCCAGATCCCATACATGTTAAGGCACTGCAAATCGCTCTAAGTTCGGGCGAGGAATTGATGTATACCAAGTGGGATGGAGCTCATGTTGAGACTACTTATCGTGGTGGCATGCTAGCTTATAAGGAAGCTGGAGTAAAGAATCCGCGTGAAGAGATAAGCATGGCTGAGGTGCACGATTGCTTCTCCATAACTGAGGCAGTGACCATGGAAGATTTGCAGTTCAGCCCACGGGGGAAGGTCAAGGAGGACATTGAGGCTGGCCGTTTCAATCATGATGGCGCGCAGCCTATTCAGCCCGATGGTGGGTTGAAGTGCTTCGGGCACCCTATCGGGGCCTCGGGTCTCAGGATGCTGTACGAGATGTACAAACAGTTGCAGGGCAAAGTCCAGCTGCCGGAACGGCAGATCAAGAATCCCAAGCTGGGGCTAACCCACAATTTAGGCGGTTTTCCACCCATGAACATAGTCAGTATTGCCATCATAGGGTCGTAAAAGAAACTGAATCTGGGAGACTAGCTATGACTAATGGTAGTTTGATTACAGATGAACTGCGTAAATTGATAGGTGTGACTTTAGATACTATTGTCTTTAAAGTCGAGGAAGGAGCTATTCAGAGATATGCGCAGGCCATAGGCGATCCCAACCCTCTGTATAACGACCCGGATTTTGCCAGAAAAACCAAGTACGGACGGTTGATAGCTCCTCCCGGTTTCACTGGTTGGCCAGCCAAGGCCGGACGCCCTACAGAAAAACTGTTCGCGTTCCTGGTGAGGGCTGGAGCGCCTCAGAGGATCCTCGATGGAGGTATTGACTTCGAGTTTATTGAACCCATCGGTGCTGGCGATGTATTGACTGCCACGACCAAAATTGCCAAGGTAGCCGAACGTGAGACCAGACTGGGCAAGACCATGTTCACCACAGCAGAGGTCAATTTCGTGAACCAAAAGGGCAATCTGGTGCTCAAAAGCTGGGCAACAATAATCCAGTTCTAGTTTTTTGACCATTTTGTTTTTGGAGGAAAGATGGCTAAGCAAGTTTGTTATGAGGACGTTGAAGTGGGCAGTGAGGTAACACCATTGGCTAAGATTGCTACGACTCGCATGTTAGTCCAATGGGCGGGGGCGTCGGGGGACTTCAATCCTTTGCATTATGATGAAGATTTCGCTAAGGCTATGGGCGTAGGTGCTCCCATTGTGCATGGCGCACTTAAGCGTGCCTGGTTGGGGCAATTGATGACTGATTGGATTGGAGAGGAGGGGAAACTCAAGAAATTGTCCTGCCAGTACCGCGGCATGGATTATCCCCGGAAAATGAAGACGATGGAAGAGCCTCGTGAAGGCGAAACCTGGTGGTGCAAAGGCAAGGTGGCCAAGAAGTATGAGGAGCGTGATGAGCATCTTGTTGAGTGCGAGATTTGGGTGGAGAACGGGAAGGGAGAAAGGACAACACCTGGATCAGCTCTGGTTGCCTTACCCGCACGAAAAAGGAAATAAGTGGGAGCGTGGGTTTTGCCAGCTATTCGGAGGCAATTCCCTGGAAATAGTGAATCAGGTCTGTGTTTTTGAGACAACGAATCTGAAGGAGGTAAAGAAATGGGAAGACTAGATGGCAAAGTGGCGGTTATCACCGGGGCGGCGCGAGGCATAGGCAGAGCTGATGCTCTGTTGTTCGCGAAAGAGGGTGCGGCAGTTCTTGTGAGTGATATTGACGAGGCACCGCTTATGGAGGCAGTCAAGCAAATCACAGCTGCCGGAGGCAAAGCCGATGGCTGCGCTGGCGATGTGACGAAGCTGGAGGACTGCCAAAAGGTTATGGACAAAGCAGTCGAAAGATTCGGCAAAATAGATATCTTGGTCAATAATGCCGGACTTACTAGAGACGCTTTGATAAGTAGGATGACCGATGCCCAATGGGACATATGTGTTGATATTAGTCTCAAGGGGACGTTCAACTGTATTAGAGCAGCTTCGAAATATGTGATGAAGACAGGACACAATGGCAGAATAGTCAATGTAGCATCCGTGGCTGGACTGATGGGCAACATCGGCCAGATTAACTACTCTGCTGCTAAGTCAGGTCTTATCGGGCTGACTAAGACTGTAGCTAGGGAATGGGGACGATTTGGTATTACCTGCAATGTCGTTGCCTACGGCTTCGTAGATACACGGTTGACCAGAGAAAAAGAGACACAGCAGGAACAGGTAGCTGGAGAAGCAGTGGGTATACCAAAAAAAGTGAGAGATATGATTCTCCTTCAAGTTAGACTGATGACGCCTGAAGATGCTGCCAAGCCCGTTCTATTCCTGGCTTCAGATGATGCTGCTTTTATTACAGGGCAGGTACTGAACGTTTCTGCTGGCATGTATATGTAGGTTCAAGTGTTTAATCCAGTATAAGCAAAGAGGCTGTCGGATACAAGCCGTCAGCCATTTAGGAATTCAAGAGGCAGATAAGGAGTCTGACGATGGCAAAGAGACTCGCAGGCAAAGTTGCTATAGTCACCGGTGCCGGACGCGGCATTGGCCGAGGAGAAGCCCTGGCTTTAGCGTCGGAAGGAGCCAAAGTAGTAGTAAATGATCTGGGAGGTGCTGTTGATGGGTCCGGTGCGGCAACTTCAGCAGCGGATGGGGTAGTGGGAGAGATAAAGAAACTGGGCGGAGAGGCAGTTGCCAACTATGACTCGGTGGCCACTATGAAGGGCGGCGAGAACATCGTAAAGACTGCCATAGATGGCTTTGGTAGGGTTGATATTCTGGTCAATAATGCAGGGATTCTACGTGACAGAATGCTGTTCAACATGAGCGAGGAAGACTGGGATCTAGTGCTCAGGGTCCACCTTTATGGTCATTTCCATACCATCAGGGCAGTGAGCCCCTTCTTCCGCCAACAGAGGTACGGACGAATAATCAATACCTCATCTGTGGCAGGTCTCAATGCTACCACTTATGGACAGGCTAATTATGGTGCAGCTAAAGAGGGAATAGTTGGTCTAACAAGAAAGGTAGCTCGGGATATGGGCCGGTATGGTGTGACGTGCAATTGTATTCGGCCTAATGCCGGGACCCGGCTTACCCTAAGCGACGAAATGAAGAAAGCTCGGCCAGAAGCTATGGCCAAGTTCGAGCAGATGAAGCCTGAAGACATTGCTCCTTTGGTGGCATGGCTCGCTTCTGATGATGCTGCTAATGTCACTGGACGGACATTTTATGTAGAGAGAGGCCGAATTGGGCTCTATTCAGAGCCGGTGTTGGAGAAGCAACTGGTCAAAGTTGGTGGATGGACGGTTGACGAGCTATTCATGTTTATGCCGGTAGCGATGACTAAGGACTTGGTGAATCCAGACCCGCCCCAACCCAAGTAATGGCTCACTGTCCGCAATTATCGGTGCTTTAGCTGGTTGTGTGAAAGTCCGGATAGTAACAGTTATCGCTACAATTTGGTCTATCCAGCAGGGTAATGTGCTTGTTGTTTGAATCATCGCTTGCAGTGCTGTAGGGAGAAAGGCACCACGCTGGGGATCGTTAGTCTCGCGGAAGGTAAGGATGGACTTTAGACTGGGCGAAAAGGAACTGGCCTTGAAGGAAGAAATTCGCAAGTTTGCCGAAGCCGAGTTACCTCCGGATTTGGTGCGCAACACCGTAATCGATGGGGAGTTCAGAGATTTTGAGTTTGAAATATCCATGTCCAGAAAACTGGCACAAAGAGGCTGGCTCGTTATGAGCTGGCCGGAGAAGTATGGTGGATGTGGTGCCTCTCTCTTGGAGCAGACAGTATACGAAATGGAAATAGCGTACTGGGGAATACCGGGGGCATGGATGGGCATAAGCGGGATACAATGGGTAGGACCCTGCTTGATGATGTTTGGTACCGAAGAGCAAAGAGAAAAGTATTTGCCTTTGATTGCCTCAGGCGAAAAAGATGGTGTCTGGTGCACGGGTTACAGTGAGCCAAATGCCGGTTCAGACTTTGCCAATATCCGGACGCAGGCAATTCGAGATAGAGATGACTATGTAATAAATGGGCAAAAAGTATGGACCAGTGCTGCCCACCGGGCAAGATGGTGTTGGCTGGCTGTCAGAACAAACCCCAATGCCGCTAAGAAACACCAGGGAATCAGTATCTTTATTGTGGATATGAAGAGCCCGGGTGTTACAGTCAATCCTATTTTGAATTATTATGGGCGGCATCACTTTAATGAAGTATTCTTCGATACTGTGAGAGTGCCGGCTTCCAACTTGGTGGGAGAAGAGAACAAAGGCTGGTATTATCTCATGCAGTCACTGGCTTTTGAGCGACGCAGTATAGCGCCTACTACCTATGGTAGTTTGAAGAGGATTTTGGAAGACCTAGCCAAGTATGCTGCTCGAACTGAGTATGAAGGGCAGCCGTTGTCTAAGAATCCTCTGGTTCGTGGCAAGCTAGCTGACTTGGCTATCGACCTGGAAGTGCTGAAGATGTTCGCCTTTCAGCTTGCCTGGCGGATAGCTCAGGGTCAAATTCCTGTTTATGAGTCCTCGAGGAACAAGATAATGGGTGATGACTTGATGAGACGCGGGGCCATCGCTGGGGCAGAGATTCTAGGAATATATTCTCAAGCTGACCCGGATTCCGAATGGGCTAAGCTCAACGGCGCCGTGCAAGGTGCATATCTCGGATTTCCTGGTCAGGCGATCGCAGCAGGCACTGCTGAAATTGAGAAAAGCATTATTGGGCAATTTAGACTGGGATTGCCCAAATCATATTGAATCTTTTTGGAGTAGACTTTTTGAGGGGTTATCATGGATTTTAATTTCACGGAAGAGCAAGACATGCTACGGATTTCGGCCAGAGATTTCCTCGCCAAGGAATGTCCTAAAGCTAAAGTCAGGGAGATGGCCAAAGATGAAAGGGGCTATGACGTGCGGATGTGGCACAGTATGGCAGAACTGGGCTGGATGGGGCTCGTCTTTCCGGAAGAATATGGTGGCATGGCTGCTAGTTTTATGGATCTGGTTATCTTGATGGAGGAGATGGGAAGGAATATCCTGCCTGGTCCGTTCTTCTCCACTATCGCCCTTTGTGCTCTGCCTCTACTTGAATATGGAAGCAGCGAGCAAAAAACTAAGTTTCTGCCGCAAATAGCTGAAGGTGAGGCTATGTGGACTTTCGCTTTGGCCGAGTCGTCAGGCAAATACAAAGCTTCTGAGGTAAGACTTCGTGCCGTATTGAGGGAGACAGATTATGTTCTCGAGGGGCACAAGCTCTTTGTTACTGATGCCCATGTCGCTGATTATATCTTGGTCGTGGGCAGGACCGGAGATGGTGAAAGACCTGAGGACGGAATCACCTTGTTTATGGTGGATGCCAGGGGACCAAATATGAAAATGGAAACCATCCCGACTATAGGCGGCGATAGGCAATTCAAGGTCAGCTTTGATGGCGTAACAGTACCCGAAGATAATATCCTGGGCAAAATAGGCAAAGCTTGGGACATAGTGGACTTTGTATTGCAGCGCGCTGCCGTGCTAAAGTGTGCCGAGATGTCTGGAGCGTGTCAAGCTGCCCTGGATATGACCAGTAGCTATGCTAAGGAGCGGATTCAGTTTGACCGGCCCATCGGTTCTTTTCAAGCGATACAGCACAAACTGGCTGACATGTTGATTGATGCGGAGGCAGTTCAGTATTTGCTTTATCAAGCAGCCTGGGGAATAAACGTTGGCTCACCATCACGATGGCAGATTTCCGTGGCCAAGGCTAAAGCCAATGAAGCTTACCAGCGAATTTGTATTGAAGCTATTGCTGCTCATGGGGCTATCGGATATACTATGGACCATGATATTGGTCTCTATTATCGTCGTGTCAAGGGCGCACAATTTGCTGCCGGTGATACTGACTTGCACAGGGAAGTGATAGCCGTTGGACTGGGGCTCTAGTTTGGACAGACAGGAAAACTCCTTGACCAAGTGAATCCAAATCCCCTTTGCCCGCCGACACTCGTACAAGACAGAGGTGATGAGCCAAATATTCTAGCTGTGAGTCTAGTCTCAACGATCAGCACCCGTCTCTTGGCTGCCTGGCCCTGTAGAGTAGATTGAGAAGAAATTTGCAAAATATACCGTCCTGTGCTACTATATGAACAGCCGGTGGTATTGACAAAATTAGACCAGGGTGCTATACTTGCTGGTTTGTGTTATGTTCCCATTCTCTTGTGGTCTTGTTACCTTAGATTTCCCCAGTTAATACCTTCAAGAAGTTGTTTTGAACAATCGGGATCGTTTCCTCTATGCATAACGATAAATTGCTAAAGTCTTTTGCCAAATTCCCGCAGGCTTTAGAAATACCCGACCTTATTCAGGTCCAACTTGATTCCTTTCGCTGGTTTCAAGAAGAAGGCTTGCGAGAGCTCTTTGAGGAGATATCTCCAATTCAAGATTATACTGGCACAAGGCTAGAATTGCATTTCGTTGATTACGAGTTCCGAGAACCTTTACATTCTATTCCGGAGTGTCTTGAGCGCGGCCTGACTTATTCCTCTCCTATTCATGTCACTGCGCGACTGGTGGTTAAAGAAACGGGAGAGATTAAGCAACAGGAACTATACTTCAGCGATTTCCCTTTGATGACCGATGCCGGCACTTTTATTATTTCTGGAGTCGAGCGGGTAGTGGTCAATCAATTGACTCGTTTCCCCGGCGTTTATTTCACGCTAGAAAGAGACCCTTCCAGTGGGCGAGAATTATGTGTTGCTAAGCTTGTTGCTGAGCATGGGGCGTGGCTCGATTTTGACACTTCTAATCGAGACGTAATTTCGGTCAAGGTTAGCGGCAAACGGAAGATTCCGGTTACTACTTTGTTGCGTGCCATAGGCTTTGAAAGCGACGAGACGTTACTTTCTCTTTTTCAAGATGTGGATAACTCGCCCGACCATGCTTTCATCCGCTCTACAATCGACCGAGATCCCTTGATCAAAAGCAAGGCTGATGCTCTGTTAGATATCTATAGGAAACTATCTTCTGGCGAAGCTCCCAGTCTTAGCAGTGCTCAAGCCTTGCTGAATAATTTCCTGTTTAATCCTCGCCGCTATAGCTTGGGCAAAGTTGGTCGTTACAAGCTTAATAAGAAGTTGGGTCTCAATATCCCTGGAAATTGTACTGGCCTAACCCCTGAAGACTTGGTGCAAATAGTCCGCCGTATTATTTCAGTTAGCTTGGGCGATGAAGCTCCTGATGACATTGACCATCTAGGCAATCGAAGGGCTCAGGCGGTAGGCTTTCTAATACAGAAGCAATTTCGTATCGGCTTATTAAGGTTGGAGAGAGCCATCAAAGAGCGGATGAGTATCCTCGGCCCCGAAGCGGCAACTCCCGCCGCCTTGATCAACATTCGCCCTGTAGCAGTGGCTGTAAGGGAGTTCTTTGGCCGGTCACAGCTGTCTCAATTCATGGATCAGACTAATCCGCTAGCTGAGCTGACTCACAAGCGTCGTCTTTCTGCCATGGGTCCTGGAGGCCTTTCAAGAAAACAGGCCGGGTTTGAGGTTCGCGATGTACATCACTCTCATTATGGCAGGATTTGTCCTATAGAAACGCCCGAGGGGCCAAATATCGGTCTTATTGGCTCTCTCGCTACCTACGCTACGGTCAACGAATTTGGTTTCATAGAGACACCATATCTCAGGGTCGTCCAGGAGGTTCCCAATCATGCGGAAGAGTTGGTGGGAAGAACAATTGGGGAGGATATAAGAAGTAAGGGCAAGCTCGTGGTCAGGGCCGGAACACCAGTCACAAAAAAGCTCGCACAAAGGTTATCTTCTCTTCGGGCACGGAATATCAAGGTAGTTCCTTTTGTTTCCAGCCAGATGATTTACCTGACAGCCGACGAAGAAGGTCAATACGCCATTGCGCAAGCTAATGCCCCTCTTAATAAAAGAAATGAATTTATTTATGACAAGGTTGAAGTCAAGAGGGGAGATAGATATTTCAAGGAATCAGTGGACAGGGTAAGCTTCATCGATGTTTCACCCAAACAGCTATTCAGTATAGCTGCCTGCCTTATTCCGTTTCTTGAGCATGATGATGCTAATCGGGCTTTGATGGGCTGCAATATGCAGCGACAAGCGGTGCCACTATTACGTCCGGAGTGTCCTTCGGTGGCCACCGGTATGGAAAGAGAGGTGGCTAAGTATAGTGGGCAGATGATATTTGCTCCTGACGATGGCGTAGTCACTTCGGCGACAAGCTCACAAATTACGATTAAGAATAAAAAGGGCGAAGAGCAAGTATTCAATTTAACGAAGTTCGCCAGAACTAATCAAGGGACGTGCATCAATCAGCATCCTATTGTGAGCAAAGATGACAAGGTTAAGAAAGGGGACGTGTTGGTGGATAGTTTTTCTCTGGATGGCGGGGCTCTCGCTTTGGGACAAAATGTCGTTTGTGCTTTTATGATCTGGGAAGGCTATAACTTTGAGGATGCCATCATCATAAGCAAGAGACTGGTCAAGGATGATGCTTATACTTCTGTTCACATTGAAAAGTATGAGATAGAGGAGCGCGATACCAAGCTTGGTCCTGAAGAAGTCACCAGAGACATACCTAATGTAAGCGAGGAGAGCCTGTCTAACCTTGATGAAATCGGTATTGTACGTATCGGAGCTGAGGTGAAGCCCAACGATATTCTGGTTGGGAAGATTACTCCCAAGGGTGAAACTGAACCTTCAGCGGAAGAAAAATTGTTGCGAGCTATTTTTGGCGAAAAGACACGGGAAGTTAAGGACAGCTCCCTCAGAATGCCATCGGGAGAGTGGGGAAGGGTGATCAGGATGGCGCTCTTTTCTCGTGAGAACCATGATGAATTACCTGCTGGGGTGAACAAACTCATACAGGTGTGGGTTGCCCAAAAGCGCAAAATATCAGTGGGAGACAAAATGTCAGGAAGGCACGGCAATAAGGGAGTCATTTCCATAGTATTGCCTGAGGAAGACATGCCATTTTTGCCGGATGGCACGCCCGTAGATATTATCCTTAATCCTCTCGGTGTTCCTTCCCGTATGAACATCGGGCAGGTCTTGGAGGCTCATTTAGGTTGGGCGGCACAGACGCTGGGTTTTAAGGCTCTTAATCCTATTTTTGACGGTGCTGATGCCCTGACTATCGAGGATGCCTTAGCCAAGACTTGGATAGCCTGGAAAGCCGGTGCTGTCAGCTTTAGCCCTGAAGATCCCAGAAATGCCAGGACCGATCTAGATAAGGTCGGAGGATGGCTTGCCAGTCATGGTTTCGATGCCGCGGAAATAATGGATGATGAATACCAAGGCATGGCAAGAAGAGCCGCTCTCTGTCTATGGCTTGAGGAACTGGGCTTAGGTGATAATCATCAACTTAGAACTCTCAGCGATAGAGACTTGGAGCAACTGACACAGAAAGTCTATAAAGAGCGAAGGCTCTATCCTCCTATTTTTGGCAAAATGGAACTTCGAGATGGCAGAACCGGCGGGCTGTTCGACAAGCCGGTAACTGTCGGCAATATATATATGATGAAACTGATTCATCTTGTTGGCGACAAGGTACATGCTCGTTCCACCGGTCCGTACTCGCTTATCACTCAGCAACCATTGGGAGGAAAAGCTCAATTTGGCGGCCAAAGGTTTGGTGAGATGGAGGTATGGGCGTTGGAAGGGCACGGCGCCGCTCACACACTTCAAGAGATGCTCACAATAAAGTCAGATGATGTGATGGGACGGGCCAAAGCTTATGAGTCGCTTGTTAAAGGCGAAGATATTCAGCAACTAGGTATTCCAGAATCAACCAAGGTCTTATTTATGGAGCTACGTAGTTTGGGTTTTGCTGTCGAACTACTTAGCGAGGGGGAAAATGTCTCAATTTGATGGCATTAACGGTATCCGAATAAGTCTTGCCTCACCGGAACAAATCAGGAGCTGGTCTCATGGTGAAGTGACTAAGGCAGAGACAATAAACTACCGCACTTTGAAACCAGAAAGAGATGGTCTATTTTGTGAGAAGATTTTTGGCCCTGTCAAAGATTTTGAATGCCACTGTGGTAAATATAAAAAGGCAAGATATAAGGGCGTTATTTGTGATAAGTGTGGTGTTGAGGTGGCTCATTCCAGTGTGCGCCGGGAACGCACGGGACATATAGAACTGGCTGCACCAGTCACGCATATCTGGTTTGTTAAGTTAGTACCGAGTCGGCTGGGGCTGCTCCTGGATCTTTCTCCACGAGAGTTAGAGAACGTCATTTATTTTGCTCGCTATATAGTCATCTCTGTGGATCAGGAGGCCAAAGAGAAGAATCTTCGCAAAGTTGAGGAAGAGTGGGGTCGGAAGATTGCTGAGCATGAGGAACGCCTGAACAAGAAGATCGAAGAATTGGAAGCCAAAGACATGGAGGAAGAGCCTAAAATACAGGAGGTGAACGACCTTCGTGCTAGATTTGTAGAGAAGAGGGCAAAACTCGAAGAAGAGCTAAAGACAAGCATTGCCGAGTTGCAAGGTCTTCAGCCGTCAAAATTGCTTAACGAAGAGGGATACAGAAGACTTAAAGATAGGTATGGTGACATTTTTGAAGCTGGCATGGGAGCCGAGGCTATTCTACAGGTGTTGAAGCAGATTGATGTGGATGCTTTACATCACCAGCTTCATGACCAAATCCGTAGCACCTCAGGGGGATACCGCAAAAGAGTCAGTCAGCGGCTGCAATTAGTTGAAGCTTTCAAGCTAAGCGGGAATAAGCCTGAGTGGATGGTCTTGACTGTGCTTCCTGTGTTACCTCCGGCGCTTCGTCCTATAGTACAGTTGGATGGTGGACGGTTTGTGATTAGTGATCTCAACGACCTCTATAGAAGGGTTATTAATCGCAACAACCGTCTCCGCCGTCTGATGAAGTTGGGTGCACCGGAAATAATTATTCGGAATGAGAAACGTATGTTGCAGGAAGCTGTTGATGCTCTTGTTGACAATGGGAGAAGAGGGCGTGCAGTTGTGACTGGCAATAAGCATGCCTTGAAATCTCTTGCTGACATTCTCAAGGGGAAACAGGGACGTTTTCGACAAAACCTTCTTGGTAAGCGCGTAGACTACAGCGGTCGCTCGGTCATTGTTGTTGGTCCTAAGCTCAAACTTCATCAATGTGGTTTGCCACGCTACGTTGCTTTGGAGCTGTTTAAGCCCTCGGTTATGCACAAACTGATAGTAAATGGGTATGCCAATAACCTGAAAAGTGCCCGGCGCTTGGTGGAAAAAGGTAGCCCTGAAGTTTGGGACGCACTGTATGAAGTAGTCAAGGAGCGTCCTGTATTGCTTAATCGTGCTCCCACATTACACAGGCTTAGCATTCAAGCCTTCGAACCCGTGTTAATCGACGGCGATGCTTTTCAGCTCCACCCCTTGGTTTGTACCGCCTTTAACGCCGATTTTGACGGCGACCAGATGGCAGTCCATGTGCCATTGTCCAGGGCCGCAGTGAAGGAAGCCAGGGAGCATATGCTGAGTCCTTATAACATGTTGCTACCAAGTTGTGGCGAACCTGTGACAACACCCACTCTGGACATGGTCTTGGGCTGTTATTATCTTACCATTTTGAAGCCTGGAGCCAGAGGGGAAGGGAGATTCTTCAAGAGTTTTGATGAGGCTAAGTTGGCTTACGAACTGGGTATTATCGAACTTGGTGCCGAAATTG